>Ga0180302_10000476_pt1 | contig 17584 bp, 21 predicted proteins | sample GuaBasSediGuay17_FD_121794 | JGI IMG/M metagenome (GOLD analysis project Ga0180302, IMG submission 121794) | Subseafloor sediment microbial communities from Guaymas Basin, Gulf of California, Mexico - Guay17, Core 4571-4, 12-15 cm | ecosystem: Environmental > Aquatic > Marine > Hydrothermal... | reverse complement strand
CTCCTGTTTCAACTCTACCTACTGGAACTGTGCCTACACCTCTTATTGAGTATACATCCTGTACTGGTATTCTGAGAGGCTTATCTATCGGCCTAGGAGGCTCCTTCAATAGGTCAAAGGCCTCGTAAAGCGTCGGTCCGGTATACCATGGCATTCTCTCACTACGCTCGGTTAAGTTATCACCTACTAATCCTGACGTTGGTATGAAGTTTACCTCAGAAATTCTGTAGCCAGCTATCCTTAAGAGACGTGAGACCCCTCTTTTGACCTCTTCGTACCTCTCCCTGCTATAAGGCGGCTCAGTTACATCCATTTTGTTTATCGCTACGATTATTTGATCAATACCCATCGTTTTAGCTAGGAATATATGCTCTCTAGTTTGACCCTCTGGACTTATTCCTGCTTCATACTCTCCAGTTTTAGCTGATACTACCAATAAAGCAGCGTCAGCTTGAGATGCTCCGGTCACCATGTTCTTAACGAAGTCTCTATGACCGGGTGCATCTATCAGTGTAAATTCATACTTTCCAGTTTCGAATTTCAAGTAGGCGAGGTCTATCGTAAGGCCTCTTTCTCTTTCCTCTTTATACTTGTCCAGTATCCATGCATATTTCCATGACTCCTTACCCATTTTCTCTGCAACTTCTTCTATTTCTTTGAATTTTCGTGGGTCAACTGCTCCGAGCTTGTATAGGAAGTGTCCCATGAGAGTGGATTTTCCATGATCAACGTGTCCTATCACTACTAGATTTAAGTGGGGTTTCCTCCCAGACATATCTTACACCTACCTTCCATGCTTTCAAAAGGTAAGAAGAGCACATATATTTAAACCTTTTTTGCACATTTATTATTGTCATTTTCTTAAGCAATGGTGAAGAGGCATGGCTCAAGGTACAATCGATACCCTACTCTCATGGCCTATTAGCTCTCTCACTTCTATAGCTATAGCCTTTGGGTTACTGCTAGTAGTAACTCTGCCTAGCAGCCTTATCATTAACGAGGAAAGAATGAGAGCATATGAAGAGGAGATTAGAGCCTGGGAGGAGGCCAAGAGTAGGGCTATAAAGAAGAAGGATAGAAAGATGTACGCTAAGGTTCTTAGGAGAGAGACTAGAATCAGACGTTTAAGAGAAGAGGTAGAGAAAATGAGGCTTAAGGGATCTGCTGTTTCGATAGTGGTATGGTTATTAACAATCAATTTTCTCTTAAGAGGAACTAGTAATGTTGAAGTAGTATACTTCCCATTGATGGGTATTAAGCTAAATTTAGTGGGATGGTACTTCGTACTGAGCTTTTGGCTTTATCCTCTAACAGCTCGCATTAGCAGAGTTATGAGTCGGTGTTTAAAGAAGCTGATATTTAAGACGTCAAGGAAACGCTAATAAAACACCAAATTATTATGGTAACAGTCATAGGGTGGTTCTATGCCACGACCAGCATACAGGTCTAGAACCATTAAAAGAGTATACGTTCGCACTCCAGGAGGACGCTTAGTTATTCACTATAGAAGGAGGAAGACCAACCAACCTAGATGCGCTATATGTGGTAGAGTATTAAACGGATTCCCTAAGCTCACCTTAAAAGAAGCGCGTAAGGGTCATAGACCTCCAGGGAGGCCGTATGGTGGTTGTGTATGTCACGAGTGCTTAACTAAGGCGTTAAAGAGAGCAGTAAGAGGGATTTACCTAACATAGCCCTCTACCGGTGGTATATTGAAGCTAGTGATAGCTGTAAGTGGTCAAGTCGGCTCTGGAAAAACTACCCATGCTAAGAAGCTAGCTGAGACATTTAACCTTAAGTACGTATCGAATGGTATGTTATTTAGAGAACTAGCTAGAGAGAGAGGAGTTAGCCTTCAAGAACTTCATAGAATAGCCGAGGAAAATCCTGAAATAGATAGAATTGTTGACTCACGTGCCAGAGAAGCAGCTATGAGAGGCAATGTTGTAGTAGAGGGACACCTGGCATGTTGGCTACTAAGGGATATCGCTGATATATGTATATTTTTTAAAGCCCCATTAGAGGAGAGAGTTAAAAGGATAATGACTAGAGATCGAGTAAGCTATGAGGAGGCTCTTCGAGATCTCCAGCTTAGAGAACACAGCAATTGGAATAGAGCAAAAAGATACTATGGTGTAGATATACACGATTGGTCTGTTGCTGATCTGATTATAGATACTAGCAAGCTCTCTATTGAAGCTGTTGACGCGATACTGATATCATTTGTGCAATTTTATATAAGGGAGAAGTTGAAGGAGATAAGGAAACACAAGTGTTAGAGGTGGGAGTGTGCCAGTAGTCTTTGATGTGGGTAGGATATGTGTAAAGTTAGCTGGAAGAGAGGCAGGAAGGAAGTGTGTAATAGTTGATATAATAGATGAAAAATACGTCTTAATAACAGGGCCAAAGTCTTTAACTGGTGTAAAGAGAAGAAGAGTTAACGTTAAACATATAGAGCCTACTCCGTTAAAGGTTAACATATCCAAAGGAGCTAGTGATGAGGAGGTTATAAAGGCTTTACAGGAAGCTAACCTGATAGAGGAGATGAAAAAACCGATAAAGCCGAAGTTCGAGTAGGTATTATAAGGTGCCAAAGAATGTCGTTACCCATAGACACTACTAGAGAAGTTCTCATTAGGGAAGAGGGGATAAGTGACGAAAGATATGGGAAGCCGCCCTCTAAGAGGAGCGTTGAAGAGCTTCTCAACGCTGGCATAATAAACTTAGATAAGCCACCCGGTCCTACAAGCCATGAGGTAGTGGCATGGATCAAGAAGATACTTAAAGTCAGTAAAGCAGGCCATGCTGGAACCCTAGACTCCCCCTAGCCGGGGAGGGGGATATCCAAAGGTCACTGGTGTCTTGCCTATAGCTCTAGGTTCGGCTACTAAAGTAATTCCTGCACTCATGAATGCAGGAAAAGAATACGTATGTGTAATGCGAGTCCATGGAGACTTTGATCCGAATGAATTACAGAGAGTTGTAAGAGAGTTCATAGGCCCAATATATCAGCGGCCTCCTCTACGTTCAGCAGTCAAACGTATTGTTAGAGTTAGAAGGATCTATTACATAAAGATTCTTGAGGTCTCAGGTAGAGATGTGCTTATGAGAGTGGGTGTTGAGGCGGGAACATACATAAGGAAGCTATGCCATGATATAGGCGAGATTCTAGGCTGCGGAGCTCATATGCAAGAGCTTAGGAGGACTCGCGTAGGACCACTTAAGGAGGACGATACGTTAGTTACTCTTCAAGATGTCTTAGATGCTTATAAAATATGGACTAAGCTGGGGGAAGATAAGTACATAAGAAAGGTAATATTACCTGTGGAGGTAGGAGTAGCGCATTTGCCCAAGATCGTCATTAAGGACTCTGCTGTTGATGCAATATGTCATGGTGCATCGCTAGCCGTTACTGGAATATTGAGAGTAGAAACTGGAGTAAAAATAGGGGACCTTGTCGCTATCTTTACTCAGAAGGGTGAGTTAGTAGCTCTAGGAAAAGCAGCCATGCGGAGTGAGGAAATGGTGAGCTCACGAAGGGGAATAGCTGTAAAGGTTACACGCGTTATTATGGAACCAGGAACCTATCCACCTCTATGGAGATCTAAAAAGAAGTCGTAAACATAGAGTTGTAGTTGAGCTCCGCTAAGTTGAAAACTTGACTTGCTTCATAAAGTTTATATGTTTTCCTGTAATAGGGTTACTGGGTCAAGCCGGGGTGGCCGAGTGGACTAAGGCGCCGGCCTTGAGGCCTAGGAGTGAGGCTTGAGAGCCGGTGTCCCGTAAGGGACGCGAGGGTTCGAATCCCTCCCCCGGCGCCTCTCTTTACTAAGCAATTGCTTTAGGCGCTCAGAGATCCATAGAAGTTCATAACTCTTGCTTTGAAGAAAAATAAATATAGAGGCTGACACTACAGTGTACCAACGGTGTTGGCATGAGCGAGGAGTTTAAGCCCATAGTGAGGATAGCCGATATGGACTTAAGGGGGGATAAAAGCGTAGCCTATGCTCTCTCCGACATTAAAGGAATTGGAATCAATACAGCATTTGCTACCTGTCGGAAGCTGAACATAGATCCCCTTAGAAAATTAGGGACATTATCTGAAGCCGAGATAAAAAGACTCGACGCAGCTGTGAGAGATTTAAGAAAATTAGGCTTCCCTGGATGGTTTCTAAATAGGCCTAGGGACCCAGAGCTTGGAGAGGATCTTCACCTGATAGGATCAGACCTCTTAGTCAGAGTTAAGATGGACATTGAGCTATTGAAGAAGATTAGGTGTTGGAGAGGAGTAAGGCACATGTTGGGACTAAAAGTAAGAGGTCAGAGGACTAGAACTACTGGAAGAACAGGAATGACTGTAGGAGTTAGGAGAAGGAAGAAGTAGAGGGAGGACTATGGGAGATCCTAAGAAGTCAAGAAAGAAGTGGGAAGGGCCCTCACATCCTTGGAGAAAGGAGGTCTTAGCAGAGGAGCTCGAGTTACTGGGTCGCTATGGATTGAGAAACAAAAAGGAGTTATGGATTGCTAAGACCATCTTGAGAAGGATTAGGGCCTCGGCAAGAAGGTTATTGGCTCTACCTCCAAAAGTAAGGGAGAGAGAAGAAAAGAGTCTGCTTAATAGGCTATATAGGATGGGAATAGTCCCTAGTCCAGAGATACCTCTCGATGAGGTTCTTAACTTAACTGTTGAAAGCATCCTGGAGAGAAGATTGCAAACAATAGTATATAGAAAGGGATTAGCGAAATCCTTATATCATGCCAGACAGTTAGTGGTTCACGGCCACATAGCGATAGGTGGTATCAGAGTTACCTCTCCTGGTCATTTAGTGAGTAGGGAGGAAGAGGAGCTAGTTGGATATGCTCCTACTTCACCATATTATGGTCGAGGTGAGGAGAAGTGAAATCTCTGAAAGGCAGTGAGAGGGGTAAAGTAGGGATTGCTCACATTTACGCTAGCTATAATAACACCATCGTCATAATCACGGACCTAAGTGGAGCGGAGACTGTAGCTAGGGTTAGCGGAGGAATGGTAGTCAAGGCTGACAGAGACAAAAATAGCGCATGGGCTGCTATGCAGGTTGCAACACGTGCTGCGAAGTTAGCTTTGGATAGAGGAATAAAAGTAGTCCACGTCAAGGTTAGAGCTCCTGGAGGCTATGGTCCTAAGACGCCTGGGCCTGGTGCCTCTCCAGCTATAAAGGCGCTAGTAAGAGCTGGGTTAATGATAGCTAGCATTGAAGATGTAACTCCCATACCAACTGACACTATAAGAAAGCCGGGCGGTAGAAGAGGAAGAAGAGTCTAAATTGGAAGTGCTTTGTCTCAGCAGCCTTTGAGAGTAATGCCTCGTTGTTTAAGCCAATTAATTATCCTTTGAGAGAGCACTACAGGCTTCTCTTTTAACTCACTTATGCTAGAAGCTCCCACTAAGAACATGGTTATTTTAAGCTCTAAAATCACCTTGTTTAGGTAATACTTGACTCCTTCGACTCCTCTTTCAATTGCATATTTTAAGACAGGAAGGCCTATTCCTGCAACATCGGCTCCCAGAGCTATAGCCTTAGCTACTTCAATACCTGTTCTTACGCCGCCAGAAGCGATTAATGGAATGTCTTTTGAGACGCTTCTAACTTCTAAGATTGAAAGGACTGTTGGTATACCCCAATCAGTGAAGGTTTTGCCTATTTCATATCTTAACATATCACCATACATTTTAGCTCTTAATCCCTCAATTAAAGCGAAAGATGTGCCTCCAGCTCCGCTTACATCAAAGGCTTTCACTCCAGTAGCTATTAACTTAATTACGTCATCCTTAGAGAAACCACAACCAGTTTCCTTGGCTATTATAGGCTTATTGATGTTGTGACAGAGCTCTTTGAGTTTCTCTCCTACACCTTTAAACATTGGCTCTCCTTCTAACTGAATGCACTCTTGAAGAGGGTTGAAGTGCACTGCTAAGGCATTGGCATTTATCATCTCTACTAACTTAATCAAATCTTCTAGGCTGTAGTCCATGACTACCTGTGTAGCTCCTATGTTGCCTATGAGAAATGCTGTTGGTGCTCTCTCCCTAACTACTTTAAATGTCTCAGCTAATTCGGGATTCTCAAGCGCTGCCCTTTGACTTCCAACTCCCATGCCTAACCCTAATTCTTCTACAGCAGATGCTATTATTCCGTTCAATTTCTTAGCTAACTTGAAACCTCCTGTCATTCCTTCAACTATTATAGGCGCTTTCAGATCATGATCCAAAAAGACTGTCGATGTGTCTACGTCATCAAGGTTCATTTCAGGAACTGCATTATGAATTAAGTGGACTTCATCAAATAACGTACTGGTACGCTTCCACTCTTCATTATATAGTTTAAGGCTGATGAGAAGATGTTCTATTTTTCTTTTTTCTAGAACATTGTATCCCTTCACAATAATCCCTCACTCCCTCGTGAAAAGTGCGCTTGCATATCCAACTACACTAGTATAATCGCCAGTTATGTCGCCAGAAGTTGCATATTTTAGTAATCTCGCATTCACATCACCTACAGTTAGTACGTAGGATATGAGTGTCATCACGGGGCCTAGGCCACACATAGTAATGTTATTCTCTATGACAACATCGTACAGCAGTCTTAGATTCATTTTCATTATTGCATCTATTGCCATTTTATCCTTGTGATAAGCTGTCCTCTGAGGCTCATAATGAGTAAAGTCCGTACTAGCTATTACCATTATATCGTACCCTAATTCATCTCCTAGAGACTTGATCGCCTTCCCTAGAGCATTGCTGACTTCTGGGTTTTGTAGGAGCATCGTTATAGGTACGATCTTCAATTTTTCAGTCTCGACCCCATATACATATTGTAAAAATGGTAATTGAACCTCAATAGAGTGCTCATAAGCATGGGCGATATCGTCAAACTCAACGAGTTTGCTCTCCTTGACGAGTTTATCTATAAAGTCATGATCTACTAAAACGTCTCCAAGCGGTGTTCTCCATACATCATGTGTAGGAACAGCTACTGGCGCGCCTCCTCCATGATGATTTGGACCTACTATGACTATTAAGTCTGGTCTCTTCCTAAGTGATAACTCGTAGTATCCGTGTGCTGCTATAGGACCAGAATACATGTAGCCGGCGTGAGGGCTTATCATACCGACTACTTTCTCCTTGATGATGGGAGATTTAGATGGTAGGTTTTTAGGACCTAGATCATGAAGAAAGCACCACTCAAGCCTCTTAATCAACGACTCTTTACTCGATTCATAGAAGACACCAGCCACAACTGGATACCTAACTCTTTGCATGAGATAGAATAGCGCTAACATAATATAAGTGTTTTAACACTATTCGGTGTAAACTGTCACTTTAGCCTCGAAGTCTTCTGGCGATGCTGGAAGAGTTCCATCAGGAGGTAGCTCTCCACGTTCTCTTAGTACCTGTTGAGTTAATAACCAGTATATCAAAGCTAATGCTTTTCTGCCTTTATTATTCGCTGGTATTACGAGGTCTACATAGCTACAATTACTGTCAGTGTTGCATATTGCAATGACAGGAATTCCCACTATAGCTGCCTCTTTCACAGCTTGTGAGTCGGCTCTAGGATCAGTTACGATAACGAGTTCCGGTTCCAAATAGTTCTTCAAACTAGGGTTGGTGAAGGTTCCGGGTAAAAACCTACCTACTATTGGAATAGCCCTTGTGAATTCACAGAACTTGAGTACAGGCTTCTGACCGTACTGTCTAGCTGATGTAGCTATTACTTTGTTGGGCTCATATCTAGCTATAAACTTAGCCGCCACTCTTATTCGCTCATCTGTTTTCCTTACATCTAGCAAGTACAATCCGTCCGATCTCACTCCGTAAATGAATTGTTCCATGTACTTGTCCTTCACGTGGGTTCCTATTCTTAAACCCGCTGCTAAGTACACTTCTAGGGGGACTAGAAGTTCTTCCTCTTCCGCTTTCTTTTCAACTTCGTCTAGCTCTCTTTCATCGTCACTCATACTTACACCTGACTAAGCTAACTTCAAACACCTATATTTAAACTTTTAAGAGAGACGCATACCCTCAGCAAGATCTCCTGATAGAGAAACTATTAATGAGCTTCGAATACCGACTTGGGGAAAAGTTAATATTCTGGAGCACACGTTAGGAGAACGGGAACATGATAATCCCTGTTAGATGCTTTACTTGCGGTGCCGTAATAGGTCATCTATGGGAGGAATTCGTTAAAAGGTGTAGATCTGGAGAGGATCCAGCTAAAGTGCTTGATGACCTTGGAGTTACTAGGTATTGCTGTCGCAGGATGTTATTATCACATGTTGAAGTGATTGATAAGCTGTTGCTGTATGAAAGACACACAAGAGATAGAGAACGAGCCACCATTTAGTTTTTTGCAGAACTTCCCTCTATCTATAGCTTTTTTGACGTTTAGCTCTCGCAGACCTTCCTCTTGGCTTCTTAGGCTCGGCCTGTCTTGGATCTTCAACTAATAAGTGCCTGTCGTATTTCAAGAAGAGTTCTCTGAGCTCTTGAGATTGAGTCCATTCTACTAGCGCCCTCGCTATTGCTGTACGTGCTGCTGAGGCTTGACCCATAATTCCACCGCCTCGTACATTGATATCTATGTCTACCTTACTCGTAATTTCATCACCCGCGAGTAGAAGAGGCTCTAGAATTTTCCATCTAGCCAGCTCTGGTTGATATATCTCTAATGGTACTCCATTCACCCTAATCCTTCCTCTTCCTTCTCTTATCACTGCTCTAGCTATCGCTGTCTTTCTCCTAGCTGAGACTAGTATCACTTTAGCCACGGGGACTCCACCCTATTTCCCTTGCTAACTCCTCCAACGTTATAGTCTCAAGCTTTATAAATTCCTTTCTGGCTTCAGGTACGTCTTCGTAGTCCGCGCCCTCATATTCAGGCGGTATTCCCATGTAAACTCTTAATCTTCTGTAGGCTTTTCTTCCTCTGGGCTTCTTCCATGGTAACATTCCACGAACCATTCGCTTCAATAGTAGATCGGGTCTCTTTGGTAATTTGGGTCCTCTCTTTTCTGGATTATAGTAGGTACGCCATGTTAGTCTTCTCTTAAACCTTCTAATTATTTCCTTTCTCTTTCCAATTATTATAGCTTTTTCAGCGTTAATTATGACTATGCGCTCGCCTTTGAGTAGTCTCTTAGCAACCACAGAGGCTAATCTGCCAGCGACGAGCCCTTCTGCGTTTATTACCGTAACTTTATTCATGGCGTCACCTCAAGCTATGATCTTAATATTGTTTCCTTTTGGGTACATGTTAACCAGTTCTATTAGTGTAACCGCTCTTCCTCCAGCTCTTTCTATCTTCTCCTTGGCTAACTTGGAGAACTTCCAGGCTCCTACTACTACTTTATGATCTATGGATCCTGCTCCCAAGACCTTCCCGGGAACTACTACAACATCTCCTTCGTTAGTGTATCTGTTTATCCTTGAGACATTAACTACTATGCGCTGTCTCGTAGGGGCTGACAATAGTTCTGCAACTCTCCTCCATATTCTAGCTCCGTTCTCTCTGCCCTTCTTTCTCAGGTATGATATTGTTAACCTTAGGTGAATGTTCGTGGGGCCTGTTCTCTTCATCCTTACTCACCTTCGATGCTTCTAACTACGTCCTTAAACATCTTTGATTTCTTAATCATGATATCTATAGCTTTTTTAACAATCTCTTCTGGTGGTAGAGAGCCAGCACTTTCTACGTTAAATATGAAAGTTGTATCATCCCAGCTAATCTTTATGGCTCCTATAGGACATACCTGTTCGCATGCTTTGCAAGTAGTACAGCTCAACACATCTTTAAGTACTAGTTTATTATCAGATACATCGAATATGCCTTTAGGGCACTCCTCAACACAAGCTCCACACAAGTTGCACTTGTCTTCAGAGACTTTTATTATAGGCATATATTTGTAAGCACAAGCAGATACTGGTTGCCATTTCGCGTGCTCCCTACCTTTCCCGAATCTAGCAAAAGCCTCTAACACAACTCTCTGTCCTCTCTCCAACTTCACTAGTGGGATGTTGGGGTAGGCTGGAATTATATGAGGATCTTCGGACTTCAAATGACCTGAGTAAACGGTCATGGGACCGTTTGTAGCTTCTATATCCAACATTAGCCTGACTTGAAATGATGTGCTTTTCTCACTCTCTTCTAGGAGGAAGACATCTTGATAGGTTTCTACGTCTACTTTAAGAGGTACCAGTCCTAGCCTATGCGCAAGGATTTCATCTGGTAGAACAGAGGTGTTCTCTAAGATCACTACTTCGTCTATAGCTATTGTTGGAACATCAGCGATCATCGTTCTCCTGAGCGCATTAGCTAGGGACGGAGTGATACCCCTTATAATGAACTTTAGTTTGTTATTAGACTTCTCAAGAATTTCTACTTTTATGTCGCTCATGGAGTACCCTTTTCATCTTACTGGTTTTTGTTTCTTTCCTTGGAGTAATGCTTTGAGTGAAACTCCATTGACTTTTATCACTTTGAACCTGACTCCTGGCAGGTCACCATATGCTCTACCTTCCGGTCCACCAATTCTTTCAATTATTACCTCATCGTGCTCGTCTACGAAGTTAAGTGCGCCGTCCCCTGGCAAGAAGGCTGTCACCTGTTTGCCATTCTTTATTAATTGAACTCTTACACATTTTCTTACTGCACTGTTCGGCTGTCTGCTCTCTATGCCCACCTTTTCAATGACTATACCTCTAGCCATCGGAGCTCCTTCGAGAGGATCAGCTTTGATATTCAGCTTTAACGTTCTCCTCTTATAGTAGATATCACTCCATCTGAACTTCTTCCTCTTAGCCTTAAGATTACGAGCTGCGAAGAGGCCCTTTGGAGACTTAGACCCAGGCATTACATCACCCCGCGCTCCTAATTAAAGGAGGACTTGGCTTAATAAAGGTTATGCTATCATTACTTTGTCTATCCCAAAGTACCGCTTAGCGAGTATTCTAGCTCTTGAGACATTCCTGCCATCCTTGCCTATAGCTATTCCTTTATCAGAGGGGGGTACACTAACTATTACCACTTTCTTACCATTAGCTGTTTTAGTCAACTTTATCGCGTTTACCCTAGCCGGAAATAAGCTCTTCCTTATTATATCCTCTAGAGTCTCGCTGTACTCGACCACTTCGATGCTTTTGTTCAATATCTTGTTAAGCATTTTGACATTGATACCATTTTTTCCTACAGCTTTTCCTACCTGCCCCTCTTTCACTACGAATATTATTCTACCTCTCTCTTTATCTATGATGCAATCCTTTACTACGACCCCTGTTAGCTCCTCGAATAATGCTATATATCGCATTTCATCATCAGTTAGTACTATATTTGGCATGCCTAACCCTCCTCCTCTTCACTTCTTTCGACTAGAGACATTATATCACTTTCGCCAGGATCTACTACAGCTAAACTAGCTACCATGAAGGGCTTACCACATACAGCTCCTAAATCCCAACTACTTCCAGGATATACATATATTGGAATCTCGGATAACTTACAAATGTATTCTATCTCGTCTCTTATGTCTCTAGGACAATTTGATGCAATTATAACTAGTTTGGCTTTACCAAATCTGCATAAGCTTAATGTCTTCTTTGACCCTATGACTACCTTACCGGTAGTCATAGCTGTCCTAAGCTCTCTGACTATATCGACCATTGCTCTTAACCCCCTCTTTCTTTGCTTAATTTCCCTAACTCCATAAGTATTTCTGTCAGTCCCGTACCTAATGGTATTGGGTTAGAGCCGACTACTACGCTCTCCGTAACTCCTCTCAATCTGTCTACCTCAGCTCTAGCTGCAGCGTCTACTAAGTGTTTTACGGTAGTTTCAAAGGCAGCTCTGGCCAGTACGCTCTCCTTCTCACCGACTACGCCGTGTCTCCCGACCTGGCGTACTCTTCCTGTTAACGTCATTATATCGGCGACGAGCATTATGTGTCTTACGTCTACGTCTAAACCCTGCTCTTCTAACACGTCCATCATCTCTCTCATTATCGCTGCACGAGCAGCTTCGATTCCCAGAACTTCAGCTATTTCATGGATGTTATTGGTAACTGTTCTCCTAGGATCAACACCAGGTACCATCATTACAGCCGCTAGATTTGAACCTTCTGCTATTAAGACATACTCATCTCCTTCTCTCCTAACGATCACCTTTCGAATACCCTTTATCCCTTTTAGTTTCAGAGACACAACTTTATCGTATATTCTCTTGAACTTTATGAAGTCTTTAGCTGGAGTCTGGAAAATGACTTTATGTCCATCAGCTTCCACAATACCCTCCTTGCCTTTAATTTTCTTTAGGGCTCTAATCACATCCTTAACTGTGACACCTCTATCCTTAAGCATCTCAGGATCCAGATTTATAACTATTGAAAATGTAGCATAGTCATAGTCTATGCTTTTAGACACTATTTCTACAGTTGTTAGCTCTATCTTTCTAGCTATTTCTAGCGCTTTTTCTCTGTCGTGACGATGTTTCTCATCTAAGTATATTTTCATTATTGGGGTTGATGGTTTCTTTCTGGCATCAACTATTTCTATCAGCCTGGGAAGACCAAGTGTCACGTTAAACTCTCTCGCTCCTGCGAAGTGAAAGGTTCTGAGAGTCATCTGAGTACTTGGTTCTCCAATTGATTGTGCAGCTACTATGCCAACGGCTTCTCCAGGCTCTACTAACGCTTTCTTGTATTCTCTTTCAACTTCTTTAATTATCTTTATTACCTTCTCATCAAAACCCCGTTTTTTGACTATCTCACTTAACTTAGCGTGTAGTTTATCAATGATCGATTGAGGTACCCTTCCTCTCAAAGAGTATAAGATTGCTCTCAGTCTTTCAAGATCCTTCTTAATTTTTTCCTCTACTACAACCTTAGTCTTTCCCCTTCGAGACATTAAGCTTCACCTCCTAGTATTTTTTGAATTATGCCGTCTATGTCAACGGACTTACCATGATAACTCTTAGCTGGGTCAACACCATCTTCTCCATATCTGAATTGAACTATCGCTCCTGCTGATGTCCTAACAGTACCATCGTACTCTACATGAAGGTCCTGAAGTGCATTAGCTAATCTCCTATACATATAGCCGCTTTGGGCAGTTCTTACAGCGGTGTCGACGAGACCCTCTCTACCTCCCATTGCATGGAAGAAGAACTCTATAGGATTTAAACCTTTCTTGAAGCTGCTATAAACGAAACCTCTAGCCTTAGCTCCAATGTCACCAGGTTTGAAATGAGGTAAGGCTCTGTTCATATAACCTCTCTTGATTCTCTCTCCTCTCACTGACTGCTGTCCAAGACATGCAGCCATTTGAGTTATATTCAAGGGATTAGCCCTTGCACCAGTGCATGCCATTATGACTGCTTCGTTATTCAATCCTAGATGTTTACTGGCAGTATTTCCTGCTTGATCTCTAGCCGTAGATAAAGTCTCCATTATCCTACTTTCTAGGCTTTCCTCTAATGTCTTTCCTGGAAGTGGCTCTAATTCCCCTCTCTTGGCCTCTTCTATTAGTTCTCCTATTCTCCTTTCAGCATTCTCAAATATCTTCTCTATATCTTCAATAGTGTAATCAGGTATATCTAGGCTGTCAATACCCATGGTAAAGCCTCTTTTATCGAGATATGCTAATAACATCCTAAAGACGTTGTCCATGAACTCTCTAGCGAAGTCCGTTCCGTATTCCTTAACAAGTTTGTGCAACATTGACTCAGGCTTTTGAGCTCCTATGGAGCTTTTGTCTATTACACCAGTTAACAGCATTCCGTTTTTAATGATCACGTAACCATCGTAAGGACAATATTCCTCATTACACTCCTCTTTAGTTAGGCCTGAAGATACACTTGCTCTTCCCGTGTAGTTAAAGTCTTTAGGTAAGAACACACTGAATACCTGTTTACCAGTCCATAGGACCTCTGGCTTCTTAAAAGCTGGCTCTGGAAGCTCCCCTTTGTATCCGGCTATCATTAGTAAGCTGCAGACTTCAGACTTATCGAAGAGCGAGTCCTTTCTCGTGAATAGGTAAGCTGCTGTTATATAATCATGGATAGCACCAATTATCGGTCCTCCATACCTAGGTGAGAGTATTTGCTCTTGTACAAGCATTAGAACCTTAGCTTCAGCTCTAGCCTCCTCGCTCTGTGGAACATGTAAGTTCATTTCATCCCCGTCGAAATCCGCATTGTAAGGAGGACATACATTTAGATTTAGCCTGAAGGTCTTGCCTGGAAGTACCTTGACCTTATGCGCCATTATCGACATTCTGTGAAGTGAGGGCTGTCTATTAAAGAGGACTATATCACCATCTCTGAGATGTCTTTCTACTATATATCCTGGGGCTAGTGACTCAGCTAACGCTTCTCGGTCTTTAACGAATCTAAGGTCTATTCTGCCACCATCAGGTCTTATAATGTAATTAGCTCCTGGGTACTCGTATGGACCTCTTCTAACTAATTCTCTTAGTTCTTCAATATTCCACTCAGTCACCTTCTCAGGGATAACAAGTATCTTAGCTACTTCGATAGGAACTCCAACTTCATTAATGCTTAGACTTGGATCCGGCGATATAACTGTTCTGGCGGAAAAGTCGACTCTCTTTCCAGCTAAGCTTCCTCTAAATCTACCCTCCTTTCCCTTCAGCCTCTGCGCTAGCGTCCTAAGGGGTCTCCCTGACCTATGCTTAGCTGGAGGAACTCCTGGTAACTCATTGTCAAAGTACGTAGCTACGTGATATTGAAGGAGCTCCCACAGATCATCGATAATCAATTGAGGAGCTCCAGCCTCTATGCTCTCCCTTAATCTCTGATTTATCCTAATTATATCGACTAACTTGTGTGTCAAGTCGTCCTCAGACCTGATCCCTGACTCGAGGGTTATTGAAGGACGAACACATATAGGAGGTACTGGAAGCACTGTTAAGACCATCCACTCAGGCCTTGAGTATTCTGGATCAAAGCCTAACAATTTGAGGTCCTCATCAGGTATCCTTTCAAGTCTGGATCTAACTTCACTTGGAGTTAGCTTAACAGGTGTACCGTCTTCTAGCTCTTCATAAAAGCTAGCTGGTTTTTCTAATATTATCTTATGTTGTCTAGCATGACAATGAGGACATTCAAGGACCTTCATGGCTTTTTTGATTACGTAATTTGTTAGTTTTATTTTGAGAAGCTCCCATCGTTTTTCGTAAAGCTCCATTCTCCTTCTGAGCTCTTCTAGCTCCTCCTCAGGTAGTAGTATCCTACCACACTCCCTACAGGTTGCCCTTAGTAGTTGATGAACATGTTTTACGAACTCCACGTGTATTACGGGCCTAGCTAACTCTATGTGACCAAAGTGTCCTGGACATTGCTCAGTATAGTTTCCACAAGTCTCGCAACGGACTCCTGGCTCTATAGTTCCTAATCTCCGGTCCATAAGGCCAGTTCTAACAGGCATACCATCTTCATCGTAGGTGTCTGACGTCACTATCTGAGTCACTGAGAGCTTCCTTATAATTTCAGGAGATAACATTCCAAACCTTATTGCCTTTACAACCTTTCTCTGTCTACCAGCTAACCCTACTATCGACAATTTGATCACCTCTATACTTCCTCTTCTGAAACTGCATCTCCGAGTATCAATCTAGGGGCTATACCTAAACTCATTAACTCCTGTAGTAAGAGTTTGAAAGCATATGACATCTCAACAGGATACAGTCTTCCCTTATCTTCGCAAACTGGACAAACTGCTTTGCCCTTCCTAGAGTCAAAGTAACCTATAAAGCCACACCTCTCACAGACATAGACCACCGTCCTATCAGATTCTTCAAATAGTCTTTCTCTCAATAATAATGCTGCTCCATGTCCTACTAAGCAATCCTTTTCCATTTCACCAAATCTTAAACCACCTTCTCTGGCTCTGCCTTCAGTAGGCTGCCTAGTTAATATTTGAACAGGACCCCTTGCCCTAGCATGTATTTTGTCAGCGACCATATGATGGAGTCTTTGATAATACACTATACCTATGAATATCTCTGCTTCTAATCTTTCTCCAGTGATTCCATTGTACATGACCTCCTTGCCGTCACTTCTAAAGCCCAACTTCTTTAATGCCACTCGTAATTTCATTTCTGGCTCGCCTTCGAACGGTGTAGCATCAACAAATCTCCCTTCAAGTGCAGCTACTTTACCAGCTATCGACTCTAAGAGTTGACCTATGGTCATTCTTGATGGTATGGCATGTGGATTAATTAAGAGGTCAGGTACTACACCGTCCTCAGTAAATGGTAAGTCTTCCTGTGGTAATAACATTCCTATGACTCCCTTCTGTCCATGTCTTGAGGCGAACTTATCACCTATCTCGGGTATTCTTAAGTCCCTAACCCTAACTTTAACCAGTTTATTATCCTCTGAGGTCACAGTTATGACTACTCTATCTACTATTCCCTTCTCACCATGCCTCAGTACTACTGAGGTATCTCGTCTTCTAGCCCCTCTTCTTGCCTCGAAAACTTGTTCGAAGAATCTAGGCGGGCTAGTCTTCCCTATTAAGGCCTCACCGCCCTTGATTTCAGATTCTGGTTCAGCTATTCCATCCTCACCTAAGTGTACATAGTTTTCGCTAGACCTGTACCCAACAACGGAGGGATCTGGAATTTCTATCCTATCCTCTTGGCCTCCTGGGTACCTTCTCTCTTCAGCTTCATACGTCCTAAAGAATGTAGAGCGTGCTAGACCTCTTTCAACTGCCGCTTTATTAAATACTAATGCATCCTCTATATTATAGCCACCAGCTACCATTACTGCTACTACGAAATTCTGACCTGCAGGTCGTTCATTATATCCTATCAAGTCCATAACTTTTGTCTTCACTAGTGGTTTTTGAGGGTAGTGTAGCAAATGCATTCTTGAGTCCATTCTCAGCCTAAAGTTTAAAGTTGGTACGCCTAAGGCTTGCTTTGCCATGGCTGCCTCGTAGGTGTTTCTAGGTGACTGATTATGTTCTGCATATGGTATTATCGATGCTATGGCCCCTAATATAGCCGACGGTATTATTTCAAGGTGTGTGTGCTCAGGAGTAACATCCTCAGGATTTACGGCTATTAATGCGTTCTCCTCCTCCTCTGCATCTAGATATTCAATTATTCCATTTTTGATTAAGTCACTCCACGTCCACTCCTTATTCTTAAGCTTCTGAATATGAATTGGTTTAAGCTTTATTTCACCATTCTCCACTATTATCAGTGGTCTCCTAACTCTACCAGCATCACAGTTTATGTAAACCTCATCGGCGTGTATCGCTTTGTAATAGGCTACGTTCACCTCGTCTGGTATCTTACCTTCACGCCTCATTTTCCTCAAAGCTTCGACTAACGTCTTCGGCTCTTGATGAACTCCTATTAGCCTGCCATTCAAGAAAACCCTGGCTCCTCTAATTCCAGCGCTTCTAGCTTCATATATTGGAATTACTCCCAACTTTGCATAAAGTAGCTCTTCTATTTTCTTCTCGTCGATACCTATTGACAACGTTGCCAAGAGAGCTAGATTCTTAACAAGCCCACAGT
>Ga0180302_10000475_pt1 | contig 17585 bp, 11 predicted proteins | sample GuaBasSediGuay17_FD_121794 | JGI IMG/M metagenome (GOLD analysis project Ga0180302, IMG submission 121794) | Subseafloor sediment microbial communities from Guaymas Basin, Gulf of California, Mexico - Guay17, Core 4571-4, 12-15 cm | ecosystem: Environmental > Aquatic > Marine > Hydrothermal... | reverse complement strand
AGATACACGGCAAGAAAAGCCATCGAGTACATGCAGTGCTGCAAGTGTGGAGAAGTTGTAAGGATTGTGCTGGAGGCTTGATTGCTATGCCAACAGAAGCAGAGTACGAAGAAAGGAAGTTCAAAATGGTCGTATATAGGATAAGCGAAACGGAGTTCAGCGTTCTAAGCCTTAATTCAACCTTTGGCAGGGTAAAGCAGTACGTTGTGAAATGGGTTGGTTACAAGTGGATCTGTTCTTGCCCTGATTACGCAAAACATTCAGAGGAAATCGATTACGCATGCAAGCACATTGAAGCGATGTTTAAGGCTGTTAGGAAAATAGGATGGAGCAGGGATGGCATTGAAGTTGAGGTAGTGAGGAGATACAGACAGAAGTTTAACGGAAATGGCAAAAATGGAAGAAATGTTGAGCCTGTTAAGGAAGACGCTACCGCGGAGGTGACATGAAAATGAGTCATTTCAAGATGGTGGATTTAATGTTTATGTGTTAAGCTAAATAACTGTAATTCTTTGGTCTCGACTCCATAAATGGTTCGTTCATAGACTAAGAGGTTTATGATCTTTGACGAGAAGTGTACAACGCATAGATGTTCGTGAAGAGTTTTTCTTCGAGCTTGGACGACAGAGTTATTAAATGTAATACACGAAGTTTATTTTAAATATTCATAACTTATACCGTATTTTATGGCCACTACAAGGCGAAGTTCGACGTCTTCGGAGATAACGGATAGTCTACGCCGAGCTAGAGAACTTGTTGATCGAGAACATGAAATAATTAATGAAAGAGCAAATATTTTCCTACTTGCTAATTCGATACTAATTACTTCCTATATTCTATCGAAAAATTATTTTATTAGAGGACCATTGAGCTACTTACCACTTCTAATTACATGGTTTGGATTACTTTTTACAATAGTTTGGATGTATGTAGGATATAGGGCGCTTCGATTTGAAAAGATTTATTGGGAGGAGACAATTAAACTCGAAAAATACGTAGACAAGAGAGCAAGGTTGTACTCGTATTTGAGAACTACACATACTAAAGGAATCAGGGCTACTACTATTTTGGCTCTATTTTTGCCATTTCTGTGGATGATGTTTTGGGCAATAATTTTAGTACTAACACCAAAGACTTATGTTTAAGTTTAAATTCTTCATTTATTTTTATTTTTACTTAACTTTTAAGGATTTTCTAAAAAAGCTTCATGATGAGGTTAACCAAACCCAGCCTCCCCAACCCACCACCCCGTTTTGAACTAAACTGCTCGCAGTTTAGGCAATTTTCTATCAAGAATTTATCTTAATTCATCTTTCATCTATTCTAAAACAATCGCACCTTTCCACATTTCATTAAATACTTTGTTAAATTCGTTTACGCTATCTTTATCCATTTTCACTTCGACATGTTCAATATTGTGTCTCATGCCCCTTAAAGTCAAGTTAGCGGAACCAGAAATAACATACTTATCATCAATAATGTATAATTTGGCGTGAAGATCATTAAGGACTTTCACTTCAACGTTATTAAAACTGGTAAGTTTTCTAAGTTCCTCTAAGGCTGCTCCGTGATACTCACTTTCATCACCCTCTGTTGCTAAAGTTGTTAAAATTTTTATTTCAACACTCCTCCTCACTAATTCTGAAATAATATTTTTGACGTAATAATCTGATATAAACGGACTTGAAATCCAGAGTTTATTTTTCGCCGAAAGTAATAGCGGTTCAATTAATCTACCAACATTTTTGTCTGAAAGTTTAAAACCGTGTTCTAATACGTGTTTTAAAGTTTCAAGAACGTGAAGGAGTAGTAGTCTACTTGTAGTAGTTATTTGCCCACTTCCCTCACCACATTCTCTCTCAAGTCTTACACAAGCATTACAACCGTCAACACATATCCGGAAGCCATGATAATCCAAAATATCATCAAAATAGTCTTCAAGATCGATTAACGTCCTGTCGTCCAAGTCACCACTTGTAAGGAGATATAGTCGAGCCAAAGTAGAATCTAACTCTACATCTACCTCACTCAATCTCTCTTTTAGTGTTTCTGTGACGTTCTCTATTCTTTCCAGTCTTTGAAGTTTGTCTTCATCGCTAATTCTCGATTTGGCAATTTCTAATGATCTTCGAGCTTCTTCTTTTCTGCGTTCATCAATTCTATCGAATTCTTCTGCATGTTGTTTCAAGTAAGATGTAGCAAAGTTACAGAATTCCATAATAAATTGAGCTAAACCAATCTCCCCAATCTTTCTAATTACAGTGTCTACAATCCCAATTCTCCCATTTTTAGCGTTTTCTGCGATTAACACTCTGTTGACATCATTCGGGTATTTGCCAGAATTGTAGTAGTACTTAGGAATGACAAAGCTAAATTCTACCCCTAATAGATCCTTTAGGATGAATTGACTGAGAAGGTGCTTAAATGAGTGCATAAAAACTTGCTTGCAAAATATTATGAAATCCTTCTCGAATTTCTTGTCTTTTATTTTTCGATAAGTTTCATAATTCTCTCCTCTATTTAACAGATCTTCAATCAAATCCGCTAATTTCCCATACTCAAAAGTTCTACCTAGAGATTGGCTAAAAACGTACTTTAAAGCCAAGCTCTTCCTTAAATCAGCATTCTTCGATAAACACATCATGATGACTTTTTCAAGCCAGTTATCATTAAAAGAGAACTCCATTACCGAAGTAGGAATACTATAACCAATTTTGAAATAGTGCTTCTCGTCACCAAAAAATATTCGAATGATTGGTCTGCTTCGGATAAACCAAGCACCAAATTCTACCCCATACCAGTAATTGTGGACATGCCTGTAATCGTACGCTGTAAAATCAACGATCTTCCCAGGGAGACTCTCCTTGTATATCTCAGTACCGTCATTTTGAAACTGAGAATCCCTCAGCGGATATACCTTGGGGAACGGCTTTCTATATCCATATTTTCCACTCCATAGTTTCTCCCCGTCACACACCCCTTCTTTTCTTACGCTACAATTTTTAAATGGACATTTAACGTCAAACGGATCTGTAGAAAGTCCTCTACCCCAATAGCAGAAGTAAACGTAATCGAATCTCAATCCCCACCTTTGTATAGTCTTGAAAGCAGCATTTTCGCTCCTTAAACGCCTTAGTTCCGAGAGAATCATGGTTTTATTTGTTAAATTATTAATTTTTCCTGATATTTTTTCGCTACCGAATTTTAGACTTAACCAAGGGGTTTCAATGATAATACACTTATCAATTAGATCCACCAATGTAATTTTTGATGGAATCCAAATTCCATTCATAAATTGAGCATCACCATAGACTATGGGCTTTACTGAACGTGTCGCTTCAAACCACTTCTTTTTTTCCAGTCCTTTCGGTCTGATTAACCAGACAAATCTGTTTCCAACAATATCGCTGATTCTCCTATCTACTTCGGGCAGTTTATCAGGTGTTGTAAGCATGTATGGTGGTATGCGGTACATTATTGTAGTAATAGAGACCTCTTTTTTCAGTTCCTCTTCCGAATCGTCACTAATATTTTCATAGTTAAATTCCTCTAAATGATGGTCAATCGTTTCTATTCCTAGTCCTTTAAAGCCCACAACACCTTCAACAAACTTTTTACCAACACCTACTTTAATTGGCAGATCTGGAATTATAAGGAGGTCTATAAGTTCATCAGGTGAAATCTTTAGTCTTCTTGAGATTTCAAGATACTTTTCAATTTTCTCTTTGTTGTTGGCTATTTTCTCAATTATCAACTCACCATCGTATGCAATCTTGCGAATATCTTTACGTAATTCGGGGAACTTCTTAATCATGCTATATACGATGTCTTCATCAATAATTTCCTCAATCTTTTGCCTAATTTGTTCTGAAAACTTAGATTCCATCGATCGTCACCCCATAATCTTTAAACAATCTTTTAATTTCAACAATTTTATAGAGAAATTCTTTAATTTCTTTTTCTTCGGCAAACTCTTTCAAACTCCTCAAGTATTCTGTCAAATCCCACAGAATTTCATTTATATCACTACCAAGTGTCTTGTATCTCCTAATTTCCTCAAAGCTCTTTGACAATTTAGCTATATCCTCAAATATTTCCCTTATAACGTCTTCAGCCCGCTCACCTTCTAATATGGTGTTTTCAATCTTTTCAAGGATCTCTTGGTTCTGGGTTTTCTCTAAAACTTCCATGATAAACGATTTTAAGTTTTCAGGTTGCCCATCGCCAGATAAGACGTATGTAGAACTCCCCTCTTTTCCAATTTCATCGAGAAGCATAGATAGAGCATGATATCTCTTCACAGCGATATTCTTCCATGAAATTGGGATCTCAGCGTTCTTAAATCCGTGTATCAGCTCCATTGGGCAGAAGATATAGTACATTTCAAGAGGTGTGTTCCTAACAAGGATAATCGCCAATATCGTGTTCAACGTTCTTTCCGGATTTCTACCCGCTCTGCCAACTCTTTGAGGCAGACTTTCTAACCTGAAAGGTACACCAACATTCATTATAATACCAACATTTGGATAGTCTACACCAAGTTCAAGTGTAGATGTGGCAAGTAAGACTCCATACCTTCCTTTTGCGAACTCTTTCTCAATAGCTTCTCTCCTCTCTACACTCGCGTGATGAACTTGAATTTTGCTAAAAATTTCTCTCGGTGTATTCTGGTTTATTTTTCCGTTTTCGTAAACCCAAAATGCATAGGGGTCGTCTGGGTTGCTAACGACGTTTCTACTCAAATGATCCTGTGGCTCATTATACATCTCAACTGCAACTTTAAGGTGGCTGTGGTATATTCTGTTAATGGATTTTATACTATCAATAAAAATAACGCTTTGAATATTTCTAAAATGCGAAATTGTGCCGAGAAGTAGGGCAAGCTCGTAAGCTGCCGTTTCCCAGGACTTTCTTGGGTGGATTCCCATTATAAGGTAGATAACCTTCTTTCTCCTTTCACCTATATTTTCAGTAGATATTATTGCAATATCTTGTTCTTCCAAATCTAAAAGTTCTCTCGCGAATTTATTTGGATTTGGCAAGGTTGCGGATGCAAGTATCACCTTTGGATCGGTGTTTGTGGAATTTCTCAATCTTTTGAGCAGGTACCTGATATTCCCTCCCAAAAGGGACTGATAAGCGTGAGCCTCGTCCATTACAATGTATTCGATCCCCTCATAAAGTTTGTAATCGTGCTGGATTGTTTTACTTGGTAGTCTCCAGTCGAGTGTCCAGACGTTTGTTATTAAGATGTCCGGCTTTTCTGACCATATCTGCTCTCTTGTACCCAGAATCCAGTCATAGTTATATCCGCAACTTTTGCATCTTATTCTGACACCCTTACTTGTTACAGAGTACTCCAACGGGCTATCTTTGCATGACCTCCTCGGACACGTTACTCCCCTGTACTCTTCACCACTTTCAGCATATCTGGCTTGTGGCGTTTCTCCATCATCTATTCCAACGGTAACAGTTTCATCTATTTTAAGGAAGTTTCTTAAGAATTCGTTAATTCTGTAGAGAATGGAAATTAGTTTGTTTAGTTGATCTCTTTCAAGGGATTTTCTTGGGTAAATCAGGAGAACTCTCGTTTGTTTACCGTTAATCTTGTTTTTTATAATTTCAACAAGTAGTGGAATTAGAAAAGCATAAGTTTTACCACCAGATGTTGGAGCAGAAAGTACGAACGCTTTCTTTTCCCCTTCCAATATTGTTTTTATGGAACTCCATTGAAATTCAGAGAAACCTTTTATATCTCCACCACCTAAGCCGTTGTACCCCTCAGCATACAAAGCATAAGATAGAACTGAATAAACAGCGTCATCAACAACATTTCTTAATTCTTCAAACTTGTGATCCCTCCATTCCGGTAAAGGTTCCTCATCAACTATAACTTTAGCTTCAAGCGGGTATCTTGCAGTTTCATACTGTATACGAATGTTTGCAGCTCTGTAGGCAACATCGAAATGTAAAGTGCGAAAGCTGTCTCCAAGATTGATGATGAAGCCCCTTCTTACTAATTCTTCAAAAATTGACTCTGGATTTGACGATATTTTGCTTAAAATTTCAATACATTCATCTTCTGTAAACTTTGCATCAGCTAAATTTCCTGTTTTAGAGTATTTTTTGTACTCGAAATCGATGAGAGCATGATATGATTTCACCAAAGTTGATATCATCATCTCACCTTCAAATCTCTACACATTCGTCAAATTTAAAAGTTTGTTCCACTACTTTTTGCAATGGGTTTGAAAAAGCTTAGCGACTTCTTACCAGAACCCTTTAATCTCTTGAATGAGAAAATCAGAATGCTGCTTCAGTTTACTCATATAGATAAACCAACAAGTATCCAAGAAAAAGCAATTCCGGAAATTTTGAATGACAAAAATGTTTTGATAATTGCTCCAACTGGTTCAGGAAAGACTGAAGCAGCTCTTTTACCCCTATTCTCGAAAATAGTTGGGCTAAAAGAAGATGGTGTAAAGTTGGTTTACGTAACACCCCTCAAAGCCCTAACAAGAGACTTATTTAAAAGATTTGAGGATTATGCAAGCCCACTTGGCATAAAGGTTAGACCCCTCTTTGGAGATGTCGATAAGAGTTATAGAGATCCACCGCCGGATGTAGTAATAATTACCCCGGAAAGCCTCGAAATAATCTTAGATATATCCCCAAGATGGTGGAATGCGTTAAAGAGCGTTAGATATGTAGTAATCGATGAAGTCCACGAACTCGTAAGCTCGAAGAGAGGGTATCAACTTTTAATTCTACTTGAGAGGCTGAAAAAGATAGCAGGTCGTAATCTACAAAGGATCGGAATTTCTGCTACTGTTGGAGATGCGGGAAAAATTGCAGAAATGCTTGGAGGAAGTGATGGCAAACTTGAGATCGTTAAATCTGATGATGAGAAAAATATAGAGTTCAAAGTAATTCTTCCAATCCCTGAAAAAGATGATGAAAAAGATGATCCGTTTTTAGCAGGTGTTAAGGTCTTAGAAAGGGTAATTGAAGGAAGAAGGTGTCTAACTTTTGTTAACTCCAAATACTCAGCAGAGAGATTACAATATGCCCTCAATACTCTTGGGATAGTAGATATTGCCGTTCATCACGGCTCTATAACCAAAGAAGAACGAGAGCTAATAGAGGATGAGTTTAAGAGAGGTTCGCTAAAATGCTTGGTTGCTACAAAGACTCTCGAATTGGGGATAGACGTAGGAGATATTCATCAGGTAATCAATTATAGATCACCAGCTTCAGTTTCAACATTACTACAGAGAGCTGGTAGAAGTGGACATAAACCAGGAGAGACGTCTATTTGCTATGTGGTGGCAACTGATATCGAAGATACTCTCGAATCCATCGCAATAGTAAGTCTGGCTAAAAAAAGGTGGTTAGAGAATTTTGAAGTTGATGAGCCACTTGATGTTGTTGCTAAAGAGATTATTGCGTTTGCCCTTGCAAGGAGTAAGCTAAGACAGTCTAAAAGAGTAGAATTCAATTTAAACACAAGTTTGGATGAAATTTACAACATAATCAGATTGAGCTATCCATTTAGGAATCTTGAGAGAGTTGTGTTTGACAGTATAGTTGATGTCTTAGTAAAGAACGACGTGATTAAGGTTGAAGATGGGGAAATAATCGGCTTAGGAAGTGGTTTTTATAGAATTTGGAGCTTTGATGAGAAGGATGAGAAAGCCGCAAGGAATTTTACAGAATTCTTCAGCATGATAGAGAGCAGAGAAAATTTCTCTGTCATTCAAACTTCTGGAGGAAAAAGAATAAAGAAGATTGGAGAACTGGACGAAGTATTCGTCTATAGAAGCATAAGAACTGGAGAAATAATAAGGCTTGCAGGAAAAAATTGGAAAGTCGTGGATATAAATGAGGCAGAGAAGGTGTTACTTGTTTCCGAAGCGGAAGAGGAGGGAGCTATACCAGTATGGCATGGAGAGGGAATCGTTAGAGATAAAGAGATTTCAAAAGAAATTGGGAGAATTTTGAGAATAATTTTAGAAAATACAAGGGTATTGAAGGTGTTGGGAGTTGAGGATAAAACCATTATTGCATTATCAGAAGTTATTGACTCGGAGATTGAAGCAACGGGGGAACTTCCTGACGTGGACAAGCTAATCGTCGAGATGGTAAACGATGGGGATGTAAATTACTACTACTTCTTGAATTTGTTTGGGGAGAGAGTTTGCAGAACTATTGCTACTGCAATAGCCCAGAAAATGTCTGAGAAAACATTGCTGGTGTCTTTTAATGTCAGCCCAATTGGATTTGTTATTCAGACTTATTATCTTAATCCCCTTGAGATTCTAAAAGAAATTGAGGTAAATGAACTTGAAAAACTTGTTGATGAGTACATCAGTCAATATTCCCCCCATCTCAGGATTGTTGAGAATGAGCTAAAGCATAACTTTGGAATCTGGAGATGGAGTCGAGAGGGAGAAGAGTTTGTTAGGGAGCTCGCTTTGGAAACTGTTAAGAAAAGGTATTATGATGTAGTTTCTGCCAGAGATGTCTTAGGGAAAATAAAAAGCGGTAAAATTTTAACGAAGTTCCTTAAGCTGGCCAAACCTTCACCCTTAGCTGAGGCGATTGGCAACTTTCCTTATGAGAAGCCTTGGGTTCAAAATCTATCCTCTTTCCTCGTCAAACTTCTGGCTGAGGGAAGCCAGACCCTTGATGAACTAGAAAGGAGAACTTTTGAGAGGCAAGAATCCATAAAAATGGCTTTAAGGGCAGCTTTAAAGGATAAACCAGTGATTGCTTTACTTGACCCGGATTCAAAAGGTAGATCTGTTGTAAAAGTTGCTGGACCCTGGATTCACAAACATATTCCGCTGACTACGAGATACTTTAGCTATGTTGACGGAAAAGAGGCAATTGAATTGCTGAAGGAAGAAGAAAAGAAGTTCATTGAGTTTTTAGGGAAGAAAAAATTAGATGACAAAGTTGTTGAAATCTACTACTTTATTGACGGAAAAGAAGTGAAAATGCCACTCCCAAAGTTAAAACTAAACCACCTATTTCCGATTTTGCTGGAGAAGTTTCTCCAGAGAGAAAAGAGGAAGTTTGGAGATTTGGTTAGTATTAAGGTGCATGTCAGTGGTTCATGGTTAACAGTTATTTACTGGAATGCTCCGTCATTTTTGCTGAAGGGGATTATTTGCAATATTCTTTATGCCTCTCTTAAAGTTCTGGACGCTATGAAAGACATTAGGGGGCAGTTGGTTTTGGAGTTGCCTTAAAAAGCACAATAAGTTTTTAGACATTTCACTCCCCTATGTGGGCTCCCGCCAGGTTCTATGGATACGGGCTAGAAAGAAACGTTGGGTGGGAGGTGAATTTCAACCTATGATGGAACACGACCAAAAGCTTAGCTTTGTCGGGATTATCCTTCAAAAACCTATGTAACTCCTCAAATGACTTCATCCCCTTTATTTTTTTGAGAATTGCAGCTTTAGCCATTGAAACTGGATCGAATTTGAAGTCTTTCTCATACTCCTTAAGCAATAAGCATGGAAGATGGAGCAAATCAAGCTTGCTAAGGAAGGAAACGATGTCTAATGGTTCAGACTCAAGAACACCTCTAACAACATCCTCAACCCTATCTTTAGTAACTTTGTACTTTAGTTCATACATACTAAGTATAGTTGAAGTAAGTATTTAAAGCTGGAGTTGTACGAAAGTACTGCTGGAGAAAAGTATAAGTAGTTAGAAGTACAAGGAAATTAAAGTATGGATGAAGTTGAATTCCTGAAAAGGAAAGGGAGCATTGAAGTTCTCTGTGAGCTTGAAGAGAATGGAAAGAGTTTTAATGAGTTGAGGGATTTGGGTATTAGTCCAAACACCCTATCCTCAAGGTTAAAGGAGGCCTTGGATTTAGAGTTAATTGAGCAAAGGGTGTGTAGAGAGGGAGAAAGGTCTAAAATAAAGTACCATCTTACTGAGAAAGGAAAAGAGGTTGTGAAAACTATTGAATCGATAAAGGAGGATTATTTTAGGCTTAAAGAGGAAGTAAAAAGGCTTGAGGAAGAAGCAAAGAAGAAAAGACAGGAAATTAGAGAAATCTTAGAGAACTTGGTGATAGAATGACAGAGAAACCAACTGAGGATTCTTACACAACAGAACTCGCTTCAACCATAAAAGCTATTGGAGGGAAGATTGACTTCGATGCAGAAACTTTCCCCCAAACACCTTCAGGCAAACCAGACATTAAGCTATTGTGGAGAGGCAAAACAGTTGCAGTTATAGAGGTTAAAAATCCAAGTATTTCCTTAGCAGATCCTAAATTGAAGGAGCAAGCTTTGAGATATGCTGAATGGTATCGCCAAAATTTGGGTGTAGAATTCTATGGAATTCACAACATGAAGTACCTTCAGCTATTTAAGTATGCTAAACACCCAACGAAAAAAGTCACCTTGCTCAACTTTATCGAACCAAAAGAAGGATGGGTACCCGTATCGGACTTTCCCTTCAAAATTATTCCATGGGCAAAATCCATACTAGACTACAAAGAGATTTCAACGAACAGTTCTGCTAGAAGAAATCTGGAGAATTTCCTTATTAAATTTAGGGAGCTGTTGGAAGGTAAAAGTATTGATATAAGCAAAGAAGTAATTGAAACTATTGCTTCATACATAGAAAAGGGTTCTTCTGAAGGTCTTGCCCAATTGGAGCAACTGTATAAAGGGAACAAAAGTATAAGGAAAATTTTCCTTAATTGGCTTGGGGAGAGGGGTTACCAAAAACCAGGGAATGATGATGAGTTAAGAAAATTTCTTAGACTCATGCTCAAAGAGCAACTCTATACCTTCTCAATGAAGATTCTATTCTACTTAGTTTTGCAAAGCATAGACGTTGAAATGGCTTCTAGACTTCGTGAAGATGTCTCCAAGATAGAGCTGCTCGATCCTGTACTCTTTAAGAAAGTATTTGATGCCTTGTTTGAATACGCAATCGAGAGAACTAACGATTTCGAAGAAGTCTTTGGGAGTAACGCTGTAGACAAACTGCCTTTTGTACCAGCAGTCATACCCGTTGTTAAGGAGTTAATAGACTACCTAAACCAAATTAGGTGGAGCGATGTAAGCATAGACGTGATTGGCAGGATATTTGAGGGACTCATTTACAAAGAAAGAAGGCATCTTCTAGGTCAGCATTTCACTGAAACGAAGATTGTTGATCTCATACTTACCGCAACTTTAAAAGAGCCAAAGAAGATTATAGATCCTGCTTGCGGATCGGGAACGTTCTTAGTAAGGGCTTTGAACTATTGGAGGGTGAAGTATCCGAATGAGCCGGGTGAATTGCTAGTGGGTATAGACATCGATAAGCTTGCGGTAATGCTTTCTAAGATCAATCTCTACATTCAGATGCTTGAAAAGATAAAGGAGGGGAAGAAGTACATTCCCCAAATATATCATGGAGACACCTTCAAACTTAGTGTAGAGCCAGATTTCGGTTATGTCGTTGCAAATCCACCTTATACGAGACAAGAAGAACTAGCTATGGCATTCTATGACAAAGACTACAAGAAAAAACTCATGGACGCTGTAGAAGATATTGAGGAGTGGAGTAAAAAAGCCTCAATCTATGCTTATTTCCTAGTTAAAGGTGGTAAGTTACTCCAAAAAGGTAGTAGGTTAGGATTCGTTGTTGAGAATTCGTGGATGAATGCTGAATATGGACATCCGCTAAAAAAATGGTTTCTGGATAACTTCTCAATCGAGCTTGTAATAGAGTCGCTTGTTGAAAAGTGGTTTGAGGATGCAGAAGTTATAACTAACATCATAGTTGCCGAGAAGATTGGGGGTTTAGAAGAGCTAAAGAGTAAAAATTATATAGTTAATTTTATGTTTTTAAAAAAGAAGATATTGGGTAGTGAAGAGCTATTGGATGAAGTACCATCTGCAGCGGATTATACTGCTAATCAACGCTACTACGAAAGAATTGAGGAGTTGCTTAATAAGGTAAGTTCGTGCTCTGTTGGAAAGAAGAGATTTGGATTTTACGAAGATGAAGACGTAAGAATTGTAGCCTGCAGAAAAGATTTGCTGGAAGACATAGAGGAGAGGTTGAGTAAGTGGGGGATTCTAAAAGCACCTAAATGCTATCTTGAATTAATCGTGGATTATATAGATGGAGTCCAAGAAGGCATAACGCTGATTGAAAGCGTTTTGGATATAAATTACGGACTTAAAACAAATGCGAATGAAATTTTCTACTTACCCTCCAAACATTGGAGGCTTAGAGGGGATAAAGAGGACTGCCTAATACTGGAAGAAGTTGGTGGTAAAAGGGTACTAAAATTGAGTAAGAACCACCTAAGACCGCTCATAAGACTTTCCAGTATAGAAGATTCACCTTACAGAGTTTTTAAACTCAAGAAAACCAAGAGGGAGGATTACGTTATTTGGGTGGACGATGTAGAATCGGTTGATGATGATGAGATGAAAGATTACTTGGAATGGGCTGAGAACTTCATTCGCAGAGAATACGAGACAAATGGTAGATTCTCAACTCTAATCAATAAGCTAGAATCCAATACGTGGACTAAACTTCCAGATACATCCGGTGCCCACTTTTTGTTGAAGAATGCAATTCATAAGACTTTTGCAATATACTTCAATGAAGTTCGTGAAGCTCAGATAGACAAAAGATTATTTATTGGTTATTTAAAGCAGAAAGTAGATCCAAGGGTTGCTTTTGCTTCTCTTAACTCCGTGCTAGCTTACTTGGGAGTGGAGTTGGTTGGTAGAACAAACTTGGGTCAGGGAGCCTTGGACGTTAACAAAGTAGACTACTATAAAGTACCTATTGTTGATCCTAGACAACTTGAAGAAGAATTGAAGAAAAGGAGAAAGTTGCGAGAGCTGTTGAACATCGTAGATAGGATTCTTCTATTGAAACCTAAAAACATCGAAGAAGAAGTTAGAAATCCGTTGAGGATCAAAATGGATGAGCTAGTACTGAGTGTCGTGGGCTTGGATAGAAAAGACATGATGGATCTTTATAAGGGGTTACTGGAGATTGTAAATTATAGAATATTGAGGTCCCGGACCTAAATTGTCAAAAATTGTCCACAAAAAGATTTTTATAAAAATATTACCTATGGTTAAATTAATTGCCATGGTTGTTACTTTCGGAATGTTAAAGTTCAAAGCAAATGATGGGAGCGTATGAGTATGAATGTGTCTAATTTAGTTGACTTCGGAATTCCAAGCAATGTAGTAGATAAATTAGTAAATTTGAGTTACAAAACCCTTACAGAAGTTCAAGTAAAAGCAATCGAGGCTGGACTTTTTGGAGGTAGAAACCTAATCATAAGTGCTCCTACCAACACTGGGAAAACTTTCGTCGCAGAGTTGGCAGTTATAAACGCATCACTAAAAGGCAAAAGAAGTTTTTATTTAGTGCCACTGAAGTCCATTGCGGAGGAAAAATTTGAGGATTTTATTTTTAAGTATTCAGACTTCGGCTTGAGAATTGCAATAACTACTGCAGATAGAACTGAATTTGATGACTATTTACTTAAATACGACTTAGTTATAGCAACGTTTGAAAAAATGCTATCCCTAATAGTAAACAACCCAAAAATTGCAAATGAGCTAGGACTTGTAGTTGTTGATGAGTTGCAAATAATGGGGGATCCCAATAGAGGACTTAATCTTGAGATTCTTCTAACCTACTTAAAACTGCTAAAGAAGCCACCCCAGATAATTGCGATATCAGCTACGATACCTAATGCAGAAGAACTAGCTAATTGGATGAATGCTGAACTCATAAAAACAGAGAAAAGAGATGTAGAGCTAAGAGAAGGTATAAAGTATGTTGGAGAAAATTCTATAAAGTTCCGTGAAATAGAACTTAACAAAAATGATTTTATATTTAGAGAATTTAATTCCAGAGAGATTGGTGTTGAAAGAAATCTTGACTTTAAAGAATTAATTGAAGAGCAAACAATCATATTTTGTAAAACTCAGCGAGAATCTCAAAATCTTGCAAAAGTAGTGTCTCGATATCTCCAGCCAATAGAAAATATTGTCAAGTGGATCGAAAAATTAGAAGATATTGAAGAATCTTCTTACTCTAAAGATCTGAAAAATTGCATAACAATAGGAGTAGCTTTTCATCACGCTGGAATGTTGCCTGAGGAAAGAAAAATAGTCGAAGAAGCTTTTAAAAGTGGGGATTTAAAGGTAATTTGTTGCACCCCTACATTAGGTGCTGGCGTGAACACTCCTGCTAAAAATGTTATAATTCGTTCATATAAGTATCCTGATGGGAACTTGATTAGCGTTGCTGAATATAAGAACAGAGCTGGTAGAGCCGGTAGAATTGGCTATCACGATGATTTTGGTAGGTCTATTTTATATGCATCCTCTCAAAAAGATCTAGAAATGCTTTGGAGTACATATGTACTTGCAAAACCAGAAGAAGTAACATCGAGATTTAATTTCGATAAATTAGACTTCTTAAGTTTATTATTAATTGTTCTAGGTTTTAATTCAATTGAAGATATAACTATATTTATAATAAATACTTTTTTTGGCTTTAAAGAGTTGAATGACCAGACAAAAGTTGAAATCAGTGAAATATTAGTAAAAACAATAGACGAATTAGAAAAAGATGGATTAGTTACAAGAGTAAATGGGAACGTTGTGATAACAGAACTTGGCAGAAGATGCGCTTCTGAACTACTGCTACCAAAATCAGCAAAAACAATATATAATGCCCTTAAAGTTGTTGAAAGTAAAGGTTTAGACTTAAAAGATTTGACCAATTTTGAAGAAGTTCTAATTCAATTGGCGTGTTCAACTCATGATGCGAAAAATTACTTGCTTTACGCTCCGAAGAAGGGTACACAAGATGAGAGGGAAACTCTAATTTATTATGAAGCTAATAAAGAAAGGTATCTAGTAGAACCCAAAGATCCTGAAAGTGTCTTAAGAGTAACTAAAACTACTCAAATGCTACTTAGGTGGATTGAAGGTTCACCATTCTCCGAAATAAGAAGATTTGCTCCTGATGGCATTGTCAAGAGGACTGCCGAAGGTATTAGTTGGATTGTAAGTGCTATAGCGAAAATTGCTGACGCCCCTCTCTTCCACTTCACCCAAGAATCAATCCAACGCATACGAAAACTATCAGATCAGCTGGTTTATGGAGTTCCAAAAGATGCCGTAAGTATCATGAAGCTAAGAATTCCTGCAGTTCATAGACAGAGAGCCATAGCGCTAGCAGAGAGCGGATATACAAATGTAGAATCCCTAATCGGTGTGGATATATCAGAACTAGAAAGGGTTAGGACGATTGGCAAGAAAACAGCTGTAAAGATTAAGGAATTTATTAGTAAGTTAATCAAAGACGAGAATGAAAGATTTAAAGAACTGCAAAAATTAAGAGCGGTAAAACTTGGTAGAGATCCAGCACTTATTGAAAGGATATATGAATCCCGGTCTGATGAGTTCTCAAGAATAGTGGCTGAAGTAATCAATGACCAATTCGGAATTCCATGCCAATTCATTGGAGATCTAAATAAACATGAACCAGATTGCCTAATTGAAATCCCCGAAGGTAAGATTGTTATCGAGTGTAAAACGACGAAAGGCTTAGTCTCTGCAAAAGAGGCTGAAGAAATACTTGGCAAGGGTGCAAAATACGATCCACTTGCCAACATTACTATTGGCAAACCAGATTTTTGTGATGAAGCAATAAAGAATACTGAACATACTAAAATCACATTAATTTCAGCAAGAATGTTTGCCGAATTATTGCTGCAATTTTGGGAAGGCAAAATCAATAGGAGTGATATCTTGAACGTGTTAAAGTCTGGAAAATACATTAATTTATTTTAGGACCTGATTCACAGCTTATTTTTTAACATCTCATTCAAGTGTAATTTTTTACCTTTCTAAAATTATTAATTATTAGGATAGTTAAAAATCTTTAATATTCAAAATTGCTCATAGGAAAGATATGCTTGACCCACTTCTACTTTCGGTTACACCTGAGTTACGGTATCTGAAAAAGTTAAGTACTTGTAAAATTCTATCAGTTTTTTGAATATTGCAGTAAAATAAAAAAACAGCAACAGGATAAAATTTTAACAAAGAAAAAATAAACACTGCGACAAAATCCAAAAATACTCTGTCATTTTTAACTGAGGGAGATTATTTGCAATATACTCTATGCTTCTCTCAAGGTTTTGGATTTTGTAAAGAGATCAAGGGACAGTTGATTTTGGAGCTACTTAGGAGGATCTACACTGGATGTTCTGAGAAACTAAGATTTGAGTAATCGTAAGTTTGATAATGCTATTTTATGAATCTAAGATATTGTAACTGACACAATTGTTAAATAGTTGAAGAACTCACAATATACGAGGTGTTTTAAATGAGCGTCCCACAAAGAGTGGGAAGAATAACCATAAATGAAAGGGGAGAAATAATAGGTAGTAGCGTGGAACACCTCCGTGATGGAGATCTCGTTCGTATAGAAGATCGGGATGGAAATCTGCTATATACAAGTAGGTTTAGTTGGAGAAAGTTTCAAGAATCATTCCGTTAGTTTTTTATATAAATTCTAATCTTGAAACAATATAGTTGCTCCATTTTTCGATTAAAGATTTTATTCGTACCTCTTGAATTTTGTTGCTGACTTTCTTGCAAATTTTTAGGTAGTCCTGAACTTCACGTATAATGGCTTTGGTTCTCGTACACCGTTCGCAAAGTTCCTTCCATCTGATTGGCTTTCTTCTGTAATAGTACCAACTGGAAAAAATAGAGTAACTCACAGAGAATGAAAGAGACTCCAAAGATAGTAAATATCTTTTTTCATTCAAAAAATTAATAGCATTTAGATATTCTAGAATACTTCTTCTAAATAAATAACTTACCACGTCTTTATCAGCCGAGCTGCCAATAACTTGTTTTCTTAATGACTTAAAATATTCAAGATCTCCAAATAAAAATTTGCCCGTTAATATGGGTTCAGTAGCGAATGCAGGGTCCAATTTAGACAAAAAGAACTCAAATTCTTCTTTACCTATTATCACTAGATCTAGTGGTCCAAAAACTAAATTTTGAACACTTATTTTATTATTACTGCAGATTGCAAACAGATCGATATCATTCGCATTTTCAGGATCATCCAACGAGGAGCCATACTGTATTAGTAAGATTAAGTTATTCTGTTTTAATAAATTTAGGACATTATTTATAATTTCGAGACTCATTTAACGCCTCCAATTCCCTTAAAACTCCCTTTTCAACTTCTTTCCTAATATTCTTATCTGGAACCCAGTATTCAAGCAATTTCTCTAAGTAATCTTTCAGAACCTTTCTATCCTCTTCATATTTGTTTATCGCCTCTTTGAGTAGTTCTTCGTCAGCCGGAATCTTTATCTTTTTGTTGCCAGCTAAGAGGGAATAATAAACGAATTTGGCTTTAAGCTGGTCATCTGTTGAGTAAACGACTTCTTCGCTTATCTTGACGTTGAATCCTGTAAGTTCTGAGGTTAGAGTTACTTTGCCGTCCTTGTTTACATTTACTTCTTCTTCGAACAACTCCGTTTT
>Ga0180302_10000474_pt1 | contig 17596 bp, 18 predicted proteins | sample GuaBasSediGuay17_FD_121794 | JGI IMG/M metagenome (GOLD analysis project Ga0180302, IMG submission 121794) | Subseafloor sediment microbial communities from Guaymas Basin, Gulf of California, Mexico - Guay17, Core 4571-4, 12-15 cm | ecosystem: Environmental > Aquatic > Marine > Hydrothermal... | reverse complement strand
CTAGAACTGTCAGGAGTGTACCCTTATGGCGCCCTAAACCAGTTAAGGAGCGATTTAGGGCAATCGTTGAAAAAATAATTAATAAGCGACCACGATTAGATCGATTTTTCAACATTTATAGAGGGCTATGGACTGGTGTGAGGCACATTTTTGTGATTCCAAAAGATATTGTTATTGAATACAACATAGAGAGAGAATGTCTTAAGCCAATTATTAGAGGAAAAGATATTAAACCATTTTGTGTGACCTGGAATGATATGTATGTTATTTATGCAGTAGGCAAAAATTTCGAAGCACGTTATCCTAATGCTATTGCATGGTTATCACGTTTCAAAAATGTTCTTCAAAAACGCGCCGCAGTGTATATATGGAATCGAGCATGGTACGAACTTGAGGATCCTCTTTCCCCTGAAGACTTTGAAGTAGATAAAATCGTGACACCAGTAGCTACAAATATAAACTCATTTGCATATGATTTCACTAAATATTATTGTACAGACGGTGTAACAATTCTGAGATACTGGAAGAATGAAGAAGAAATGAAATCGTATTTTTCTGAATGGAAGAGGGTTAATGAGCCAGACCTAAATGTTGATGAAGTAATCAATGAAAGTAATGATTTGCTTAAGGAAATAGGAACCAACAAGGAGTCTCTTTGGTTTTTTGTTGGAATATTAAATTCTCATGTTATTGAATTTATTCATAAAATCCGTGGGCAGAGAATCCAGAAAAGAACTAAGCGACCGAAACCAGGCAGATATTTCATGTATGCACCTCCATGGCTAAATGTTTTACCAATTGAAATTCCAGAGAGATCAAAGAGGCATGAAATAATAGATAGATCAAAGAAAATATCTACCATATGCATAAGATTAAATACCACTGAGGATGAAAAGGAAAAAGAGAGACTGAAGGAAGAAATGGAACATTTACTTGTTGAATTAAACGAAATTGTCTTCGAGGTATATGGTCTGACGAAAGAGGAGATAGGTATTATACAGTCTTGGGTATTAAAGAAACGGTAACTAAGTTAAGATTCTCTCGCGTATTTTTTGAACTTTTTCACATACTTTCCATATATCATATGAAGTAGGACCTACATCTTTTTTCCAAACACATTTTCCTCCAACATATGTTGCTTCTACTGAATCTCTCTCAAGCGTATAAACAAGCATCGAATAAATATCATGAAATGGAATAGCATGCGGGGTTTTAAGATTTATTACAACAAAATCAGCAAACTTTCCTGGTTCTAAACTACCTATATATTTCTCTAAACCTAATACTTTTGCTCCCTCTATCGTTGCAAGTCGTACAATTGTCTTTGCTGGCATTAGTTTTGGATCGAGTTTTGTGCCCTTATGAATTAATGCAGCTATTAGCATTTCACGAAACATATTTAATCGGTTATTTGAAGCAGGACCGTCAGTTGCTAGGCCGACGGTAATTCCTTTCTTGAGCATTTCTGGAATTCTTGCAACTCCTGAAGCTAGTTTTAAATTGGATGTAGGGTTATGTAGAACTTTAACTTTTCTTTTTGCGAGAATTTCTAAGTCGTTGTCAGTGGTCCACACAACATGTGCTGCCATGACATCAGGGCCTAAGAATCCTATAGAATCTAAGTATTCAACAGGAGTTTTTCCATGTTTTTCTTTAAATGTCGTGAGTTCCCATTTCGTTTCGGCGAGATGTATATGTATCCTGAACTTAGTATCGTTAGCCATTTCTCTTACTTTCATTAACAGTTCCTTAGAGCAAGTATATGGTGCGTGGGGACCATATGCAAAGAAGATATGGTTTTTAGAGTACTCTTTAGTGTGCCATAACTTTTTCACGTAATCAAGAAATTCCCTTGTAGCTTTAATTGCTTTTTCAGTATCCCCTGCAATATCCAATATTCCTCGCGATAACATCGCGCGAACTCCTGCTTTTAGCACTGCATCAGCAATTCTTTCCTCAAAATAATACATGTCATTGAAAGTTGTGATTCCAGAAGAAAGCATTTCGGCAATTCCATGAAGCGAGCCCCAGTAGACATCATCAGCAGTTAATTTTGCTTCAGCTGGAAAGATATATTTTTCAAGCCACTCCTTTAAGTCAACATCATCCTTTAGTCCGCGTAGAATTGTCATTGGCACATGAGTGTGTGTATTCACAAATCCTGGCATTATTAATGAATGCTTAAAGGTTATTTTTTCTTCAACATCATTGGGAGGTGATTTGGTAATCTTAACGATTATTCCATTTTCATCTACAATAAGCCATGCATTCCTAAATATACGCATCTGGGAATCACAAGTAAGGATAATATTAGCAAAGAAAGTCCACAAAAATAATCACCAAAAAGAAATTAACTACTTTTTCTTTTTCTATTTCTTTTCTTTAATTGTTCAAGGCTTAAAAGCATTAGAGCAGTGAGCAGTTTTCTAACATTTGGTGCGTAAATACCACGATCTACACGACGAAGGAATCCATAACTACATAACCTTTGAAGTTGCTTTCTTGCAATATTTAACTTTATTCCCATGTCAGCTGCGACATCTTGTGCTGTAATTTCACCTCTTTCGATTGCATATAAGAGAATTCTTATTGAACTTTTCCCCAGTCTCCTAAGTCTATTGGTTAGTATTTCAAAGTTCTCCCTGAAGTTATCAAACGAATCTTTGACACGCATGCATATCACACCGGGATGTGTGCTCCCCAAAGTTTGAGTGTAGATATGGATGATACTTAAATTTAACTGTTATCGAGATACTCATTTGTATTTGAGGAGGATATACATTTCAATTAGTTACTAAAATCAAAGAATAAGCGAAGATCGAGTATTAATTTACTTTTAGTTAAGTCTTTTTTGCAGTTTTCCAAAGTCTTGGATATAAATTACGTTCCATCAATACACGAGTTTTGGAAGTTACTTGTCCTCTTGAACTTTTCTTTATTTCGTCAGCATCCATTGCAGTTGTCGCTAATGCAACAATTTCTCCTTTTATGGTTAGAATTGCAACGATATCGTTTTTTCTAATGTTTGGAGAAAAAGCTACAATTCCTGGAACATACAGTTGCGCACCGTAGCAAATAGCTGCCACGGCACCGTCATTGATAATAATACGTGGAAGGTGTAGAATTCCACATTCGGGAGGTAAAATTACTTGTCTAAGTTCATCCTCAATTCCCTCTTCCTTCCATAATGTATAAGCATCAACCAAATCATGAAGTGTTTTTGCATATTTTTCAATGAAGGGGCCTGTTTTTATTCTTCGAAGTTCAATCATGTGAGCACCGCATCCAAGGACATCACCAATGTCGACTACAAGCTTACGAATATAAACACCATGCTGTACATGAGCAATAAATAAAACATCATGGTCTTCTTGCTCAAGGAATTCAAGTTTATATACTGTTCTAACACGTGTTTTCCTAACTACAGCAGAACGAAGAGGAGGTCTCTGATAAATTTTCCCTTCAAACATCTTTAAGACTTTCTTTACCTTCTCGGAAGGTACATCATCATGAAGTCGCATAATGACAACATACATCTTATCGCTAGTTAACCATGTACTAGCAATAGGCGTAGCGCGTTCTAATGCTAAAGGAAGCAATCCAGTTACATGAGGGTCAAGCGTACCACCGTGACCAACGCGCTTTAGTCCAAGAAATTTAGCTACAAATGCAGCGGTTTCATGTGATCCTAAGTTAGGAGGTTTGTCTAAGGGAATAACACCAAAATGAATTAACTTTTCTATTGGTCTATTTCTCGGATTTTCACCCCATTTGGGATTCGTTTCTATTTTTTTCATTATTTTATATTCTAATTCAACCTCAAATGGAAAATTCTCTGGAAGCATTATCTTCTCCTCAGCAAAATTCTTAACTTTGTAGCGATTTCTCTTCTCTTTTTCCTATCTTTGATTCCAGCACATACAAATGTTATTATTCGTGCGGCATAAATTCTTTTGAAAAAATAGTCTGCTGTTTTATACCAATTCAGAAAAGACTTCAATGCGTACTTTTTGGCTTTTTTATCTTCTATCTCCGCAAGGATTTTCCTAAATTCTGCTATAATTTTTTTCCGATCAGCGGACATATGAGATTACCTTCAGTGATGCCGGCTTTCATCATATTTCAGTTTCATTTCTAATCATCATGCAAAATAAAGAATATTTCTAGTTTATTTAAGTTTCTGCAATAAGAAATCAGAATGCCGGCTTATCTTCAGAATATCTGCGACCCAGGTTATCATCATCAAGTAATTAAAAGTTAGGAGAAAATAAAAAATCAGAGATACCGGCCCTCATCACAAAAACTTCAGTACACGGGTAGCTCATCACTCTAAATAAATTAATCTTTTTTGGTGGCTTTAAATGCATATTCACCCAATTAATTGGAGATATGGCACGAACCAAATGAGAGAGATTTTCTCGTATGAGCATTTCATAAAAGTTTGTGCGTTACTTGAATTGAAAACGGCGGAAATTCAAGCAAAATATAAGCTTATTCCACTAACTCAAAGAGACTTGGAGGAAATACGCTTGGCTATAGAGAATCTAGATGTCAAAGAGGTAATTGAAGAGGAGAAAAGGATAAAACATGATATTTTTGCTCTTCTTACTGTATTAGCCAAAAAAACACCGAAAGCAGAATGGCTACATGTTGGTTTAACTTCCGAGGATATTAAAGATACTGCAAGAGTAATCATACTACGAAAGGCACTAAGTCTTGTGATTAAAAAGACAATAGAATTAGCAGAAATCTTGGCCGATTTCGTTGAGAAGTATGCGGATTTAGCTTGTGTTGGTAGAACGCATGGAATACACGCAGCCCCTATAACTCTGGGATACAAGTTTGCTGTTTTCCTAGACGAAATTAAAAGACATATTTCCAGGCTCTTGAATGTTTACCAAGAAATTGGATATGGAAAATTAAGTGGTCCCGTTGGTACACATAATAGTTTAGGAGATCTCGGAGAAAAAATTGAAAAAGAGGTATTAGCTGAATTTAATCTAAGCCCAGCAAAGTCAGCAACGCAATTAGTTCCTCGAGATACGTGGGCACATATGTTTCTTATTCTAGCGATGTTATCCACAACATTACAAAAAATGGCTACAGAAGTCAGGAATCTACAAAGAACTGAGATATTAGAGGTCGCGGAACCATTTTCCCCAACACAAATAGGTTCGTCTGCTCTTCCTCATAAGCAGAATCCAGTAATGTGTGAGAGAGTATCCGGCTTATCAAGAGTTGTTCGAGCATTAGCCCATGCATTTCTAGAAAATACTGTTTTATGGCATGAGAGAGATATGAGTAATTCAGCGCCAGAGCGTTGTATAATGCCTGAGATTTTTCTATTGGTTGATGAGCAACTAGAAAAAATGAAGAAGGTAATATCTGGACTGCGAGTATTCAGGGATAATATCAAGCGAAATCTAGAATTAACATATGGTGCTATTTTTGATGAGACACTGGTCACCTTATTAGTGTTAAAGGGAATTAGCAGAATGAGAGCATATATGATTGTTCGTAAGCTAGTTGAAAAAGCGTTCAAAGAACGTAAGCATTTGAAGGAAATCATATTGGAAGAAAAAGAAATAAAATCAATTTTTTCAGAGGATGAACTGAGAAAAATTTTTGAAATAACTGAACGAATAAAAATTGCAAGAAAAAGAGCTCTTGAAATATTGAAGGAGACACAATTCATGCTTGAGAAATGGAAGCAACAATTAAACAAACTTAAGTGAAAGCTTAATAATTTCTTCATTGCTTTTATGTATATTTTAGCTTTTGTTTTTGTGAGAAAATAGGTCTTTTATTTGGGCGTTAAGATAGGACCATTAATTAAAGAAAAAGGAGTTGGTCGTGAAATAGATGTTAAGTTTTTGGAAGGGAAAATTATCGCGATAGACGCATTACCCACAATTTACGAGATGTTAGCAGTCATAAGAGCAAAAAATGGAGACTACTTACGAGATAGTAAAGGTCGCATTACATCACATCTTGTTGGGTTATTTAACAGAACTGCAAGGATGCTTGCACATGGTATCAAGCCAATTTTTGTATTTGATGGTCCCCCTCATCCCCTAAAAATTCACGAACTAGAACGTCGAAAGAAAATTAAAGAGGAAGCACGGAAAAAACTTGAGGAAGCAAAGAAGCGTGGAGATATTGATGCGATAATTAAATATGCGAAACAGTCGATGGAAATCACAGATCAAGTATTAGGTTCTGCAATAGAGTTATTAAAATTGTTTGGAGTTCCCATAATAATTGCACCACATGATGCAGAAGCACAGTGTGCATACATCGTAAAGAAAGGAGACGCCTACGCTACTGCTTCGCCTGATTTTGATTCTTTTCTTTACGGTTCTCCACGCGTTATTCAGAACCTTAAGATGAGCACGACGAAATTCACGCCAATTTTATATGAACTAAAAGAGGTGTTAGAAAAATTAGGATTAACATACGAGCAGTTAGTTGATATGGCAATATTAATCGGAACTGATTTCAATCCTGGAGGAGTCCGCGGAGTAGGTCCCAAAAGAGCCTATGAATTAATACGACAATATAAATCACTTGAAAGAGTTCTCAAAGTTATTCGATGGGAATGGAAAGTACCCGCAGAGGAGATCAAGAAAGTTTTTCTTAATCCGTCAGTCACTGATAACTACAAAATTGAATTTAAAGATCCTGATTATGATGGCATAATTGAATTCCTTGTGGAAGAGCATGATTTTAATCAACAACGAGTTAAGAAGGAACTCGAGGACGTAAAAAGGAGACTTGAGAAAGAGAAGAAAATAGGAGTAAGGAGACAAGTATCTCTTGAAGCTTTCTTTGGATAGCTCTTGCATCAATAGTAGTAGAAGCGGAGTTTATTCTTAGGTATTTTTAGTCATTCATCTTTGGTCTGTTATCTTTGGGTTATTTTTCAATATTCATAATCCCTTGAAAAATGTTTTTGAATTTTTAAACCATTTTTTAGTGGGGAGTTATCTTGAGCGAGCAGCATGAGAGACGAGAAATAGGGATTGTTACTGCACCAACAAAAACACTCGAGTTTTCTTTTCGAACGCAATATAATATACAATTGGGTCAATTTGTAATGGCTATTGATAGAAATGATGCTCGGCAAATTCTCGCTATGGTTAGGGACATCACGCGAGTTGATAGTACTAGTATATGTGAATGCGAGGTATTAGGAGAATTGCATGGGAATAGACTACGTGAGCCTAAACGTCCTGTTTCGCCTGGATCAACGGTAGTAATACCGCCTGGCGAAATAATCGGAAATATTCTACTCGGAAGTTATAAAGGTCCAAGATTACTCATCGGGCGGTTGATGGCGCATCCAGAGTTGGTTCCAGTGTATTATCCCTTTAATGACTTTGCGCGTCATATTCTCCTTGTTGCTTCTACTGGTGCAGGAAAGAGCTATACGGCATCAGTATTTATTGAGGAAATCTTAAGAAACATGGAAAACGAAAATATAGCTATTTTAATCATAGATGTTCATAATGAATACGGTGGATTAGCACTTTCAAACAAATTTGAAGATCAAGTTCAAGAGTTAGCGGAATTTGGTCTAGAGCCAAGTGGTTTTGAGGATAGGTTACTAATTTTTGACTGGAACTATAATCCCCCACGCATAGGTAAAAATTTTGATGCGCATCGGTTTTCTTTCGTTTTTAGTGCAAAAGACTTTAAATGGTTTATCTACATCGAGGACATAATGAGAAGAAGGAAAAAGAAAGAGATGAGTATTGAAGAAATGATTGATGCTATTCAAATATCTGATCTTCATCCTCAGACTAAAAATGCTATAATTAGACGATTAAAAGCGTTACTAACTAGTGGAGTTCTATCTGATGTTGACCTAGACCCAGAAGATTTCCTTAAACCCGGAAAAGCAACTATCCTTCGACTTGCGGATACGCCTGGCGGCGATATGATGATCCGATTTGTTGTCGCGGATATCTTGAGGAAAGTCTTTGATAAAGCAAAAGCAAGAAAACTTAAAACGAAAGTAATAATTGTGATCGAAGAAGCGCACTTCTTTGCTCCAGCACGTGGTCAGCAAGATCCAGTTAGAGAAATTATAGAACGAATTAGTCGCGAAGGCAGAAAATATGGAGTTTGGTTAATGCTTATTACGCAATCACCTAGAGATCTCGCACCAATTTTATTAACGAATGCAAACTCGTATATTGCACTTCGGTTAAGTCGGAGAGATGCAACACGAGTGGCGGAATATCTTGGAATGAAAATTAGAAAATTAAGAGATTTACTTACGAAACTCGATCCAGGATATGGTTATTTACAGGCGCCATCATTACTTGTGCCAACTTTAGTAAAAATTCGTCCAAGAATGAGCTGTGAAGTAAAAGAGCCACATATAAGTGAAATAGAAGAAAAAGTGAAAGAAATAGCGTTAAAAACAAAACAAATGATTGATGAAATAATCAATAAAAAGTACAAAAAGCTCGAAGAAAAGAAGAAAATTCCAAAGAAGGAGGAGGTTACAGTTCCAAGAGAGCCAAAGAGACGAGAAATAAGAGAAGTAAAAGAGCAAGTATCTCCTCGTCCCATAATTACACCAGGTATGGTTCCAGATATTGGCGAACTTGAGGTAATCGCACATAGACTAAAAGCATCTGTTGCGAATTTAGGACGAAGTGCTTTAAGAGTCGTACAAACACTTGCAAGCTTGGGCGGAGAAGCACCGATTGAGATGTTTCCTGACGTGTCGGAGGAGACGCTGGACGCGTTAATGTGGCTTGGTGTAATTGCGATTAGAAGAGATAAAGTAGTTTTGAATAGAATCTATTTTGAAATACAACTTGGAAAGAAGTTATCTGATGAAAAGTGGCATACCTTACTGGAAATCATAAAGCAAGTATTGTCTCCTGGGCGATCTTAGAGACTAACTAGAAATGCTCTTGCGATGTTGAGAAAGCTGAGCTAGTTTTTGTTGTAGTTGCAATACCTCATTTTCCTCTTTTTCAATTAATCTTATAATTCCGTTTAACAGATTTTGGACGCGCATAGTTTCGTTTTTCACTTCCTCTTCTGTTTGCGTAACAAGGGCTAATGCGTCCGCAAGTGGGACAAGAACAAGTACATCTGCACCAATATTAAGAAGGATCTTCTCTGGTATTGGAAGCTCTGTTGCCACAAATGTCCCAAGTCCAATTCTAACAAAAACTTTTTTGGATGTAACACCTTTCTTTTTAAGTTCGATTAATTCACGAATAGTTTCTCTGGTTCTAACTAATTCCTCAAGTAACACTGAGTTTTGGGTAATTATTGATTGATAAGCTTCTGCTTGTTCACGTAATATTCTTAATCTTGCAAGTTTTTGTGTTATTTTTGCTTGAATTTCTTGCACTGTCATCTTAATCATCATTATTCTTCTACGTAAATCACTGGATTTGATAATAAAGCAATTTTCTTAAGTTTGGGATTTTTTATATTCTCTGGTTTTAGCTCCTCGATCTTAATGATTCTAATTTGCATCCTCTTTAACTTTTGGTTTCCGCCAATATATGAATAAAATTTGTCTAATGCTTCTTCCAAAGACAAAGCACGTACTTCCTTTGCGACGATGAAATCTCTTTTCTTCGCACGATACTTACCGATAATTTTGAATGTTTTTATCTCGCTCACGTGCGATCCCTTTGGTTCTCTATTATTCACAAAAAATTCAAGATTAAAATTAAAAAAGCTATAAATAAACATTAACGATGAGACGCCTGATTTTTCACATTCGCTCATATGGATGCTCTTGCACTTATGATGATTTGACGTGTCTTTATTTGTTTTGTGATGAAATTGGTCGTTTGGCTTCAAAATTATTAGAACTCACAATCAAGTTACAACAAAGTAAAAACAAGACATGTAGGGAGGGTGCAAAAGTATCAACATAAGTGTTCACACTATATTTCTATTAAGCAAACCTTAAAATTCTCTTCAAGGAAAATCCAAATTTAGTTACTAGGTAGGAATTAATAAGTAATAACTATGGTAAATAGCAGAATAAAGAAGCATGGTAATAATTGCGCAGTAATTATTGCATAGATTGGCGTTAGAATTTCCCGATTTATTAACTCATATGTTAGCCACAGAAAGCACCCAAAGTGAATGCCTCCTAAAAATGTTGCAGATATTAAGGCGTGTTCAAGGGAGTGCATTCCAACCATTCGTCTTTTTAGATATGATGTAAAGGAAACACCGAGTATTGATAAAGATAAGAGTGAAATGAAAGAAGATACTAATAGGGCCACCAATTGAATTTCGGTCATATATACACCAGCAATAGCATATAATTCGCATCCGATTACAAATGAAAATATTGATGCGACTAAAGTTTTTTCCTGTCCACTAATCACTTATTTCACCTCTTCTAATTTCAAATAGACAATTTCATCTGCTGCATGTTTTAATGCTGTTGAAAATCCTGGCTCAAATCCAGCAACAACAACTTTTAATCCTTTCTCTTTGCCTTTTTGCACAATTGGTAAACAACGGGTATCGCGGGAAATCACAAACAATACATCATATGGAATCTCCGAGAAAAGAACTCTAGATGCAAACACTGCCAACCAAATATATGGATCAGATTTTGCATCAATTGCATGAACTTCAAATCCAATCAAGTTCAATGCTTTGATTAGAGATGGTGGTGCATCAGATGATACAATGGCAACAGCTTTTTTGAGAACACCATACTCATCAATTTTCTTCCTTAAATCATTCAAAGATACTCTTCTTCCTTCTACTTTCCTAAGGATATTTGGTCCATCTAAAAGGGCAGCAACATATTTCTCGCCTTTAAAGAATTTTCTCAAACGTTCAAGCATGCTTGTAAAGAACGTAATTTCGGACATCATATTTCCCCGTAGACTCCTAGCAAAAACACAAAAAACTATATCAAATATAAGCCAAATATAAACAATGAATAAAAGTTTCGCTACTTCCCAAAAACATAAAAGATATTTTGGGCAAGAGAAGACTCTAGAAGATAAGTCGTAATTATTCATAATCTCAAAAAAGGCGGGAAAAAAACATATATTGAAACGAAATAACTGTGGAAATTCTAATTAAATGCGATTATTTGGACAGTTTATCCAAGGTAATCAAAATGAATAAAGAAAAAGTTTATCCCAAATGAATCATAAGAAAAAAATCCAAGTAGAAAGAATAATAAAGTTGTCTCTAAAAAGAAAAAATGAATTTTGAGTTTCCTTTTCAGAGGTGTTTAGACTATGGCAAGAAAAGCAGCCCCCGTCAAGGAGGCAATAATTGAGGCCGTTCGCTCAGGAAGAACAACTCTCGATGAGATCATAAGCTATGTCTCAGAGAAAACAGGAAAACAACCACGCATTATCAAGGGAATCATCACAAAGATGGTAAAGAGAGGAGAACTAAGAAGGATAGACAATACCTTTGAGCTGGTAGAATAAGCGAGATTTGTATCAGAAGAGGATTTTTTTATTTTTTGGAAATACTATTAAACAGCCTATTTTGTATTGCAAGAAAATTTATTTCACAAAAATATCTCAGAGAATAAGGTTAAAACTGAGATAAAATTGGAGGAACTATCTTTCACGTTTAACTGCCACAAACAAAGGTCTTCCAGCAACAATCCAGAATTCAATCCGCCTACCTATTGAGATTTTGTCTTTCCATTGATCTGGAACTCGAAGAGTCACAGTTTCATAAGTCTCCGAGTCCATTACCTCAATTTCGTTTCCACTTATGTTTATAATTTCTCCCTCGCGCTTTAAAATGGTCGGCACGGGTAATCGGTCAGCAGTGGATTTGATAATTGTTCGTTTTTGACCATCAAAAAGTCCAATTGCAACGATGCGAGCCTTCGCTGCACCATGTTTTCCAGGCTTGCTTTTGCTAATAGATACAACACGGCATGGCTCATTATCAACCATAATGTAGCTGCCTTCTTTTAATTTTGACACCTCAATCCAAGTTTCTACGCCAGACATGACTAGTCACCCTTGATATTTTAAGAAGGGTCTAATAATTAAAAGAGTCTTCAAATAGGGGGTCCTATTAATAACATTTTAAATGATTTTTCTAATTCTTCTTTAATCAAATCTAGGGAGCAAAATGAAGTTTGCCTTATTACTACCTCGTGACATAATTGACGTTAAGCCTATGAGTAAGCGCATAATTCTAGTGGGTAATCAAGATATTCTCGATATGAATGTGAGTGAAAATATAACTGTCAAACATCTTGTTAGACGTGGTAATCTTCGGATTGTTTCTGTTGATTACAAGAAGCCATACATTGCTGTAGGAACTTCTACAGGTGTGTTTTTCTTCTTAGAGGAGAGTTTCAGATATAACGCAGTGTACACTGGTCGCGATACATATGCATTTTTTGGAAAGTTTCGTTGTGGTAAGGAATTCTGCGATGTTGTATTCATTATGCGAGGACTTAAGAAGGAATCCTTTGGTGGTGCTGTAGAAGTGGCGATGATAAAACTAGCGGATGTTGTATCTGGAAAGCGAAAAGGTGTTTTTTCTGGAACTCCTTATTTCTTTGAGTCTCCCTTTATTGGTTTCTGCGAAAACGCTTTTTTGTCTTCTGCATTGTCAAAAATTCTCGTAACTGATGTTGATGGTGATTCGTTAGATGAGCTTATTTTAGTATCTTCATGCCCTGCTGGTTGGACTGTTTTGATAATAAAAGGAAACGAAGAGACGTCCGGATTTCTTTTACCTGACGATGTTCTTTATCCAATTTCTATTCAAAAATATGACATTGATAATGATGGGCAGGATGAATTAGTTATTTTCTCGGAGGCAGAGAAAAATAGCATCATAACTTTTGCAAAAATTATGGTGAATGAAGCAATTATTAGTTCTGTTCGTGTGGATAAGTCTCAGCTTGTTGATGCTGACAGATATTGGGGTGCTTTTCTTGATACTAATGGTGATGGTCTTCCAGAAATATTGATTCTAGCTGAGAAATTACCTGAAGAGGGCAAGATAATGTCCCATGTTAAGGCGTTTTCAATTTATGCTGATGGAAGCATATACAAAATAGGAAGTTTTAAAACTTTACCAATACTAAGGGTTTTTGTCTTTGATATTGATGCTGATGGAAGTGAGGAGATCTTATTACATACAATCAATGGTGTTCACGTGATTAAAATTCCAGAAAAGGCGAAATTGGATGTTTCTAAACGGTTCTTCTTTCCATCATATCTAACGAAAATATATGCTATGAGTGCTAAAGACATGTTACTTGTTGGTAATATTCTAGACGCCGAGAAGGAGAAACTCTTTGGAATTTATTACTCATCTGATGGCATATTGAAACTTCTTGGTACAAGCAATAGTGAACCCATTTCCAGAAAAATTGGTGAGCGAATAGCAATAACATATAGAAGCAATGACTCTTGGCAATTTTTTGGATTTAAAGAAAATAAAATTATTGCAAATGTAAGTGCTCAATTAAATGACAGTATTAAAGATGTGATGTTTACTAATCTTCACAATGAAGATTTGTTTCTTGTGGTATTAAATGATAAGAAAATAATAGGAATTAGTTCAAAAGAGACGCGGGACTTATATCTTGCAAAAGAGAATGAAATTATATTAGGGCTTTCTCAAATTGATATTCCCGTTGCAGTAACGTTGTGTCATAAATCTCAAATCTCGCAATTGAGGATCATAAACCTCGAAAATAAAGAGCAAATTGCTGAACTAACTATTAATAATGATGAAGCACAATACGTATTTTCGAGTGGGATTACTACATTTGCCAAGGAGAATAAGAAATATGTTGCTGTTCTTACAGATCGAAGAATTCTTCTTATACCAAAAACTGGAGATATAGAATCCAGAGAAATAGCAATAGGAAAAACTAATCTTGTAATACCCTTTGATATTGATGGGGATAATGTATCAGAATTTTGTATTATTTCCAGCGTTGGCTCTTTCATTTTTGACATTGATGGTAAAATAAGCAGGCTAAAAAGAAAACCAAGAGCAATAGATTTTATTGTAGAAAAGGGAAAAATATACGCTCTTACATCTGTGGCCGTGGATGTTTTAAAACTTGAACTAAAGGAACTTCTCGCTTATTAAATGGGGACTGCCATGATGAGTAAAGTTGAGAGAATCGTTAGTATGTTAAGAAAGTTTATATGTGTAATTCTTTCTGAATTATGGATTGAAAAGAAAAATGTAGCACTTATAGAAATTCAAAAGAAGGAATCAGAATATCCAAAGATTAGTTTTATTTTGGGCAACGAAAAAGCACGTAATTTCTTTCAAGCGATGGTTTTATGCAATTTTAATTGCATTTTGAAAAAAAGCGAAAAGAAGGAAATCAAGAAGGAGTTAGGATTCGATTTCTTTCAAGCACTAGGTGGATATAGATTAATTAGAGCTGATCCATATGAAAGACAGCCAGTTCGTGATTTGATAAAGTGGATTATCAATGAACCTTTGCCATTATCATTAATTTCGGACTTGAGAAGAAAGTTCGGTGAATTTCTTAAAGATTTTCAAGAAATATCAGAATGTATTTTGAAAGAGTTTCCTGAATTAGTGACTGGTTTTTCAGAGGTAAAAATCAATATCCGAAAGCCAATGAAAATTAAAAGAAAACATCAACCACAATTACTTGCTGACATAATCTTCCATATTCTGACTAATTATGCCACAGATTTTGATATTTTTGAACTACGCAATGTTTTAAAGCGTAAATATGGATTAACCGAAAATGAAGCTAATGAAAAGTTATCTGAATATATAGAAAGCGTTAGTGAAATTCTAAATGCAATAGACTTTTTCATCAATGAATTCATTAAATTTTCCGAAAAAGAGAAACAAGAGTTTATCTCGTTAGTTTTGGAAAAGTTAACATGTAATAAGGAAGGACTCCTAACTCTTATCAATAACTGGAAGAAGATAAGTAAGGAATTTAACGTAGCTCCGAATATAGAATGGCTCGAAAAAATTATTGCTGAAAGCAAAGTGGATGCTCCTAAGTGGAATGAATTAGTTAGGTTCAGCATTAAGCTTAGTAAAAACCCAGAGCAGATTATTGAAATATTGAAGAATCTAGACAGAATTGATTATAAATTAATGCTAGACTTTAGATTTCCACCAAGAGTAATTGCGATGTTCTTTAATGCGTATGGCCTGCTCAAATGTCCAACTGGAATCTTACATAAAGATCTCCAAGACAGATTAGTGCAAGAGATAGAGAAAAACACGTTTGAAATAGAGGAGTTTCTACTTTTGCATTTATACGAGGATATACCACCCCAAACAAAATATCTAATAGCATCTCTAATTTTAGTTAAAACAGCAATTAGTGCAAAATTCAAATTAGGGGATTATAAGACATTATCAAAACGAGCACTTACTCTAGCAAGCGAATTCGTTGGTCAAAAAGTGGCTAGTGAATTATCCAACTGGTTGTTATCAAAAGTCATGAGTAAAATGTAATTAGATGGTCGCCGGTGCTATGTCTAATAAAAAGATATTTCCCACATGAAGTCGCTTGAGATGCCTTTTTGCTGCTTGATAGCAATCCCAAACTTGCTTCTTAGGTGTAACTGGCAAGTCTGTCATCATGAAATCTGGATGAAATATTAGCAATGAATATGGAATATTTGGATCTAACTCAGCTATAAATTTTGCAATTTGTTCAATCTCATTCGCATCAACGTACCCTGGCACCAGCAGTGTAGTTGCCGTTAATATTGGTATCTCTTTTCTTTCATTGTAAAATTCATGGTAAATCATCTCGAAGTTCTTGAAAACTTGATCACGGGCTTTTACTCCCGTTAAAGCATAATAGATCTCTGGTGAAAATGCTTTAAGATCGAATTTTATGATCCCACCACTAACTAATACTTGCTCAGCAACTTTTTTAACTAAAACGGGATTTCCAGCTCCATTCCATTCATAACAAATTCTTAAGATGCGATTTTCGGGTTTTTCTTCAAGAACAATTCTGTTAACATTAATCGAGAATGGGAGTTGAGGCTCCGGACTTCCACCAAAATAACAGATACATGTGCATTTGTGATTATCCAGAATACGACGTGCTAAATCTTGAGCAGATACAATTAAACCCTCTGAAATTCGCTTGTGAGAGAAATTTTGACAGAACAAGCAGTCAAAGTTACAACCATAAAAGAATATTGCATAGTTATAGTATCCATACTCTGGACCGGGTCTTACAGCATATTTCGGATATCCTAACCCTGTCCCAGCCGGACAAAACCATGCCGCACAACAATTTGTAACATGTGGATCCCAATAGGCATATAATACGCCGCGTTTTGCTGTAGATAATGAAACTAATTTACCGTTTTCATTCCATCGTAATCCGCAGAAACCTACATCACCAGGGCCTAATATGCATTCATTTGCACATAAGGTACATTTAAAACCATTGACAGATTTTGGTGGATGGAGAGGTAATCCATAAGGTTTTCTTGCGACTTTATGGGCATTAACAATATAATCAACAGCTTCATTAAAATGACTTTTTAGACAGTCTTTGCATACACCAATAATTCTAGAGATGGGTTTTTCTTCTCCGCAAATTGCGCATACATGTATCCACTTCTTTCGCATATTTCTCAAGTAAAAAACACTCATCTTTTTTATTTTCTTTTTTGAGGGGTCTTTAATGGCAGACTTCACAAGTTTTCTTTACGTTTTCGTGGCATCTATAATCTTAAATATTGCCTACATCATCGTATACGTTAAATTTGTTGATTATAAGAAAATTCAGTTTTATCAATCACGTGTAAGGCAGTGGATGGCTAAACGTAAGAAGGCTCTAATGACGGGAGATCCTAGATTATTACGTGATGTGGCAAAGGAGGCGGAGATAATTAAGAAAATGCAAGCTGAGGTTATGACTGAAACTATGAAACCAATGTTTTTTACGTTCTTCATTTTCATAGTTTTAAGCCTTGTAGCGAGAAATATATTCACAGCATCGGTGATTAGTTTTCCATTTCCTATTTGGTTTGGGGGAGAAACGGAACTTAATGGTTTTTGGACTTTTGTCTTGATGGGATTTTTCCTAAATGCGATCATAAGACCAATAATGAAGTATTGTAACATAATGCAGTGAATTCAGGACGGTCTGGTAATAAAAGAATCAATTAAAGTCGTTCTGCCGGAATTCGTTCTAATTTCCTCATGAAGTCTTCAAGTTTATGCTTTTTAATGGCTTCTAATACTTCTTCGTCACTAGCACCACGGGATATATTAACTCTCAAGTTAAGAGGAATTAAATGGTCAACATTCATTCTTCTTCGCTTTACACCATTGAGTTCCTTTGGTCCCGTAATTAAAACAAAATTTTCGTCAATAATATCAACGATCACTGCTTTTCGTCCAGCGCGTCTGCCGCGCGTGATTACGCAGATTCTGCCGATGTCAAAGAGCTTGGGCATGTCATTCACCCCTTTATTTGTTATAATAACACGACATAATTTCAAAAGCAATAATAATTTAAAATTTGCATGCATGTAAAAAATGTCTGACGTCTTGAGTTTAATAGTTCGAAAAGAGAGCTATAAGATAAAGAACATTACTCTGT
>Ga0180302_10000473_pt1 | contig 17609 bp, 10 predicted proteins | sample GuaBasSediGuay17_FD_121794 | JGI IMG/M metagenome (GOLD analysis project Ga0180302, IMG submission 121794) | Subseafloor sediment microbial communities from Guaymas Basin, Gulf of California, Mexico - Guay17, Core 4571-4, 12-15 cm | ecosystem: Environmental > Aquatic > Marine > Hydrothermal... | reverse complement strand
CTTGAGACCATAGGGAGCTGGTACTGGGTGGTGGATGAGATAGAGGCCCGAGGATTGAGACCCAGGCTCGTTCATGCCAGAGGAGCGAAGGTGATGATGGGGATGGTGTTGCCCTTAATGCCAGGAGGTGGCCTGAGAGGCATGCTTCAAGGCTCCCTCAGAGGATCAAGCAGAGGAAGGGGCACGGGAAGGCTGTGGGAGCTGTTGGCAGGCACCTTGCCGAGGCGGCCTATTGGATCCTGAGGAAGGGAGAATCTTACAGGGACCAGGGCTTAAGGCCCGGGGGCAAGGGGGGCATAAGCACTGTATAGAGTAGCCCTTTGAGGCCTGTGACCTATGATTGCGGGACGTTCCCTAAATAGTTTCACGTCCCTAATAAGAGGCAAAGAAATGTATCCACCCCAAGTGGTCCAGAAGAAAGGGGGCATCTATGTCTATACCCATGCACCCTGGTGCACTGGGGGACGGTTGACTCCTCTTCAAGGGGTCTGTTATATTTCCTAAAAAGCGAAAGACGATGGATGAGAAGATCGTTGGGGAAAGTATTACCTTTGACGATGTATTGCTCCTCCCGGCCGCTTCCGAGATCCTGCCCACGGAAGTCGATGTAACCACCCGCCTCACCAATGCCATCCCCCTTAACATCCCCCTGATAAGCGCTGCGATGGACACGGTTACCGAAGCCAGGACGGCCATCGCCATGGCCCAGGAGGGGGGAATCGGCATCATCCACCGGAACCTCTCCATAGATCAGCAGGCAGTTGAGGTGGAGAAGGTTAAGAAGTTCGAAAGCGGGATGATCATTGATCCTATAACGATGGAGCCGGAACAGAAGGTATACGAAGCGATAGAGGTGATGAGGCGTTACGGGATCTCAGGGGTGCCGGTGACGAAGGGGGGGAAGTTAGTGGGGATCCTCACCAACAGGGACCTGCGCTTCGAGAAGCGGCTCGACGCCCCCATCTCTGAGGTGATGACCAAGGGGGAGAAGCTGATAACGGTCAAAGAGGGAATAAGCTTGGAAGAGTCAAAGGAGATCCTCCATCGCCATAAGATTGAGAAGCTCCCTGTGGTAGATGATGAATTTAACCTGAAGGGGCTTATCACCATAAAAGACATAGAGAAGATGGAGAAATACCCTAACGCCTGTAAGGACTATTTGGGCAGGTTGCGAGTGGGGGCGGCCGTGGGGGTCGGGAAGGATCTGAGGGATAGGACCGCTGCCCTGATCGAGGCCGGTGCAGACGTAATAGTGGTCGACTCCGCCCACGGGCATTCCCATAGGGTCCTGGAGGCCATCCGCTGGATAAAGGAGGCCTATCCTGAGTGCCAGGTGATAGGGGGAAACATTGCCACCGCAGAAGGGGCAGAGGCCTTGATAGAAGCAGGGGCCGATGCCATAAAAGTGGGGGTTGGTCCCGGTTCCATCTGTACCACCAGGATAGTGGCAGGGATCGGAGTGCCCCAGATAACGGCCATCATGGCGGCTGCCCAGGTCGCCAGGCGTCACAACGTCCCCGTCATCGCCGATGGGGGGATCAAATATTCCGGAGACATAACCAAGGCCATCGCAGCGGGAGCCGACGCGGTGATGATCGGAAATCTCTTCGCCGGTACCGATGAAAGCCCGGGGGAGATAGTCCTCTATCAGGGAAGGACCTACAAGGTTTACCGGGGCATGGGCTCTATGGAGGCCATGAAGGAGGGGAGCGCCGATCGCTACTTGGCGGGGGACAAGGCCGATCAGACGAAGCTCGTCCCCGAAGGCATAGAAGGGAGGGTCCCGTATCGGGGCTCCATATCCTTCTGCATCCATCAGTTGATAGGCGGGTTGAAGGCGGGAATGGGTTATGTGGGGTGTCGTAATATCCAGGAGCTGCAGGAGAAGGCCCGTTTTATCAAGGTAACCCCTTCAGGCCTCAGGGAAAGCCACGTCCATGATGTGATAATCACAAAAGAGGCTCCAAACTATCGCCTCGAATAGAGGAAGTACATTGCCTGAGGAGCGCAAGAGGTGGCGGAAGAAGATAACCCATTATTTTTTTATCCCCGTCCTCCTCAACCTGGTCCTTCCTGCTCCTCTCCTCCCCGATAATCTCCATACCCTATGGCAAAAGAGGAAGAGTCTCATACTCAACGGGAGGCTGAAGGAGGCGGAGGTAGTCCTCAAGGAGATACAGGAGGAGAAGCTAAATGAAGGGATAGAAAATCTCTGGGATTATGCCATCCTCTTGCTGCGGGAAGCCCAGAGGGCGAAGGTCTTCAACAGGGAATGGGCCTTGCGGTTGATCAGCGCAGCTGTATCCCTCGCCCCTGATTTGCCTTATCTCTACTTCTATCGGGGCGAGCTCCTCTGGTTCAAGACCCCCTGGGATTTTTCCGTTCTCATCAAAAATTACATAGACGGCCTTAAGGCAAGATGTCGAAATGTCGCCCTCGCCGTGGGGGAAGTGGGAAAGTGGAGTCTGATAGCGAGTTCAGGGATCCAATTCGGCATCTTCCTCTTCTGCCTGCTCTTGATCTTTAAAAGGGTACCCCTATTCCTCCACCCATTAAGGGAGGAACTCAAGGGAAAAGATAAGGATTTGATAAAGGGGTTAAGCAGGATAGGGATCCTTTCCCTTCCCTTTATCCTCCACCTCAATCTCTTATGGGGGGCCTTCGCCATCTCCCTCATCCTCTGGCCCTTCCTGCGAAGACGGGAAAGGGGGGCCTTGTTCCTCTCCCTCCTGCTTCTGGTCTACTTAGTGCCCCTCCCTCAAAGGTGGGCCTCTTACTGCTGCAGCGGAAGGGCTCAAGTGGTCCTCGATACCTATGAGGCCTTGTACGGGCGGAGGGACGAAGAGGCGGTGAAGAGACTCGAGAGGTGGGTCGGCCTTAACCCCTATGACAGGGATTCCCTCCTCACCTTAGGGGTGGTTTACAAAAGAGAGGGCAATTGGCAGAAGGCCTTGACCCTTTACCAGAGATTGCTTTTCTTAAATCCAAGGGACCCCCAAGTGTGGAACAACATGGGGAACCTTCTCCTCCTCTCAGAGGAGGTGGACAAGGCCATAAGGTGTGCTATAAAAGGGCCGTCGAGCTGGCGCCCGCTGAGGGGAGCTTTTATTACAACTTGAGCAAGGCCTTGAGCAAGAAGTCCATTCTCCTGCTCGACGAGGCGGACAGGAACTTTCAGAAGGCAAAGAGCCTGTCCCCGAAGCTGATATCCGACCACCTCAAGAAGGAGACCCTCCATCCCAATCGCTATCTCATCGATCTGGTCCCCTCTCGGGAGGACCTGTATGGCAGGATCTTCGGAAATTACTGGAGGGAAGAGCTCCCTTGGTGGATTTACGGCGCATGGGGAAGGCCGATCTCCGATCGCTTCCCCTTGCTATCTCCTGTCCTGCTCCTCCTCATTATCCTCATCCTCTTTTTGGTGGAGAGGAGGGGGGAATGGGGAAGTCCCTGGAAGTGCGCCCTCTGCGGGAAGATCAGTTCCCATGGAATCTCCTACAAAGAGGGGGAAAACAAGGTGTGTGGCGAATGTTTCCTCCTCATGAGGGGAAAGGAGAAATCCAAGGAGCTCAAGTCCAAGAAGTTCAACGAAATAATGGAGGATATGAAGAAAGAGAGGAGAATAATTCGGGTACTTTCCTTCCTCCCCGGAGGTGCCCACCTATGGAAGGGCTACCCCTACCGAGGACTCATCGTCCTGGTCGTCTTTTTCTCCTTCATCTTCAGTTTTTACCTTTGGAAACGTATCCCCGTCTCCCTTTATCCGTTGCCTTCTCGAGGGATAGGGGATATCCTTCTCGGGGGATTGCTTTTTCTGCTCTTCTGCTATCTCTTTATCAAAGACGGGAGGCGGAGGGAGAACAGGGAAAGGATTCCTCTCCCCGGACATATCGAAATCTGAGTATTGGAGGAACAAATGAGTTTAGAGGGAAATCTGCGAGATTTTAACATCCTGGAGATTATCCAGCTTCTGGGACAGCAGGGCAAAAGCGGCATCCTGCGCTCCTGGAAGGAAGGGGAGGAGAAGGTAGAGGTCTATTTCTTTGAGGGGAAGGTGATCCATGCCGTTCCCTCTCCCAAGAGCAAGATAGACCCGATAGGGGAGAAGCTGGTGAAGGCCGGTTTTTTGTCCAAGGAGGGATTGAAGCGAGTGCTGGAAGAACAGAAGAAGGCTCCCCGTCCCTTAGGTGAGATCATCGTAAGCGAAGGGTTGGTAAGTGAGGAGGTGGTTCGAGAGACCCTTTGCAACCAGGTCTACGAGATAATCTATGACCTCTTTCACTGGCAGGAAGGACAATTCCGTTTCGAGGCCTTGCCGGTGAAGATTTCGGGGAAGGTCTCCTTTTTCCTCGACGTAGAGGAGATAATGCTGAATATCCTTCGCATGGTCGATGAGTCCTCCCAGATAGAGAAGAAGATACCCACTAAATATCTGATCCTGAAGTCAACGGGGATGCTGGAAAGGGAGGGGAAAGAGCTACCTTGGGACAGGAAGATGATCTATGAACTGGTTGACGGCAAAAGGAGCGTTCATGAGATAATAAATAACTCCCTTTTTGGGCAGTTTTTTACCCTGGAGATCATCTCGGAGCTGCTCGAGAAGGGTTACATTAAGCCCGTAGGAATAAAGCGGGAGATCTTCCTCCCCTCCCCTTCGGTTCTGGGAGAGAAAAGGCCGCGGAGAGAGGGGTGGGGAAGGGCGGCCATCATAGGAGGCTTCTGTCTGATCCTCTTTTTCCTTTCCTTTGGTTTTTTCAACTTCCGCTTTTTGGGAAGGGGAATGGTCCAGGGGTTGGCCGCCCCTCCATCTTCCCTGAGCAGGTTTAAGGAGGAGAGGCTCAAGTGGGCTAAGAGGATTTACTTCTTGGAGGTGGGGAAGGAACCGTCAGCAGACGAACTGGTCAAGGCAGGCCTCCTATCGAGAGAGGAGGTAGAGTAAGGGCCTCAACGATGGGAAGAGCCCAGGAGAAGGTGGCCATCATAGACTTTGGTTCCCAGTACACCCAGCTTATCGCACGCCGCATCAGGGAACTCGGCGTATTTAGCGAAATTCACGCCCCAAATCTTTCAATAGAGGAGCTCAAGGGATACGACGGGATCATCCTCTCTGGTGGGCCCGCCTCTGTCTTTGAAGGAGGAGCTCCCTCAATAGAAAAAGAGGCCTTCTCCCTGGGCATTCCGATACTCGGGATCTGCTACGGCATGCAGTTGATGGCTCATCTCCTCGGAGGGAAGGTAAGGCCTGCCCCCGAGCGGGAGTACGGAGGGGCTATCCTGATGGTGGACAGGCCCCAAGGGATATTCTCCGGCCTAAGGACTACTGGGGGATACCGCGTCTGGATGAGCCATGGCGATAGGGTGGAGGAGTTGCCTCCCGGGTTTGAGGTCTTCGGTCACACCGTCAACTCCCCCTATGCCGCAATGGGGGATCCAGAGAGGAAGCTTTACGCCCTCCAGTTCCACCCCGAGGTGGCCCATACCGAGATCGGGAAGGAAGTTTTCGCCAACTTCCTCTTTGAGGTCTGCCGCCTCCAAGGGGGATGGAATATGAAGGCCTTCATAGAGAAGGCCGTCGAGGAGATACGGAGGGTGGTGAGGGATGGAAGGGTAATATGTGCCCTGAGCGGTGGTGTGGACTCCTCGGTAACGGCGATCCTCGTTCAGAGGGCGGTGGGGGAGAGGCTGACATGCATTTTCGTGGACAATGGCCTCCTCCGTAAGGGCGAGAGGGAGAGGGTAGAGAGGGTGTTTGGAAGGCATTTCCACATGGACCTGAGGGTAGTGGATGCCGCGGACCTCTTCCTCGAACGCCTCAGGGGGGTGATGGATCCGGAGGAGAAGAGGAAGCGGATCGGGAACCTCTTCATCCAGGTCTTTGAGGAGGAGGCGAGGCGGATCGGGGAGGTACGCTATCTCGCCCAGGGGACCCTGTACCCCGATGTGATCGAGAGCGTTTCCTATAAGGGACCGTCGGCCACCATCAAGAGCCATCACAACGTGGGGGGATTGCCCGAGAAGATGGACCTTGAGCTCATAGAGCCTCTCAGGGAGCTCTTTAAGGATGAGGTTCGAGAGGTGGGGAGGGAGCTGGGGCTTCCGGAGGAGATCATAGAGCGACAACCCTTCCCGGGACCAGGACTGGCGGTGAGGATAATCGGAGAGGTTACTGAGGAACGCCTCTCGATCCTGAGGGAAGCCGATGCCATAGTGGAGGAAGAGATGAAACGGGAGGGGTGGTATGAGAGGGTATGGCAGTCCTTCGCGGTACTGCTCCCCGTTAAGACCGTAGGAGTGATGGGGGATAGGAGGACCTACGAGAACGTGATCGCCCTCCGGGTGGTCCAGAGCCTCGACGGGATGACTGCTGACTGGGTCAGGCTGCCCTACCACCTCCTGGAGAGGCTCTCCCAGAGGATCGTCAACGAGGTCTCGGGAGTGAACCGGGTGGTCTACGACATCAGTACCAAGCCCCCAAGCACCATCGAGTGGGAGTGATGAAGGAGGGGTTCGTCCACCTGCATCTCCATAGCCAGTACAGTCTGCTCGACGGGGCGATCCGTCTTGAGGAGCTCTTCCCCCTTGTGAAGAAGTACGGTATGAAGGCGGTCGCCCTGACTGACCATGGCAACATGTTCGGGGCGATAGAGTTTTACCAGGGGGCGATAAGCCATGGCATAAAGCCGATCATCGGTTGCGAGGTCTACGTGGCCCCTGGCTCCCGCTTCGAAAGGGATGCAAAGGGATTGAAGGATGCCGCCTATCATCTGACCCTGCTCATCCAGGACATGGAGGGTTACCGCAATCTGAATCGTCTGGTCAGCCTCGCCCACCTGGAGGGGTTTTACTACAAGCCACGGATAGATAAGGAATTGTTGGAGAAATATAACAGGGGCCTGATAGCACTGAGCGGCTGTCTCAAGGGAGAGGTCCCCCATCTCCTCCTGCAGGGTCAGTACGAAGAGGCGAAGAGGGTCGCCTCCTGGTTCAAGGAGGTCTTCTCCGGAGGGAGGTTTTACCTTGAGGTCCAGGACAATGGCCTCGAAGAGCAGCACCGGATAAATGGGACGATCTTCCGCCTCGGCAAGGAGTTGGGGATAAAGCCGGTGGCCACCAACGATTGCCATTATCTGCGACCGGAAGACGCCCAGGTCCACGATGTGCTTCTCTGCATTCAGACCGGCAAGACCCTGAAGGACCCGAAGAGGATGAAGTTCTCCTCTGAGCAGTTTCACCTCCGCTCGCCCCAGGAGATGGAGGTCCTCTTCTCTTCCTACCCTGAAGCGCTGGCTAACACCCTGGAGATAGCTGAGAGGTGCAACCTGGATCTCCATTTCGACACCTATCATCTTCCCCATTTCAGCCCCCCTGAAGGGGAATCTTTGGATCAATACCTGAGTCGGCTGGCCCACGAGGGCTTGGAGGGACGCCTGAAGGAAGGGGGAAAGGAGAAGGAGAAGAACCGATACCTGCGGCGCCTCCGTGAGGAGCTGGACGTGATAAACTCCATGGGCTTTGCCGGATACTTCCTGATCGTCGCCGACTTCGTAAACTACGCTAAAAGGAAAGGGATCCCTGTTGGTCCAGGAAGGGGATCAGCGGCCGGGAGCCTGGTGGCCTATGCCTTGGGGATTACCGATATCGACCCCTTAGAGTATGACCTCCTCTTTGAGAGGTTCCTCAACCCGGAGAGGATAAGCCTTCCCGACATAGACGTGGACTTTTGCTATGAAGGCAGAGACGAGGTGATCCGCTATGTGACCTCCAAATACGGCAAAGAAAAGGTGGCCCAGATCATCACCTTTGGGAAGATGCAGGCGAAGGCCGTGGTGAGGGATGTGGGCCGGGTCCTCGACATGCCTTATAAGGAGGTGGACTTGATCGCCAAACTCATTCCCAACACCCTGAACATAACTCTGGATCAGGCGCTGAAGATGGAACCGAGACTGAGAGAGTTGACGGAAAGGGACCCCCAGGTGGCCCAGTTGATCGGGCTGGCGAGGAAGCTGGAGGGCATGGTGCGGCACGCCTCCACCCATGCCGCCGGGGTGGTCATCGCCAACCGACCCCTCACAGAATATCTCCCCCTTTATCGGGGTACCGGGGGGGAAATAGTCACCCAGTACGCCATGAAGGACGTGGAGAAGATAGGCCTTGTGAAGTTCGACTTCCTGGGGCTCAAGACCCTGACCATCATGAAGAAGGCGGTCCAGTTGATAAAGGAGACCCGGGGGGTGGAGCTCGATCTGGGCCGGTTGCCCTTGAACGACAGGAAGACCTTGAGACTCCTCGCTGAAGGGGACACCACGGGGGTGTTCCAGCTGGAGAGCTCAGGGATGAGGGAGCTCTTGAGGAAGCTCAAGCCCTCGAGCTTCAAGGACCTGATAGCCTTAGTAGCCCTCTATCGGCCGGGTCCGCTGGGAAGCGGAATGGTGGAGGAGTTCATAAAGAGGCGGCACAAGAAGGCCGAGATCACCTATGAGCATCCCGCCTTAAAGCGGATCCTGGAGGACACCTATGGGGTCATCGTCTATCAGGAGCAGGTGATGATGATCGCCAGCCGCCTGGCCGACTTCAGCCTCGGGGAGGCCGATATCCTAAGGCGAGCGATGAGCAAAAAGGACCCCGAAGAGATGGAGAAGTTGAAGGAGCGCTTCATCGCCGGCGCCACGAAAAAGGGCCTCTCCGAGGAGAAGGCGAGAGAGATATTTGAGAAGATCGCCAAGTTCGCCGAATATGGCTTCAACAAATCTCACAGCACGGCCTATGCCATGATCGCCTACCAGACCGCCTATCTCAAGGCCCACTTTCCCCAGGAGTTCATGGCCGCTCTGCTCACCTGTGATATGGACAACAGCGATAAGGTAATGCGTTATGTGGGGGAGTGTAGGGAGAAGGGAATAGAGATATTGCCGCCGGATGTTAACCAGAGCGAGTGGGGCTTTACGGTGGAGGGGGGGGAGAGGCCCAGGATCCGCTATGGCCTTGGAGCGATAAAGAACGTGGGAGCTGGGGCCGTGGAGGCGATCGTCGAGGAGAGGAGACGGGGAGGGGCTTTCAAGGACCTCTTCGACTTCTGCGAGAGGGTCGACTCCAGGAAGGTCAACCGCCGGGTGATAGAAAGCCTGATCAAGGCAGGGGCCTTTTCCAGCACCGGGGCCAATCGCTCACAGCTTATGGCCGTGCTGGACGAGGCTATGGAGTGGGGGGCGAGAAACCAGAAGGAGAAGAAGAGCAAACAGCCTATCCTCTTTGCAGGGCTTCAGTCCCGCAAGGAGAAGAGGCTTCCGGAGATGGAGGAATGGACAGAGGGGCAGATCCTCTCGGCAGAAAAACAGGTCTTCGGCTTCTACTTCACCTCCCATCCCTTCTCCCGCTTCCAGAAGAAGGCTCACGAGCTCACCTCCCTGGACACGGAGGCCTTGGAAGAACTGGAGTCAGGGAAGCTCGTGAGGGTGGCAGGGGTGACCTCAGAGGTCAAGGAACTCAGCACCAAGAAGGGAGAGAGGATGGCCCGTTTGGTGCTTGAGGACCTGAAGGGGAGGGTGGAAGTGATAGTGTTCCCCGACCTTTATCAGAAGAGTCGCTTACTCCTGGGAGATGAGAGTCCCCTTCTGGTTGAGGCGATCCTCGAGAAGGACGACGACGGACGCCCTCGTTTGAGGGCCCGGGAGCTCTTCTCCCTCGAAGAGGTGAAGGAGGTCCCCGCGAAGAGGGTCTCCATATCCTTGCGGGCCGATGGGATCGGCAGGGATCACCTCCTGGGCCTCGCCAGGATCCTCAAGGAGAACCGCGGAGATTGCAAGGCCTACCTCCGGATCTCGTTCTCCTCAAAAGAGGTCACGGTCTCTCTGCCCTTTGGCCTCGCCCCCACAGAGGAACTGAAGAAGTCGGTTGAAGGGTTCTTGGGATACAGGGCGGTGGAGTGGGAGTGAGATGCTGAGGCACTATCTCGATTTCGAAAGGCCCCTTATGGAGCTTGAACGGGAATATGAGGAGCTTTCCCGCTTCGCCCCCCAGGACAGAAAGACCCTCTCCCGTCTCAGGAAGCTGGAGTCCCGGATTGCGCGCCTCAAGCGGGAGATTTATTCCGACCTCACCCCCTGGCAGAGGACCCAGCTTTCCCGGCACATAGATCGCCCTCGGGCCCTCGATTTCATCGTCCATATCTTCACCGATTTCATGGAACTTCACGGGGATCGGGCCTTCAGGGACGACCCGGCGGTGGTGGGAGGACTTGCCAGGCTGGAGGGGGAGGCGGTGATGGTGGTAGGGCAACAGAAAGGGAGAGACCTCCATGAGCTCTCCCGCCGCAACTTCGGGATGCCCCACCCTGAGGGGTACAGGAAGGCACTGAGGTTGATGAAGCTGGCTGAACGGTTTGGGAAGCCGGTAATTACTCTGATTGATACCCCGGGCGCTTATCCAGGGGTGGGGGCGGAGGAGAGGGGACAGGCCGAGGCAATAGCTCGGAACCTCCAGGAAATGGCATCCTTGGAAGTCCCCATCCTGGTCGTCATAATAGGGGAAGGTGGCAGCGGCGGAGCCCTCGCCTTGGGCGTGGGCAATCGGATCCTCATGATGGAGAACGCCATCTTCAGCGTCATATCACCAGAGGGCTGTGCTGCCATTCTCTGGCGGGATGGGAATAAGGCCCCCCTGGCCGCGGAGGCCCTGAAACTCACCGCCCAGGACCTCCACCGATTGGGGGTGATAGATGAGATCGTGCCCGAGCCACTGGGAGGGGCTCACAGGGATCATCAGGGGGCAGCCCATATGCTGAAGGAGGCCCTCATCCGGCACCTGATGGAGCTTAAGGGGATGAGCACCGACGAATTGCTAAAGGAGCGATATCAGAAATTCCGCCGGATGGGGGCAGTGGATTTCCTTTAGGAAGGAAAGATGATGAAGGAGAGGATAAGGATAGACTTTTCGAATCTCTTAAGCGATGCTGTAGGAGAGGAAGGTCTTGATCTGGCCGACTGGGAGAGGGGGAGGCCCAGAGCCGAACGGATCCTATGGCAGCTCCAGAAGGAGAGGGCTGAGGGAAAGCATCCCTTCCTCGATCTTCCCTATCGGCGCCCTGATGAGGTGTTGAGGGTGGCCGAGGGGCTCCGCGGCAAATTCGATCCCCTCGTGATCTTGGGAATAGGGGGGTCGTCCTTAGGGGCCCAGGCGATAATGGAGGCCCTATTTCATCCCTTCTTCCGGTTTCAGCGGAAGGCAGGGGATGGAGGCCCTGAAGTCCTCATCCTCGATAACGTGGATCCCGGCAGTGTCTCTTACGCCTTGAAGAGAGCCAACAGAGGAGACCCCCTGATTTTGGCCATAAGCAAGTCGGGGACCACCGTGGAGACCCTCTCCCAGTTGCTCGCCTTCCTCGACCTCCTGAGGAAGAGATGGCCCAAGGGGTGGAAGGAGAGAGTGGTGGTGATCACTGACCCTGAGCGAGGGCCTCTGCGCCGCTTCGCCGAAAAGGAGGGGATAAAGGCCCTCCCTGTTCCGCCCGGTGTCGGGGGGAGGTTCTCGGTGATGACGGCCGTTGGTCTTCTCCCCGCAGCTCTCGTGGGGGTAGATGTGGAGGAGTTGCTCCTCGGGGCCGTGGAGATGGACAGAGCGATGAAGGAAGAGGGATGGAACCCCTCCCTCTTCAGCGCCTTCGCTCACTACTACCTGCACGTCCAAAAGGGTAAAGGGAACTGGGTTACCCTCCCGTACAGCGATTCATTGAGGGGGATTTCAGCCTGGCGCAGGCAGCTCATCGGGGAGAGCCTTGGCAAAAAGAGGGATCTGGCCCCCACTCCCCTCACCGCCGTGGGGACGACGGATCAGCATTCCCAGCTTCAGCTCTGGCTCGACGGCCCAAGGGACAAGGTGATAGCCTTCCTGACCATCGAGGCTCACCCGGAGGTCTCCATCCCCGATGTGGGATGGGAGGACGAGGACGTCTCTTACCTCCAGGGGAAGGACTTCGCTTCCCTCCTTGAGGCCGAGAGGAAAGCAACGGAGTTCGCTCTTACGAAGGGGGGCTGTCCGAACTATACCATCTTCCTGAAGGAACTCACGGCCTCGGTGTTAGGGGGGCTCTTTTATCTCTGGGAGGTGGAGGTCGCCCTCTGTGGTTCCTTTTATGGGGTGAACCCCTTCGATCAGCCAGCGGTTGAGGAGGGGAAGAAGGTCACAAAAGGGCTCATGGGAAAGGGAGATATGAGGGGAAAGAGGGAGGAGTGGGAGAGCTGGTGGAAAGGTAGGAGGTCGTGGCGTTGGCCAGGATAAGGGTCCTTCCTCCTGAAGTCGCCCGGAAGATAGCCGCAGGAGAGGTTATCGAGAGACCTGCCTCGGTGGTGAAGGAACTGGTGGAGAACTCCTTGGATGCGGCCTCTCATTACGTATGGGTGGATCTGTGGGATGGGGGCAAGAGGAGGATAGTGGTGACCGATGACGGGGAGGGGATGGGACCAGAGGATGCGAAGCTGGCCCTGCTGAGGCATGCCACGAGCAAGATCTCCGCTGAAGGAGACCTCTTCGCCATCAAGACCCTCGGTTTCCGAGGGGAGGCCCTGGCGGCGATAAGCGCCGTTTCTCACCTCACCCTCACCACCAAGACAAGGGGGGGGCCAGGTACAAGGGTATTAGCCGAAGGGGGCGAGATAAAGGAGTTGCTCCAGGTCGGGGCCCCTCAGGGGACGCGGGTAGAGGTAGAGGGCCTCTTTTTCAATCTCCCGGCGAGGAGGAAGTTCCTGAAGGGGGTTCAGACCGAACTCGCCCATTGTATGGAAGTGGTACTGCGTATGGCCCTCGCTTATCCCGAGGTAGGCTTTTATCTAAAGCATAACGGCCGTCCCCTTCTGCGCCTTCCTCCGGTGAAGGATCTGAGGGTCAGACTGGGCTCGGTGATGGGAAAGGAGGCGCTTCCCTTCCTCATCGAGGTGAGGGGGGAAGAGGAAGGGAGGGTCGTGGGAGGATGGATCAGTAAGCCATCCTTTGTCCGCGGAAATCCTAAGGGGATCTACCTTTATGTGAACGGCCGTTACGTGCGTGATCGCCTCCTATCACACGCCTTGCTGGAGGCATACAGGGGCACGATCCCGAAGGGTAGCTATCCCATCGCTGTCCTCTTCCTCAAGGTTCCTCCAGAGGAGGTGGACGTGAACGTCCACCCTACGAAGACGGAAATAAGGTTCCGTAAGGCGGATCTGATCTGGAGGTTGTTCGAGGATACTTTGAGTAAGGCCCTTTCTCGCCCCCTCTCGGAGCAAACCCCTTCAGGACCCGTTCCTCCCCCTGAGGTCAAGGAGGAAGTCAGCGGGTACGCCCGGGGGGCGCCGGCCCCGGAAAGCGGAGAACTGGGTTTTGTAGGGCCCAAGTGGCGTCCCTTGGGCCAGGTCCTGGGGACTTATATCGTGGCCGAGGGAAATGGCGGGGTGCTCATCGTAGATCAGCATGCGGCTCATGAGAGGATCATCTATGAAAGGTTGAGAAAAAGAGAGGGGGATCAGGACGCTCAACGCCTCCTCGTTCCCTTACTGATAGAGTTGCGTAAGGATGAACTCCGGCTACTTATGGAGCAGACCGGAGAGTTGGCCGCCTCGGGTCTCCATCTGGAGCCTTTTGGCGAGCAGACCCTGGTGGTTAAGGCCATCCCCTCCTTTCTGCGCCCCCACGAAGTGAAGGGGTTTCTGCAGGAGCTGGCACAGGATTTGAGCGAGGGATCAAAGGGAAAGGGGGAGATCAGGGAGAAGATCTGGGCCCTCATGGCATGTAAGGGGGCGGTTAAGGCCAATACCCCCCTTAGCCGAGAGGAGATGGAGAGGCTCCTTCGAGATCTTGCCTCTATTTCCCATCCCTACACCTGCCCCCATGGGCGTCCCGTCTTCATCGAATTGGACCGAAAGGAACTGGAGCGCCGCTTCGGCCGTTAAAGCCCATATTTGGCAAGCTTGTAACGGATGGCCCTGAAGTTCATTCCGAGGAGTTCTGCCGCCTTTTTCTTCATCCCCCCGGTCCGTTCCAGTGCCTTCAGCAAAAAGGCCTTTTCGATCTCCTCGATCACCCGGTTCAGGTCAATCCCCTCCTCCGGTATCTCCACCTTTATGGGGAGGTCCCTGGCGAGGAGGCGCTCGCTCATGTAAGAACGGATGTGTTTATCGGTGATATAGGACTCCGTCTCCAGGGTCACGCTCCTCTCTATGATGTTCTCGAGTTCCCTCACGTTCCCCGGATAATCGTAGTTCACCAGCAATTCCATCGCCTCAGGGGTAACCCCCTTTATCTCCTTCTCCATCTCCCTGCTGTACTTGTCGACGAAATGCTGGACCAGAAGGGGAATGTCCTCCCTCCGTTCCCTCAAGGGGGGAAGATTTATCTGGACCACGTTTAGCCTGTAATAGAGGTCCTCCCGGAACTCCTTCTTCCGGATCTTTTCAGCCAGGTCCTGATTGCTGGCGGCGATGATCCGGAGGTCCACCTTGATATCCTCCGTTCCACCTACCCTCTTGAACTCCCTTTCCTGAATGACTCGGAGCAACTTCACCTGAAGGGATAAGGGGAGGTCTCCTATCTCATCGAGGAAGAGGGTTCCGCCGCTGGCTATCTCGAGGAGGCCCCTTTTGCTGGTCACCGCTCCCGTGAAGGCCCCGCGCACATAACCGAAGAGCTCGCTCTCGAGGAGCGTTTCCGGAATAGCCCCACAGTTTATAGGCACAAAGGGGCCGTTTTTGCGGGGACTGTTATAGTGGATCGCCTTGGCCACCAGTTCCTTTCCCGTGCCGCTCTCCCCGAGGATGAGGACGTTGACCTTCGCCTGGGAGACCTTCTCGATCAGATCGAAGACCTTCAACATCCGGGGGCTTTTCCCCACGATGTTCCAGAATTGATACCGCTGCTCCACCAGTTGGCGGAGCCTCAAGTTTTCCTCCCACAGGAGATAGCGTTCCAAGGCCTTCCTGATGGTTAGCTTCACCTCGTCTACCTGAAAGGGCTTCGTTATGTAATCGTATGCCCCCTCTTTCATCGCCTCGACGGCCCCCTCTGGGGACCCATAGGCGGTGATCATTATCACCAGGGTGTCAGGGTTCAGTTCCTTGGCTCGCCTGAGGATCTCAAACCCATCCACCTCCGGCATCCGGATATCGGTAAGGACCATGTGAAAGAAGTCCTTCTCCAGCGCCGTCAGGGCCTCCTTTGGGTCTGTAGTGGCAGTCACTTTGTAACCTTCTTTTTTCAACATTATCTCCAGAAAATCGCACATGCTCTTCTCGTCATCCACTACCAGGATCCTCGCCTCCATTATCTTGACCCTCCTCCCTTCTCAGCTTTCAACGGCATGGTTATGTTGAAGGTGGTCCCCTCCCCCACCTTGCTCAGGACCGTTATTGTCCCTCGATGCTGTTCGATTATCTTGTGGACGATGGAGAGGCCAAGCCCTGTACCTCTCTCCTTGGTGGTAAAAAAGGGATCAAAGATCCTCTCCACCTTATCCGGTGATATCCCCTTCCCCGTATCGGTAACTCTCAGGATCACCTTGTTGTCCGCCGGTTCCCTCCTCAGGCCCACCTTCAGGACCCCTTTCCCCTCCATGGCTTCCACCGCGTTTATCAGGAGGTTCCAGAGGACCTGCTGCATCTGTTGAGGGTCACATTCTACCACAACTCCCTTCTCTATCTCCTTGATCAGCCTTATGCCGTAGTTCCACTGGGGGGTGCGGAAGAAGATCTCCAGGGTATCCTCCACCACCTTGTCCAGCTCCACTTTCTTCTTGGTCGCCTTGGGCGGTTGGGCGTAGAGGAGGAACTCGTTTATCAGGCGGTTGAGCCTGTTGGATTCGGTGACGATGATCTCCATGAGCCTCTGGGCATGAGGGTTGGAGAACTTCTCCTCCCGGAGAAGCTGTATCGCGCCGCTGATGGATGCCAGGGGATTTCTGATCTCATGGGCTATACCGGCGGCAAGCTGTCCCACAGAGGCCAGCCGCTCGCTCCTCTTTACCGACTCCTCCATGTCCTTCATCTTGGTCAGGTCCTGGAAGATGACCACCTTCCCGCTCAACTCCCCTCTGTGGTCCCGCAAGGGGTAGAAGGAGAGGCCAAGCCGAAGCTTGGTAAAGGGGTCCTTTGTATAATTGACTTCTACCCGGTGAGCCCTATCCTCGCTGAGATAGGCCTCGAGCTCGGGGAAGACATCCGAAAGGAAGAGGTTCCTCAAGGAGGTCCTCTTGAGCCCCAGGATCCGTTCCCCCGCGGCATTTACAAAGGTGATACGACCCGTTAAGTCCACGGTGATGAGGCCGCTCTGCAGGCTCTGCAGCACATTTTTGCTGAAGGCCTCAAGGCGGCTGTATTCCTCCCTCGTCCTGGAAAGTTGGCGGGACCTCTTCGTCACCTCCTCGGCTAAGAAGCCCGTCAGGTATCCCGCGAGGAAGAGGCTCAGGATGGTCAAAAAGAGCTTGTAGAAGAGGTAGAGGCTTTCGTAAAGGTATTGGGGGTAAAGGGGAGGAATGATTAGGTAATATTCCAGGTTGATCAGGATGCCGTAGCTTATGCTGCTCATCGATGCGGCCATTATCCCCCCTCTTCTCTCCAGGATCGCTCCTCCCTCCAGCACGGCGAGGAAGTAGAGGGGAGAGAAGGGACTGGTTCCTCCTCCCGTCAGGTAGATCATTCCCGTTATGATCAAGATATCCGTGGCGATGAGGAAGTAAAGGAGGCGCGTGATGTCCTTCTCAGGGATCTCCTTAAAGTAAAGGGAACCGAAGAAGAGGAGAGTCGTGGCGTAGAGGAGGGTGACCAGTAGGTAGAAGGCATACCACGGGATCTCTGGGGGGATGACAACGCCCGTCTCTTCGATGTAGAACCCGCCTATCAGAAAAAGGGTGATGAGGACGAGACGGTAGAAGAGCAGCCTCTGAAGTCTTCTGGGCATGCCCTTGAGCGCTTAAAAGGCAGCAGCCATCTTGAAGATGGGGAGGTACATGGAAATTACCAGCCCCCCTATCACCACCCCCAAGAAGATGATGAGGATGGGTTCTATCATGGAACTCAGGTTTGCTACCGCTACGTCGACCTCCTCCTCATAGAAATCTGCCACCTTGTTCAACATCTGGTCGAGGGCCCCTGTCCTCTCCCCGACGGAGATCATGTGGGTCACCATCAGGGGGAAGACCCCGCTTCTGGCCAAGGGCTCGGCGATGGTCTGTCCCTCGCTGATCTGGGTCCGCCCCTCCCTTATCGCCTTCTCCACCACCCGGTTACCCGCCGTCGCGGCGACTATGTCGAGGGCGTCAAGGATGGGGACACCGCTGACGATGAGGGTGGCGAGGGTCCGGGCAAATCGGGCGATGGAGACCTTGCTGATCAGCACCCCAAAGATGGGCATCTTCAGCAGGAAGGTGTCGATCTGCATTCGTCCCCTTTCCGTCTTGTAGTACCTCCTTATGAGAAAGGCCGCGATGATGAGAGCGAGGAGGACAAAGGGAATGTTGGCCTTGGTGAACTTGCTCACGTTTATGACGATCTGGGTGGGCATGGGAAGGCTCATCCCCACCCCGGAGAAGAGGTTCTCAAATACAGGTATCACGAACACGAGCAGGACAGCAGTGGCGATTATCGCCACCG
>Ga0180302_10000472_pt1 | contig 17614 bp, 20 predicted proteins | sample GuaBasSediGuay17_FD_121794 | JGI IMG/M metagenome (GOLD analysis project Ga0180302, IMG submission 121794) | Subseafloor sediment microbial communities from Guaymas Basin, Gulf of California, Mexico - Guay17, Core 4571-4, 12-15 cm | ecosystem: Environmental > Aquatic > Marine > Hydrothermal... | reverse complement strand
CGAAGTGGGGTGTGGAGGTGTGGCTCGCGTGCCTGAGCAGGCTAGCCCACGGGTGGTAGCAGCATGGTGACGGCGGCTAAGGCGTTCCTACAGCGGGGCCTGCAGTACATGGAGCTGAACGCGTTCTTAGCTAGGAGGCTAGTGCACGCCGGCTACGTCGACGTCCAGCTGTTCCGCACGCCGATAGGCACGAGGATAGTGATATTCGCTGAGAGGCCCGCGATGGTGATAGGGAGGAGGGGCGCCAACGTCAGGGAGCTACAGGCGCTCCTACAGAGCAAGTTCGGGATAGAGAACCCCCAGATAGACGTGATAGAGGTCGCTAACCCGGACCTGAACGCGAAGGTCGTGGCTTATGGCATCGCGAGGGCGATGGCCAGGGGCATAAAGTTCAGGAGGGCGGCCTTCGTGGCGCTGAGGAGGGTGATGGAGGCTGGGGCTAGGGGTGTCGAGGTGATAATAAGCGGTAAGCTGACGTCCCAGAGGGCTAGGTTCGAGAAGTTCACCGCAGGCGTCGTCTACAAGTCCGGCATGCCGAGGGAGATGGTGGATGAGGCGACTGTCCAGGTGCTCCTAAAGCCCGGGATGTATGGCGTGAAGGTCCGCATAATGCCGCCAGTCGAGGTGCCCGGCACTGTCAGGGTCAGGGAGGGGTGAGGACGGGTGGCGATACTCAGGCCAAATGAGATAAGGAAGATGAGCAGGGAGGAGAGGAGGCGGAGGCTCGAGGAGTTGAGGGCTGAGCTTATGAGGCTGAGGGCCCAGGCCGCCAGGGGCACCCTCGAGAACCCCGCCAGGATCAGGGAGATTAGGAGGGCTATAGCCAGGATCCTCACCATCGAGAGGGAGGAGGAGCTCAAGAGTCGTGAGGAGGAGTCCTAGGAACATCCTAAGGCACGAGCTGATAGGCTTAAGAGCTAGGGTGGCGGAGAGCCGTAACCCCTGCCAGGTGGGGATCGAGGGAGTCATAGTCGACGAGACTATGAAGACTATCGTGATAGAGACCCCGCGAGGCAGGAAGAGAGTCTTCAAGGAGGAGGTGAAGCTCGTACTCTGGCTCCCCGACGGCACAAGGGTGCTTGTTGACGGGAGGGAGCTGCGGGGCAGGCCTGAGGATAGGCTTAAAAAGAGGGTTAGAGGCTGGTAGCCCTCGGATGAGGATATTACGTCAGGGCGGCCTAGGGAGCCGCCACACCCTCGTAGATAGACGGGGCTACGGCAAGGTTTAAGAGCTAATGTTAACCCACTTCTCGGCCATGAGCGAGGGTAAGGCTGGAAAGGGCGAGAAGAGGCACAGGAACATAGGGATACCGTGGCTCAAGCCCCCCGATAGGGTGTGTAACGACCCCCTGTGCCCGTGGCACGGGAAGCTCCCAGTGAGGGGTATACTCATGGAGGTGAGGGTTGAGAAGGTGAAGATGCAGAGGACGGCGGTGGTGGTGCACGAGTACCTCCACTACGTGCCGAAGTACATGAGGTATGAGAGGAGGAGGAAGAAGAAGCACGCCAGGGTGCCGCCCTGCATAGACGTCAAGCCCGGCGATAGGGTTATAATAGGGGAGACGAGGCCTCTAGCGAAGTCCGTGTCATTCGTTGTGTTAAGCAAGGTCGAGGGGTGATGGGGCATGGCGAAGCGCGGGATTAAGGCGGTAGGCGTCTCCTACAGGCTCCACAAGACCCCAGGCGTCTTCATGGAGAGCTTGGTTAAGGTCTCCGATAACTCGGGGGCCAGGCTGGCCAGGGTGATAGGCGTCCTGAACCTCAAGACGACGTGGAGGAGGATACCGGGCGCGGCGGTGGGCGACGTAGTGGTGGTCTCGATAAGGGAGGGGAAGCCCGAGCTGAGGAAGCAGATCATGAGGGGCATCGTGATAAGGCAGCGGCGCCCCTACAGAAGGCCCGACGGCACCTGGATAGCCTTTGAGGATAACGCCATAGTCCTGGTCACGCCGGAGGGCGAGCCGAAGGGCAGCGAGATCCACGGCCCCGTGGCGAAGGAGGCTGTTGAGAGGTGGCCCAGGCTCGCCACGATGGCCACCATCATAGTCTAGCGCATGGCGGCGTACAGCTCATCCTCGTAGGACTCGAGCTCCCTCAGGAACCCCGGCAGCTTCAGCATAGGCACGAGAGGGACCCCCTCGTACACCTTTAAGCTCCCCTCGTGGATGCTGACAATCACGGGATACACCCTAACCTCCCTCCAGCCAGCCACGCGCCCAGCGAGCGAGTGGGTGGAGCGTAGTGCGCTAGCGAGCGCATCGGCCCGCATCCTCTGCATCTCTGCAGCCCGCTTAAGTAGGCTGGCTCTCAGCCTGCTCCACCTCTTGCAGTCCACCGCCAGTACGCGAGGCCTCTTGAAAGCCGCGACGTCCACCTCATACCTCCTCCCCCTCCACCTGAAGCGCAGGTTAGCAGCCACGTCATAGCCAGCCTCCTCCAGGACCTTCGCACACAGCTTCTCGAAATCCCTCCACCCGGCTCCCAGCGCCAGCCTCACCGGATCTACGCCACGCCTCCAGCACTCCATCAACAGCAAGGCCACATCCTCCACCACCACTTCCCCGCCCTCCAGCTTAAGCGGCATCCCCTCTAGAAGCTCTGCCAGCGCACCGGCAGGCAGCCCGCTGGCCTCCTCAAGCTCCTCAAGCTTAGCCCGCCCATCCCTCACCAGCCTGAGCAGCGCTAGGTATAACCCCTCCTCTAACACGCTTAGCCCCAAGTGAGAGAGGGCCGCCGGGGAATAAAGCTGTTAGAGCCCGTAAAGCACATAAGCCACGCTCCGGTAAGGAGAGAGGGGCCCGTGGCCTAGCCCGGTTATGGCGCCCGGCTGATAAGCCGGGCATAGTGCCCGGCGCAGTGACCGGGAGGACCCGGGTTCGAAGCCCGGCGGGCCCACCACTCAACTGCTGGCTTAGGCCCTCCCTCAGCCTGTGGAACGTAGCTGTGCCGAGCCTTGAATTTGCTCGGGGTAGGCCTTATGTTGAAGCCCGGCGGAGAGAGGCGTCGAGCCGCGGCCCTGAAGGCCTGCGGGTTTATGTGGGGTAGGCTATGGGGAGCGCTGCTGGCGTTCGGAGGCTACATGAGCTTGAAGGCGGCGTGGCTGGATCCACTCTCGAAGGCTCGGCAGCAAGTAGGGGCAGGGGGCTCGGCGGCCGCGGTTAGGGCACCACTTCCCAGCTAGGGTGCAGTGCCAGCGAGTTATGAAGCGGCCCCCCAGCTGGGCAGCGTATATCCTGACCGGCCTAGCATAGGCGCAGCGCCGCACCAGCCTCACGCGTCACATCAACTCGTGCCTTATGTATGCAGCGTCCATTGGCTCACCGCTGCGCAGCAATTCGACAGGGCTAGGGAATCAGGGTGTAGAGAGCGCTCGCGAGTGGGCACAAGCGCGTTAGCCAATGCCTAAGCCGGGTAAGCGGGGGTTTAGTCAGCGTGCTCTTAGGAGCCCTTCTCCAAGGCTTCAGCGAGGTCCCTCCACCCTATTAGGTGGACGCTCCTCTCATCCATGGCCTTTCTCACCTCGCCATCTGCCACGAGGAGGTACTCATGGTATCTGGACCTGTAGCCAGCCCCCATTATCGCCTTGAGCTCATAGGTGTCGAGGCCCAGGTGCACTATCACCTGAGAGATGGTGCCAGGCTCCAGCTCGCTTATTACGGCTAGGAGGAACCTCCTCTTGGCGTCCAGGCCCCTGGGGGGGAGGCCGGGGACTAGCAGATCTAGCTGGAGGGGAGCCTGCTTCATGAGGGGCTTAAGCTGATCTACGGGCAGTCCCTGCCTAGTGGCGGCCTCGATCAGCCTCTTAGTGGGCCTTGGGATCATCGGGAGCAGGCCGTGTTTTACAGCCACCTCCAGATACTCCTTGAGGAAGTCAGCTCTGACATAGACAGCGCCCATATGGGTGTCCAGGTGACTCACCTTCAGCCCATAGTCTAAGGCCCATCTGACTTGAGCTTCTAGCTCCTCCCTGACCTCCTGAGCAGTGGCGTGAAGAGCTAGGCTCCTCACGTCGCTCCACATGAAGCCCCCCTTCCCCACTAGCCCGCTAGCCCGGGTCAGCGGCCGCCACTTGTACCACTTCCACTCGCTGGTCAATGTTGAGTGCACGCCCACATCGAACTCCCCGCCCCTAAAGAACTCGGCAGCCTCCAGCACCCAAGGGCAGGGCACCATGATGCTCGCGCTAGACACACTGCCATCCGTCAGCCTCTCAAACGTGGCCTGATTCACTGAGTGACACATGCCCACGTCGTCCGCGTGGAGTATGAGCAGCTTATCCCTGGATGGATCGTAGCCGAGCTCTACGAAGAGCTCCTCCTTCACAACCACCTCATTGTATGGGAGGCAAAAGAGCATTCCCCAGGCGCCCAGGCCCTCAGCTCTAAGGGAGCAAGTCGCAGCTTCCTAGGACAGTCGCCGCAGCTGTTCTGCGATGAGGTGTTCGGCAATAGGCGGCCTTGCACAGTGCACGTCTGGGGCTTCGCATTTTGAGCTCATAGCGCTAGCTAAGCGGCTCGCGTAAATGGGGAGTAGACTGAGGCCTTAGCACGAGGATCCCCGGGGACGCACCTGTAACGTCACGCTGTATGCAGCTGAACCTAGTTAAGGGTCAAGGCCCCTCCTCTTCAGTTCCCTGTAGATCTTTTCAGCGAGCGTGAGCACTCTCCTGTACTCCCGCTTACTCAGGATACGGTCTACGATCTCGGTATCGACGGCTAGGTACTCGTGAACTACCACGTTTCTAAACCCTATGACTGCCTTCAGGAATCGGTGGTCGTCAGGCCCTATCACTCCCCCCCTCAGCAGGGCAGCGGCTGCGTCAGCGTAGGTGGAGGGGGCGTGGCCTAAGGCGGCCGCTGCGCGTTGAGCTAGGTCCATCACAGCTTGAGCCTATACCTGGAGGGCGTGCAGGAACTTCATCAAGTCGCTCCAGCGTGAGAGGTCATAGCCCTTATCCACCTCCTCATCTATCCTCTTGGTAAATTCGGCAATCGTGCCTAGGAGGCGCCCTACAACCCCCACTTCCTCTTCACCGCCCTAACAGCCTCCTCCACAAGCCCCAGCTTCCTCGAGTCTATGAGAAAATCGTAGCTCAGATTGATCCTGCGGAATGCCTCATCGAGGAAGGCTTCCTTATCCTCACAGTACACGAGCACTCCCTTAGTATATATCTCGAGCACCAGGACAGCTGGCAGGTCCTCGCGGTTAAGCGGCACGAGATCTATGTGATCCTCCCTCACCCTCAGGTGCGAGGCGAGGGCTGCCAGGAGCTCAGCGTAACCCTCAAAGCTATACCGCTTAAACTTCACCGCGATATCTACATCACGGTAAACAACGCCCTTAACAGCTGAGCCGAAGAGCAGCGCGTATTCTACCCCCCACTCCCGCCAGGGAAAAGCCTTCAGCTTATCGAGCACTCCCTCCCTTACGCGCATTCCCGATCCTTGAGGCATATCCCCCTAATTAAATGGAGTGAGCCGTCTCCACATGGTGTGCATGCTGCTGGAAAGGGGTTGTGGAAGAGGGCGCTGCATCTCTACGCGCCTCACCTATCGCTAATACTCACCTCCCCGAGCTCCTCGAGGATCGGCCCGCCATGCGGCATGGACTTTGACAGCTCCTCTCGGGGGCTGCTCCTGGAGGCTCTCCACGTCAGGTTTACTCGTAGCTGTGCACGAGCGTTATTCAGTCAAGCTTCCTCCTGAAGAGGTCGGCCAGCCTCCTTAGGAGCTCTCCGCCTAGCTCGCGGGGCACCCTCACGGAAGCCGCCTTCTCCAGACCTCCCCCGCCTCCCCCCAGCTCAGCCGCTATGGGGGTCAGCTCGTCTACAGCGTTGAAGTCAATGTTATAGGGTACTCGGCACGTGGCGACGACCTCCCTCTCGTTAGGCGTGAACACTAGGGCGGTGACTTTCCCCCTCTCGCGCGCTAGCCGCGACGCTATGTGGCCAGCGAAGCCGCCAAGCTTCAGGTCTCTGGCGTCGAGCAGTAGGCCCCGCCTGACCTCTACCGCTACCCTCTCCTCCACCTCCGCCATCTTCTCGGCTAACGCCTTCTCATACTCCTCAGCCCTCAGCGCCACCTCATCGTCTATCAGCCTGTGCTCCTCGACCCACATCTTGACTAGCCTGCGCTTGAACTCATCCCTAGAGGAGGGGGCGCTGAGGGCGGCGGCCAGCCTGTCGGCTAACAGCGTTAGCTCGCCCTCCCCCCTGGTCACGCCATCCGCTATCTCTCCTAGCCTGGTGAGCCGCTCATAGAAGGAGGGATCCTTGGTTAAGTGCGCGAATGCCTCTCTGGCTAGGGTTGATGCACAGCCGCCGCTGGTGTACAGCAAAGCCACCCCCATCTCCGCTAGCTCGAGGCTGCGCCTAATGGAGTGCACGTGATGATCCACCCACAGCACCCTGCAGCCCCTCGCGATCAGCTCCCTCAAGATCTCCGCTGTCGACTGCCACGTCGCCTCGTCCAGGCCGATGTCCACTATGGCCAGCATGTCGGGCGGCGCCGCTGAAACTCGCGCCAAGGCTCTATGCAGATTATAGGGCTGCGTTATCTCGAGCCTGACCTGGGCTCCCCTGGCTTCTTTCAAAGCTGCCATCAGGGTGGCAGCCGCCGCTAGCCCATCCAGATCACCGTGCGCTAAGACGACTATGCGCATTGGCGGTGAGGGGGGCGAGGGAAGCTATTTAAAGATTGACGGGCGGGGGGGTGGTGAGCATGATAAGGCGCAGACTGGGCAGATACCTCACCTTTAAGCCGAAGTACCTGAGGCGAGTGCTGAGCAGCTCTAAGACAGCCACCATAAGGCTCGGCCTCGTGAAGCCCATGTACAAAAGGGTGTACATAGAGTGCTGCGGCAGGCTGTACGGCGAGGCGCGCATAAACAGGGTGCGCCACCTAAAGCTATCCGACCTGGGGGAGGAGGACGCTCTTAAGGACGGCTTCCACAGCCTGCGCGACATGCTGAGGGAGCTAGCGTCGATATACCCCACCATAAAGCCGAGCGACTGGGTGACGGTGATAGAGTTCGAGGTAGTCGAGAAGTTCAAGTCGCCGATAGATAAGAGGCTGGCAGCGGGGGACGCGGCCAGGATCGCTCGCCTAGCTCTAGCCTACAATGCCTACAGAGACGCGCAGGAGCGCCTAGTGCTGGCATCACTAGCAGCAGGGGAGGGGCTCATCGAGGTGGCCGAGGGCTGCGGCTTAACGCTTAGTAAGGTGCTCGAGATAGTGCGGGTAGCCAGAGAGAGGCTTAAGCTCATGGGGCATGCCTCACTCAGCTAGCCCAAAAGCACCGGCTCTATCCGGCTGTCCAGCCCCTCCTAGGCTTGAATGCCGCTCCCGCGAAGCGTCGAGCTGGAGTCAGGTGGATACGGTCATGCTTTGGGGGAGTTCCAGCCTTTACCTCGCCTAGGGGGGCTACAGCTCACCTTTTTAGGAAGGTGAGGGCTGGCATCAGCGTGGAGAAGGTTGAGCAAGTAGTCTTCGTGTCAATGGAGATCCACTTAGGGGGGCTGCCCACCTATGCGGGGGGCCTCGGCCTACTGGCTGGCGACCTACTTCAGTCAGCCGCGGACCTCGGCTACCCGATGATCGGCGTGACGCTCCTGCACGATAGGGGCTACGTGTGGCATGAAGTGAGGGGAGGCGAGGTCGTCGACCACGATGAGCCCTACGATCCCCTGGATCATCATGAGAGGCTAGACCTGAAGCTCAGGATTCGCCTAGAGTCTGGGCTGCTACACCTGGGTGTGTGGCGTCACGTGATAAGGGGGAGGAGGGGGGAGGTACCGGTCTACCTCCTAGACGCTAACGTCCCGGAGAACCCCCCGGAGCTGCGGGGCCTCACGTCTAGAGTCTACATAGAGCGGAACGAGGATGAGCGGGTGCTCAAGGAGCTGGCACTCAGCCTCGGGGCGCTCGAGCTAGTGGAGCGGCTAGGGATTCTAGTTAAGAAGTTTCACGTGAACGAGTCGCACGCGGGCTTCCTGGCGGTGGAGCTACTTAAGCGATACGGGCGCATCGAGTCGGTTAAGCCTAAGCTGGTGTTCACCACGCACACCCCGCTCCCCCATGGCCATGAGGAGTACCCCTACGAGTTAGTGGAGAAGTACTATGACGTACCGGTAGAGATTAAGGAGATGAGCCCCGATAGGCTAAGGCTCACGCTCGTTCTGATGAAGCTCGCCGGCTACTACAACTGCGTCTCTAAGAAGTTCCACATGGTGCACAGGGCGATGTTCCCCGGCTTCGAGCCTGACTACATAACGAACGGCGTCCACCACACGAGGTGGGTTGAGCCGAGGATAGCGGCCCTCTACGACGAGTGGCTCGAGGGCTGGCGCGAAGAGCCGGGCCGCCTAATCCACATAGTCTCCATACCCCCAGCCCGGGCAGAGGATGTGAAGCTCAGGTGCAAGCGGGAGCTCGTGGAGTACGTGAACTCGCGGGCACACGTGAACAGGAGCTTCGAGGTGGGGGGCTTCATAGCTGCGGCCAGGAGGAGGATAACCGGCTATAAGCGCGTAACCCTCGTGCTGAGGAGGCAGGAGCTGCTAGAGGAGCTGGGCAAGAGGTACGACCTCCAGATAATATTCAGCGGGACCGTACACCCCAGGGACGCGAGCGGCAGAGAGGAGCTGGAGAGGATCCTGGACGCGGTCACCACTTACGCTCACGTGAGGATAGCGTTCCTGGGGAGGAGGGGGGAGAGCCTGGAGAAATTACTCGCAGCTGGCTCAGACCTCTGGCTCCACACGCCTAGGCCCCCATTCGAGGCTTGCGGCACTAGCTGGATGCGCGCAGCACTTAACATGACTCCGACGCTCGCCTCTAGAGACGGCGGCGTACTTGAGGGTGTGGTGGACGGCCACAACGGCTGGCTCTTCGGCCGTAACATTATGTCCCCAACGGAGCCCTACGACGAGTCGAGAGATGAGGAGGAGTTTTACGTTAAGCTGAGGGAGGCCCTCGAGCTCTACGCCAGGGATAGGAGGAGGTACACCCTAATATCCATGTACGCCGCCGCCACCATAGGCTCCTACTTCAATAGCCACAGGGCTCTGGGGGAGTACATAGCTAGAGCTTACTCGTCCTAACCCGCTGGCCAGAGATGCTAGACTCTGCCTTACCGAGGCTTGACTTCCACGAGCCAGGGGAGAAGGCTTATGTTAAGCCTTCTCCCCTGGGAGCCAGAACTTTCACCATTTCTCGCCTCCTCCTTTGCTACGAACGCGGGCAACGCGGACTAATTATTGTAAGAGTCTAAGAGCGTGTGCCAGCCGCTCACGCTGTACTCCTCGAGCACTCTGCGGTAGATCTTCTCCAGGAACCTCACGATCTTATCCCACCTGTACAGTTCTTCCACCCTCCTCCTGCCCCTGACGCCCATCTCCTCAGCCAGGCGGGGGTTCTCAAGCAGCTCCTCTATGGCTCTCGCGAGCGCCTCGGGGTCCTCCGGCGGCACTAGTAGCCCGGTTTCGCCATTAACCACTACTTCGCTCAGCCCTCCTACATTTGATGCTACAACGGGCTTTCCGGAGGCCATCGCCTCTAGCGCCACTATCCCGAATGGCTCGTAGCGGGATGGGATCACCACGATGTCCGCCAGCTTGTAAGCCCTGTAGAGCTCATCGTCTCGGAGCCTCCCGGTGAAGAAGACTTTGTCGCCTAGCCCGTACCTCGAGGCCAGCCACATTAAGTGTAACCTCATGGGCCCGTCGCCAGCTATCACGAACTTCACGTCCCTCCTCCGGGAGAGGATGATGCGGGCAGCCTCCAATAGCACGTCAACCCCTTTCTCGTAGACGTGCCTGCCAGCGAAGAAGACTATCTTCTCCCACGGCAGTGCGTACCTACTCCTCTCCCCCTCCAGCGGCCTATGCTTATCTAGCTCCTCGACGTTTATCCCGTTGGGCAGCACTAGCAGCTTGTCCTCTGGGAGGGAGAACGCGGCTGCGACCTCACGCTTCATCCACTCGCTGCACACCAAGACCCTCCAGGCCTCATAGCACACCCTCCACTCCCAGTAGTGTATCTGGCGCTGTAGGGGGGTGACTATCGACCCCCTACTCCTTCCATACTCGGTGGCGTGTATAGTCACAATAAGCGGTGCCTTGAGCAGGTGTTTAAGAGCCACGCTGGCAGGCGCGGTCAGCCAGTCGTGGGAGTGTATTATGTGCGGCCTCACTCCCTCGGAGAGCGCCTTAGCTATCATTAGGAAGTTGAAGCAGTAGACCCATGAGACGAAGCTCGTAGATCTGAGGGTGAAGGGATCCACCCTCATCACGTAAAGCCTATCGCGGCGCTCATCTCTCACGCTGCCCGGTAGCCCTATGGTGAGGACGTGGACAGCCGCGTGCTCCGCCAGCCTCATCGATATGTGGGTCACCGCCCTCCCCAGCCCCCCTATCATGTGTGGGGGATACTCCCACGACACCTGCAGTACCTCGAGCCCCTCCTCAGGGTCGGACACGCTGGCCGGAGAGAGCTTGTCCTCCCCCACTCCATACTGCTCCCTGAGCACCCTGAGGGCGCCATCCCTCCTGGCGACCACCATGTCAGCCCTCGCGGCTAGGAACTCCTCGATGCTCTTCACCGACTCGGCGACTATGCCGAAGCCTCCCCTCTCCACCTCGGTCGTGTAGACAGAGTATATGAAGGGCTTCCTGAGCCTCAGCGCCAAGATGTACGCCACGAGCGCCCCCCGCCACTCATGTCCCTCAACAGCCTCAACCCCGCTCGGATCCACCTTGTAGGGGATCTCAGCTAGCGACGTGAAGAGCTCCAGGAACGCCTCCTCTACCACGTCGTTGACAGGGACTCTGAGTGGGGCGCCCACCCCCACTACCTCTACCCCTCCGAGCTCGTACGTGCCGCTCGCCCCCAACAGGAGTACCCTGCCTCCCCTCTCTTCAATCGCCCTCCTCACCCAGCTGGCTAGGGCGCCCAGTCGCTTGAAGGGCTCCAGCTCAGTGGTCACGTGGAGTATCATGCGGGGACCATCCGTCCCTACCGCTTCACCCCATTTAAAACTGTGGTTAAGCCGCCTCCCCCGTTGGAGAGGAGCCCCGTAGGGGGCTGCGGGCGGGCTACGCGTACAGCGGCGCCTACCGCGTTTAGGGGGCTCAGCAGTAAGTGCTGCTTATCTTCAGTATCCCTAGCTCAGAGAGGTATACGCGAGCGCCCTTTAAGATCACGTAGTTCATGTCATGGAGCACGCGGAGCGGCTCCTCGAGCTCTCGAACGCTTATGCCTAGGACCTTTGATAGGAAGTCCAGGCTCACCGCCCTCCTCTCATCAACGGCTGATAACGAGTGGAGGACGCTGAGCAGCTTCAGCGGGTCTACCAAGGGCGGCACCCCGTATAAAGGCGTAGAGGCGCCTTAAAGATTTTAATGGAGACCTCCCCCTCAGCGTGAAGCTATGCTGCCTATGGTCCTGACAGACAGCGTGGCCTACTGCCTCGGGGGGAGAGTGCGGGTAATGATCAGGGCCCCCCGGGGCGGCAAGGCCGTGCTCCTCAGGGACGGCGAGGTGGTTGATGAGTGGCCGCTTAGCGGGGGGTTTAGCGTTAGGGAGTTTGACGCGCGCCGGGTGGGGACTTACATCGTGAGGGTAGAGGCTGGCGGCCGCGTTGAGACCTCTAAGTTCATCGTTCTAGAGAGGCCTGAAGAGCCCCCCAGGATAGCCATAGTATTCCACGACCACCAGGCCCCTAACTACTCGCCCGACGGCTCCGTTAGGGAGGGCTGGGCCTTCGAGCACACGTGGAATGACGAGTTCCGCCCATACTACGTGGGCGGGGCATACTACGTGCAGGCCGAGCTCCTCTCGAAGTGGAGGGTTAAGCTGAGCGCAAACCTGTCGCCAAGCCTCCTCAAGCAGTGGAGCGACCTCCTTAATAGGGGCGTCGTGATAGATAGGGGCGGCTTCTACGAGTGTGTGGAGCCCGACGACGAAAGGGCTGGTAGGGTTAGGGAGGCGCTCGAGAGGTTCAGGGCACTAGCTCGGGAGGGGGTCTTAGAGGTGCTTACCAGCTTCTACTCGCACCCCTTGGCCGGCTACATCGCCGACTCCTATGGCTGGCTAGACCTGCTGAGGGAGGAGCTCAGGGTTGGCAGGGAGGTGACGGAGGAGGTGATGGGCGTGGAGCCTCGCGGCGCGTGGCTGCCGGAGATGTCCTTCTCCATGAAGCTGCTCCCGATACTGGAGGAGGGGGGCATCGAGTACGTGGTGCTGGACGGGATCAGCCACTACACGGGCGCGGTGGGGGAGAAGGAGGGGATCTACCGCCTCTATAAGATCGGCGAGCTGGCCGTGTTCTTCCGCCACACGGCTCTCTCCGACCTCTGGAGCTTCAAGTACAGCGGCGTGAAGAGCCCCGAGGAAGCGGAGGCGGGCGCTAGGGACCTCGTCCTCAGGATGGTGGTTGACGCATACGTCAACAGGGCTGAGGTGCTCACTGTGGCCCTAGACGGCGAGAACTGGATGATCCTCCCCGCTCCGAAGCCCGCTACGGCTGTGCTGCTGGACCTGCTGCTGGGCTACCTGAAGAGGGCTGAGGAGCAGGGGCTCGTGAGGCTCGTGAAGCTATGCGAGGTTGTCGAGGAGGTTGAGCCGCTGAGGCTTGTGAGCATACCCTCGAGGAGCTGGAGGGGCGGCTACGATAAGTGGGTTAGCGAGAGGAGCAGCGTCCAGCACAGGATATGGAGGAACGTTGTTGAGGCCTACGAGTACTTCAAGGCTCTCGAGCACTCTGTGGGGGCTGAGGAGGAGGACCTCCTGTCGTTAATGCACGCAGTGAACAGCGACCACATATGGGCTGAGTTCGCCGATGAGGAGTTCTCAGCTGAGTGGAGCAGGGCTCTCAGGGGTAAGCTGGAGGGAGTGCTCTCCTCGATAAAGATAGCGGGCGTTCAGGGCCGCTCCATCCGTGTAGTGAACGTTCACGGCAAGCCGATAAGAGTGCTGGTGTACATGGACGGGGCTGCGGGTCATCTGGAGTTGAGGCCGGGTCTCAACACCCTCAAGGCTGGGGGAGGACTCGTGAGGATAGTCATCAGGGGGTGGAGGAGGGAGTACCCAGTCGGCAAGCCTCTCCTTCTGAGGGCTCGAGAGGGCCCACGGTAAAACTTTACGGCAGCCGCCGCGACCTTATACCGTGGATTTCGTGTTATACCTGGAGGCTCACCAGCCCCGCAGGCTAAGGGCACAGCTCTCATCGAGGATCGTTAAAGCCGATGACGTCCTAGATGAAAGCCTTGATAGGAGAGTCTTTGAGAGAGTAGCCGAGAAGTGCTATAGGCCGCTCCTAAAGCTGCTGGAGTCGGTGGGGGGCCTTAGGGTAGCCATGAAGCTGACTGGCACGCTGCTGGAGCAGATGGAGTCGTGGGGCGATGACCTGATCGAGATGGTGAGGGGGCTGGCGTGGGAGGGGAGGATCGAGCTAGTCGCGGGGCCCTATTATAACTCGGTGGCGGGTCTGGTGGACGAGGGAGAGCTTGTGGAGCAGACCAGGCGCCACGTTGAGCTACTAGCCGAGTTGACGGGAGTTAGGCCAGCGTGCTTCGCCAATCCCTACCTAATCTATTATGATGAGATCGGCGAACTCGTGAGTAGGGAGCTAGGGCTGAGGGTCATCATAACTGAGGGCAGCCCCCGGGTGCTGGGGTGGCGCGCCCCCTCATACGTGTACAAGGCGCGAGCATCGGATGCCAGGCTCCTCCTCAGGGATTACAGGCTTAGCGACGAAGTGGCATTCGGCCTGCCGAGGGGGCAGGTGCGGGTCGACGAATACGCCGCCAAGGTTTCGAGGGTAGAGGGGCAGGTGGTCCTCGTAGGGCTTCCAGCCGAGACGTTCGGCGAGCACGCCCCAGCCAGCATGGAGGCATTTGACTTCTTGAGGAGGCTCCCCAGTGAGCTCTCTAAGTACCCCTGGGTCAGGATCTCCACCCCGAGCGAGACTGTGAAGAGGTACAAGCCCGTTGACGAGCTAAGGGTGAGGCAGCCGGTGTCATGGCTGGAGGATAAGGGCCTATCAACCCTAACGGGAAGCCCTCTTCAGGTCGCCGCCATCGAGATCCTTAGGGAACTGATGCCGCGGGCCCTCGCGAGCCCCCTGGCCAGGGCCTGGAGGCTGTTATCTCAGGCGGATATCCTCTACTCGATGAGGAGGGACCTTAAAACCTTCCTGGAGTTCGAGCGAGCAGCATGTGCCCTCAGGAGCTCGCTGGAAGGTTAGTGACGCCAATTTTATCACCCAGCACCCAAATACTAACTCTGTGAAGCCGGAGGAGTACTTCGGCGTGAACGCCGGTAAAGTCTGGAAGGCGCTGAAGGAGGCCGGGCGCCCCATGACAGCTAGGGAGATAGCGAGGGCTACAGGCCTCAAGATAACTGACGTGTACGGAGCTCTGGGGTGGCTAGGCAGGGAGGGTAAGGTAGAGATAATCGAGGAGGGCAGGCGGAGGGCCTACAGGTTAACTGAGTAGCTGGGGGCTTAACGCGCCCGGGTCCGGGCGAGCCTCCTAGCTACTCCTAGGGCCTTATTGAGCCTCTCCTTCAGGACGTCTAAGAGCTTCCTCCTCAGCTCCTCCCCCTCGAGCCCCCCTAGCTCCTCCAGTGCAGCCGCCGCTTCGCGATCCCCGATTGCCTCGCGTAACCACCTAGCCAGGTGTTTCCTCGAGACGTGGTACTCGAGGCTAGCGGCCGGAACTCGTTCGATGAGCTTGAGGAGCTCAGCACCGCTAGCCGCTCTCAGGGGCAGGGCTTCGCCATCGCTTACGTAGAACGTGAAAGCCTCCTCCTCGGGGAGCCGCCTGAGCCACGCGAGGGCTAGCCGCCCCCTGCCCTCATACACGCGGTAGACCCTGTGTTCCAAGTCCGCCAGCACCGCGCACATGGCCGCGAACGCCTCGTAGGGACTATTGAAGGGGCTGAAGTAGCTGTGAACGACGCCCGGCCCACCCCCCTTCGTACTCATGTAGTAGTAGTGATCGCTCGTCGTGAGGAGTCGCCATAGCCTGAGGAGTCGGTTGTGGTGAAGCCCCTTGACTAGCGGCTCTAGCCGAGCGACGTCGCCGAAGGCCCTCCTCTGCATGTCATTCTGCAGCCACGCGGACAGGTCCCTCTCGAGGTCAGCCCAGGATATCGTCTGGCTCGGCGGCACGTCCAACTCGCCCATTGGCTCATGCCTCTCAACAGCCTCGCTAGGGGTGGAGAAGCGTAACTCTCTCCACCTCAGGACCTCTCGCGGCAAGTGCCTAAAGAACTCGAATATGCCGGTCTCCCTGGGGTAGTGCTCCCCCACGGTCTCGTAATCCATGCACACGCAGATCACTTGGCCAGGGGTGGCCGCCAGCCACGCCGCGTACTTATCGGCTGTAAGGGGGTACTCCTCCCACCACCTGGAGGTGAACCTAAACGCTATATCGTCGCTGAGCCTGTAATTCCTAAGGAGCACCCTGAGCTCCCTCCCCTTGGCCTTGTACACGTAGTTAGGCGCCCTCCACCCGAGTATTCTATCGGCACCCTCTGTGATTATTGCCGTGAAGCCCAGCTCACTTATTATCCTGGCCACCTCGTTATTGTATATCAGCTCGGCGTTCTCGAAGACTCGGGGCCAGCATCCCAGCAAGTCCCTAACCAGCCTCCTATGCTCTTCAATTTGCTCACGGAACTCCTCCTCGCTGATGAGGCAGGCTAGCGAGTGGTAGTACGTCTGTCCCAGGATCTCAGCTCTGGGGTGCTTGGCGACCTGCTTAAAGAGCTCCAGAGCGTCGGGCGCCCACCTCTCCACCTGCTCCAGCAGCACGCCTGAAAAGCTGTAGGCCACCCTAAATCCCCTATACTCGTCTAATAGCTCTAAGAACAGTCTAGTGGCCGGGATGTAGCACCTCTCAGAAACCCTCTCTACAATGCTCTTATTGAGCTTCTGATCCAGGTAGAGCTCCTCAAGCTCGCTGACGCGTACACGCCCCTCCCTGGCCAGCTTCTCGATGAGCACCTCCTTAAAATTCCTGTTCAGCCTGTAGGGCTGGTGCACCTCGAAAAAGAGGATTACGTCGGGCATCTAGCCCACCGAGCAGCTAGGTTCAGCTGATAGAAGCCCGAGTCGGGCCACCCCGCCCCACTAATTAATGGCCCCATCTTCATGATCGTAGGCAATTCGCTCACACTACACACTTGGTACCCAGGGGGATAAAGCTACGCCTCCTCCCCCGAAGACAGAGGGTTGGGGATCTAGCCAGCTGGCAATTACGGCAGACTCCCCAAATGGCTCACGAGAGGTAAGGTGAAGGCGGCATCTCACGACCAGGGGGCCGGCTGAAACCCCAGCCCTAACTAGCTGAGGGCCGATGACTTAACGTGGGGTGTGTGCCGAATACCTCTCTAACGGCTTCAACGAGCCTCTCGGCGACCCTCTCCTCTGCCCTCTTAAGCCGCTGGAGGTACTCGTAGAACCTCTCCTTCATCTCCCTGATAACCTCGTCAGGCTCTTTGAGGCCCTCTACTATGGCCCTTAACTCAGCCTCCATCCTCCCCCTGACTTCGGGTAGCACCGCCTCGGGCACTACCTCGCTCAGAGCCTCTATCAGAGCCCTCCCCAGGGGGGTTGGGATGCACCTCTTCCTGACGACCCTGAAGTACCTGCGCTCTACGTTAGTGTGTATGTGATCCTGCATTGTAGCGTCAGTCCCTATCCCGTACCGCTTCATGAGCTTCAGCAGCTCAGACTCGCTCAGGTAAGGCGGAGGCTTCGTCTCCCCCTCAGCCACCCTAACCTCCAGGATCCTCACCTCCTGCCCCCTCGAGAGCCTGGGGAGCGGCGACTCCCTCGGCCTCTCGTAGTGGTACACTAGTGTGTAGCCAGGCTCCAGCACTTTAAGGCCTGAGGCTGAGAGCTTAAGGCCGGCCGCCTCAACCTCGACTCTCTGGCTCTCAGCCCTCATGGGAGGGCTGAGCGTAGCCAGGAAGTGCCTCACCACAAGGTCGTACAGCCTCCACCCCTTGACTCCAAACCGCCTCACCACAAGGTCGCGTGGCACGTACTTGAGGGGGTAGATGGGGGGGTGCGCCCTATCGTCCTCCCTCCCCTGCCTAACCCTCAGCCTAGGCCTGGAAAGTATCACGCTCCTAACGTACCTGCCAAGCTCCTCGTGGCGTGTGAACATCGCGGCTATAGCCCTGAGGTTGAGGGTTGGAGGGTACTTGGTGGTATCCGTCCTCGGGTACGAGATCAACCCCTCCTGGTACAGGTCCTCGGCGATGTCCATCGCCTCCTTAGGCCTTATGTCGAGGAACCTGCTAGCCCTCCTCTCAAGCTCCACTGTGGCTAAGGGCTCAGGGGGCTCAACGCTCCTCTCCACGTAGTCCGCCCTGACAACTCTAGCTATGCGAGCCCGCCTGAGGGCGGCGGCCGCTTTAACGGCTTTGTCCCTCGACTCAAACTTCGTGCCAAGCTTCGCTTTGAACCTCCAGCCTCCCGCCTCGAGCTCCGCGACTACCTCGTAGAACTTCTTCCTCTTGAAGGTCTCCCTCTCAATCGCTCGTTTAACCACCAGGTAGAGTACTGGCGTCTGGCAGGGCCCGTAGCTGAGGAACTTGCCCCT
>Ga0180302_10000471_pt1 | contig 17624 bp, 16 predicted proteins | sample GuaBasSediGuay17_FD_121794 | JGI IMG/M metagenome (GOLD analysis project Ga0180302, IMG submission 121794) | Subseafloor sediment microbial communities from Guaymas Basin, Gulf of California, Mexico - Guay17, Core 4571-4, 12-15 cm | ecosystem: Environmental > Aquatic > Marine > Hydrothermal... | reverse complement strand
TTTCAAGCCAACCATACATTAAGTCGAAGCTATAACTCCTACTAGGATCATCCTCCCTAGGCATAATATAGAAAGGCTTTAAATGAGTAGGCCAATCAACAATAAAGAAAGGACCATCAAACATCCTCCCTAAGGCTCTTTCAGCCTCAGTGGTTAGATCGTGGCCCCACTCGATCATTATGCCGACCTCCCTAAGCCTCTCTATGGCCTCGTCGTACGTGAGCCTAACGAAGGGGGTTGAGAGAGGTTTAAGCTCCCTTCTCAATAACTCAAGCTCCTTCCTACAACGCTCTGTGACCTCCCTAATGACAAAAGCCACCATACCCTCGAGCACCCTCATCACGTCCTCCTCGTCGGCGAAGGCTGCCTCTACGTCTATGCCCACATACTCTGAGAGGTGTCTGTTGGTGTGCGACTCCTCAGCTCTGAAGAGGGGACCAATCTCGTATACCCTCTCAAAGACTGCTGATAGCTGCTCCTTGTACAGCTGGGGGCTCTGAGCTAGGAAAGCCTCTTTATCGAAGTAGGCTACGGGAAACAGCGCAGCCCCTCCCTCCGTGGCAGTGGCTATGAGCTTAGGGGTGTGCACTTCCATGAAGCCCTCGGACTCCAAATACCTCCTAGCAGCGCTCAGGACAACGTGGTTTATCCTGAAGATCGCGTAGTTTTCAGGCCTCCTTAGATCTAACATCCTGTCGTCAAGCCTAACGTCTAAGTCAACCTTGGCTCTTTGGTCAGGCTCCAAGTGTGGAGGCACCTCGGCCTCGTTAACTACCTGAAGCCTATCAACGTGCACCTCGGCTCCTCCCGGCGCTTTCTCGGTGTGTTTCACGAACCCTTCAACCATCACTACGTACTCCTTCCCTAGGCGCTTAGCTTGCTCCACTAGCTCGCGGCCTGAGGTATTTAGGGAGAAGACCAGCTGCACCATACCATCCCTGTCGCGGAGGATGATGAAGACTACCTTGCCTAGATCCCTTATGCTATGTACCCACCCCGCTAGCTTAACCCGCCGTCCCTCCTCACTCCTTAAAACCTCCGAGGATAGCACCCTATCCTTCCACAAAGCACGGTTCACCGAGCCATCTAGCTCTTGGCTTAGGCGTTAACCTAGGAACCTATATAGGTTACCGTTTTCTCCCACAGTCCCTGTAGGTCATTGTAGGTCGATTCACCATGATTTTCGCAAAGCTGAGAGGTAAGGAAGGGTATTCCCCTGGTTGAATCTATAGAGACTTGACAGCTGTTCATTAAATAAGGCTAGGCTTCTTCTCCCTGCTACGGCTAAAATAGCGCATTCTCCGCTTGTCAACTTAAACCTCCCTATTCCATAGCCTGGGAGCCCCGTGTCGCCCCATCCTTAACACGAGCCTATACTGACTCGTGTAAAGGTCGTCTACGATGAAGGCTTTCTCGATGCTCTGAGGGGTTACGTGGATCCTAAACGGGACTGGTTTGGGATAAGAGATTAAGTAGAGGGGTGTGGGTATGTAAAGATCCATAGCTCCATCCGTTATTGAAACTCCGACTGCATAATGCGACAATAACGTTATAATGATGAAGACTGTTACTGCCGCGGTTAAGTAGAAGCGCCTTGAACGTCTTACCCTAAAGGTCAAGTGGCCGAGCAAAGTAGGTAGCCCAATAAAGAACCAAGACCATTCAAGAGGCAGGCTAACCGAAAATCACAAAAGCTTCAGTCCTCCTCCAACCTGATGAGTGAGCGAGCATGGACAGCGAGCCAACAGCAGCGCTGAGGGACGCCCCGCTGGAGGTTAAGCTAAAGATAATGCTGAGGAACTGGTCGTACCCGGAGTTCAGGGAGATACTGTACAGGGAGGCTAAGGAGGGCAAGGATCATAAGGAAGCTAGCGTTTACAAGCGCACCTACGCGTACCTGAGGGCCTTGGAGCTACATAGAGCAGGCTATGGTGAGGTAAGAAAGATCATAAGGGACGAGGTGGGCTATATGCCATCGAAGGGATTGCTACGTCAATGGCTGAGAGGACGGAGCAGCCCGCTAACGAGGATGGCAGTATTCGATGTACACCTACCTGAAGTGGGATTGATCATGGGGCTAGTCTTAAGCGATGGTTACAGGGGTGAGTGTTATTACAAGGGTCACTTCCGCGGCGTGAGGGTGGATTTCTTCAACAAAGACGAGAGCCTATTGGAGATGTTTAGGGAGGCTTGTCGTAGGTTAAACTTAGCGGTTTGGCGATTACAATGTAAACAACCAGATTTTGGGTGGCTCAAGACCAGCTCCGTGTTACTTTACTTACTATTAAGGAGGTTCGAAGATTTCATAGTTAAAGCGCCTGCTAACGTGCAGTGGGCATTTATTAAAGGGTTGATGTTAGGCGATGGATGGATAGGCGAATACGTTCAGTTTTGCAACACAGATCCAAGCATCATTAGGACAGTAAGTGCGCTACTAAAAATGTATAGGATAAAACATAGCGTGCGAGGACCATACCCTCGTAAAGATTTAAGGAGAAAGCCAGTATACAGTATCCACATAAGGCAGCAGTCAAGAGAAAGGTTCCTTAGGTTAACGAGGCTCGCTGAGAGCCCTCCACACCCTTCCCCGCAATCTCTAGCTTACTTATCCCTTACTTGGAATTAATTGATCCTACCAGCGAGTAGCACCTTTAACTCGTCGCTTAGCTCACCGTAACCGTCTACGCTGACCGATATACACCTGCCGAGGGAGGTGCTCAGTATCACTGGGCGTCCTTCAAACGTAACGTCGGGGTCTACGTTGAGCGAGAACTCTTCCACGTTCACTTTATGCTCGTGCACTAGGTCCTTTAACACCTCCGTGGCCACCTTCATTAGTTCACGGGTTAGTTCATCGCGCTTGGTGGTCATAGAGTCCGCCTAGGCCTTGATCTCTACGATGTCCCCATCCTCTAAGACAAAAGAGGGCCCTACCCTCTGAGGGCTAAAGGGTAACCTGTTCGACCAGACCTTGGCGTACTTAAAGTTCCTGCTTAACCTGCTATGAAGCTTTTCAGCTACGTCTAACACCGTGGACCCCCTCTTAACGACTAAGGGTTCCTTGCTTGGAGGCGCTCCAGGCTCCTTGGTGTACACTCTGATGATGTCTAGGGCTTGAAAGAGGCTTCTCCCCAGCCTGTTTACGTCCACCCCGCTCTTAGCTGAGGCTGGAATGACGGTGAGCTTGCCTGCGACTGCTTCTTGAAGTTTCTTTAGTTTATCTAAGGCTCCAGGTAGATCTATCTTGTTGGCTACTATTAGCGTAGGCTTATATACTGGCCTTCGAAGCAAGTAGTCTTCAACGTCGTCGAGTGAGGCCTCGCCCATTACCTTTACCAGGGCGTGTCTTAGCCCATAGCTGGCGATGAGCTTCGCTACGTCCTGCTCACTACAGTCGATAAGTCTCCCTATAACCACCACTTTGATGCCACCCGACGACTGCCTCTCTACTTCTACGGTGGCGCGAGGGCGTAGCACCATGATCCCTGCGTCTTTAAGCTCACCTACTATAGCTGATAGCTGGGCCACAGGGTCCTCTGCAAGGTCTACCACTATTATTAGGGCATCTGCGTTCCTGGCTAAACTCAAGGTCTGGGAGTCGCGTTCAAGCCCTCTAAGCGCGGGGGCCTCGACGATCTGGAACTGAAGATCCTCGTAGCGCATCATCCCTGGCACTGGGCGTTCAGTAGTGAACGGCTTATCTGAGACCTCAGGCTTAGCGTTAGTTAGGGAGCGTAGGAGGCTGCTGCGGCCGGAGTTAGTAAAGCCGAGAAGCACTACTTGAGCAGCGCCCTCCTTTTCAATCGAGAAGGTTGGGCCGCCTCCTCTTTTACGCGCCTTCTGCTCAGCTATGAGCCTCCTTAACACCGCTATTTGGTGCTTTACGTGGGCTCTAAGCTTAGAGGTCCCTTTATGTTCAGGTATGCTTGACAGGAACTCCTGTAGAGCCCTTAGCTTCTCTTCGGGGGTCCTAGCCTCGAGGGTTTTAGCCCACTTAGCTCTGGCCTCTGGAGGCAGGTTGGTGGGCAAGGCAGCCTTAACCCTGCCTAGCGTACCTAATTAGCTCGTTGTATAGTTTATTGGTCTCGATTAACACCCTTAGGAAGATCCAGTTTAACGCCGAGTCGTTGCCGAGCGTCTGCCTAAAGCCTAACGCAGCCAAGTTAAAGATACGCTTAGCCCTTCTCCTAAGCTCAGTGAAAGAATCTCTCTCAGCCTCCTCGGTCAGCTTAGAGGGGTCAGCGTACACTGAGACCACCTTTGCTCATGGTGATACGCAACTGCTTAATAAGCTTCCCGCGCGGTAAAAGGGCATCCGATACTGCGGGTTCACATCACGTAATTATCCTCCACGGGTGCGTGTACACGTTAAACCTTCTACCCCTAACGAAGCCCACCAAGGTTAAGTTGTTATGCTCAGCTGTCTCAACACCTAGGCTGGTGGGCGCTGAGACCGATGAAGCTATGGGGATGCCGCACCTTATGGATTTAAGGACAAGCTCCAACGTAAGCCTCCCCGTACAGGCTACAAAGACCTCACTCAACTTCACCCCTTTAAGCAGAGACTCACCGATGATCTTGTCAAACGCGTTATGTCTACTGACATCCTCAGCTACCGCTAGCGCCTCTGCCTGGCGGTTAAAGAGAGCCGCTGCGTGTGTCCCACCAGTTTGACGGTAGGTCATAGATCTCTTATTGAGCTCCTCGACAGCTTTTATGACGGACGAAGCTTCAATCCTTAAGTCGGACCCCACAGGGCTTAACGTTAAGGCGTCCACCAAGCTCACCTTGAACCCTCTACTATAGCCGCCGCAGGCCGAGCTAATCACAACGTCCTTTCCTCGAAGCTTCATTCTCCATGCTGCCTCGCTGCTTAACTTCACGTATACGTCGACCCCCCTAACGTAAACCTCCTCAAGGTCGCTTAGGTCCTTAATCACCCCCTCGGAGAAAAGAAAACCTATAGCTTGCTCCTTGAGCTTGTCGGGAGTAGACATAAAGGTAGCTACGTGTTCGCCGTTGATAAACAGCCTCACTATAGCCTCCCTCACCACGACGTCCTCTCGGTTCTCCACGCTGTTTAACCTACCATCATACCTAGTTACCCTTACCCTTGATAGGTAAGCCATTTGTTTACCCCTGAAGTTGAAGAGGTTAAGGACATTATTAAAGTCTTAGGATTTATCCTAATAGCGCATAGCGTTAACGGCGGACACCCGCCTCCTCCCTTGATGAGAGAAAAGCAGAAGCACAATGCTCGCAGCAGAAGAGGTACTTTACCCCATCCACGCTTAGCTCGACGGGTCTCTCAGCTATTAACCTGCCACACATAGCGCACCTATCCATATCGCGCCGCCTCCTGAATTTCCTAATCTTCACATAGGCCACGAGCGCTATTAAGGCTATAAGCGCCAGGTCCCCGACTGTCATAGCCACCCGACCGCATAGAGCATATAGGCGAAGAAGACCGAGAGGGCAATTACGGATGTGACATAGAGCGCCGCTGTGCCTCTACCTAAGGTCTTACCCACAACTATTATGGTGGAGAGGTTCGTGGCGGGACCGGCTATCAGGAAAACTAAGCCCGCTGTTGGGTGCATGCCCTTCTCAACGAGAGCGGCCACAAAGGGGATAGACGCTGTGGAGCACACGTATATGGGGGTGCCTATTAGGGCCATAAAGAGGAGCGAGGCTACACCCCCACCAAGGTACTCCTTAACGAGGGGGGAGGGTATTAATGCTGCCACGAAGCCCGTTATAAGCAGGCCTACGAGGACATATAGACCAATGTCGTCCACCATATCGACGAATCCGTATCTCAACGCTTCCTCGAGCTTACCCTTCAGCCCCTTCTCGGAGCGTAGGTCTAAGAAGCCTAGCTGAGAGGAGCAACGAGCAATGGATAAAGGCTTAGCTGGGCTCTTGCCACTAAGCATCGATGCAAATACCCCTGTGAGGAAGGCGACCCCGAAGCAGACCAGTATTTCAGCCACGGCAAACCTCCATCCAAGCATGCCTATAGCCAAGATCACCGCCGTCACCGTGGTCGCGGGCGTGGATATAAAGAAGGCTAGGGTAGCAGCCTTAGAGGCTCCTTGACGGTAGAGGCCTACGCCGACAGGTATGACGCCGCATGAACAGAGGGGGAGGGGTATCCCTATCATGGTAGCCAATAGTATGGACCTTAGGCCGCCACCACCTAGATGCCTATATAGGAGGCTAGGCGAGGCGAAGACCTTTAAGAGCCCCGCAAAGAGAAAGCCTAAAAGCAGCCATGGCGATGCCTCCCGGCCATAGTTAAGGGTATTCTCTAGGAAACGCTCTAAAAAGGCCGCGATCAAGGCTTGCTCCATCGAACCCCCACTTAAACTGCGTTGTCCTTAGTGCTTATTGATAAGTCTAGGGCCCTGCTAGTAGCATCGATATGTACACGTGAGCAGCAGGTTTGTACGAAGCAGTACTTTAAGCCTAGGGACGTAGCCTCAGCGATCGCTTCCTCAGCTGGGAAAGCTATGGCGTTCACCCCCGCCTTGATGGCTAGTCTATCGGTCTCTGATTTATGCGGGCCTCTAGGCCTAGCACAGCCTAGAGCTAGAGGGGTATTGGGCATGGTGAGCCTAGCTGCGACTAGCACCTTAACGACCTCCCTGGGGCTTGGTGGAGCTACGCTCTCCATCTCCGTGCCAGGTAGGGGCGTTAACGCCACGATCACAGCCGCCGCGGGCCTGTAGCGGGCTATGAGCCTAAGGGCCTCAAACTCCCCTCTAAGCTCACCGTAATGTAGGCCCACCACGATATGGGGGACTGCAGGTACTCCATAGTCACTCAGCAGCTTTAAGGAGCGCTCGAAGTCCGTTACGTACGCGTTTAGGTGGAGAACCTCCTTAATAGTGTCGTCGCAGCCTACAACGTCGAGTAAAGCAGCATCAACTCCAGCCTCAGCAAGCCCTCTAGCTAGCTCCTCGTCAACCAGCCCTGTGTGGACCACCACCATTAAGCCCAGCTCGCGCTTAATTTTAGCTATAGTCTCCAAGAAGCCTTCAAGGGGGACCTTACCTCTAGGGTTGCTACCCCCGCTTATGAGCACCCCTAGCCCTCCGTGCTCCTTAACCTTAACGCACTCCTCAAATAGCTCCTTGGAGGTGAGGGTTGGGATCATGCTCTTCAGGATCACGGCGTTACAGTGACTACAGCGTAGAGAACAATGCTCTCCCGTAATAGAGAGGGCTGGGAAGGAGAGAGGGGTGTTCTTGAAGCCCTCGACCTCGTAGTGGATAAAGCCCGGAGCGTAGAAGAAGACCGTGCTGTCGAAGTTATGGAGGAAGTATTCTCTAGCTAGCCTTAAAGCCTCTACGAAGTCCTCCTCGATAATCCTCAGAGCGTCCCTTAAGTCCACTTAGCAGCACCTCTAGGTTTGAGGCCTCAAGCTGGAGGCCCCTCAACCTTAGATACGTAGGCCTCGATGAGCCCCCTAGCCCTTATAAAGATCTCTCTGAGGGCGTTGAGGTCATCGTAGCAGTGCTCCTCGATGACCTTTAAGGCCTCCTCATCGCCGCTTATAGCCCTAAGGTATAGGGGCGGCATATCGCTACCCTTTAATTGAACCTTCTTAGGAACCCCCAAGAACTTAGCCACGTCGTCAAGGCCGTAGCGCCCCAGCCTGACAAGCTCCTTAAAGACCCTGAATAGATCGACGTGCCTCGGGGTCAGGATGGGGCTTGGGTCTAAGCCGTTTTTAAGGGACCTGGCGATCAACATGGGCAGGTCGAAGCTCGTGCCGTTCCAGGTGATTATGGTATCGAAGCTTGACAGTACAGCTATGGCCTCTGAGAGGATCCTAGGCTCATCGTTGATGGAGGATGCGAAGAGGTGTCGCCATGAGCCATCCTCGAACATTAGGCCCACCCCGACGACAAAGGAGGACTCAGCTTCAAGGCCTGTCGTCTCCACGTCGAGGAAGACTATTTTACCTAGCATAGCGTATTACCAACCTAAAGCTTTTTAATTTATAGGTTCTAAGCCTTAGCGCGCCTCATGGAGTGGGCCAGCTCCAGTACTTTAATTAAGAGGTCCTTCCTAACCTTGGATACGCCCTCGTATTTACCTTCATAGGCTAGCTTCTCGACGCCTAGATCGTAGCAGGTTATCCCCTCGGTCGTCACTATCAGCCCGGGTAGGCCTATCCTCTCAAAGTCCTCTGCGTGCTTTTCATAGAAAGCTTCACAGCAACTGCCTATCCAGGCCTTCTCGCCTCTAAGCTTGAGGTCGGTCAGCGTTTCTTCGAGGTGCTCGTAGCTGGTGATGGTTAGCGGCTCGAAGCCTAAGAGGTAGGCCTTCTCGTAGATCTCCTTAAAGTCGCAGCGGCCGCATAGAGAACAGCTTACGTTCCACCTAAGCTCGCAGTCGAGAGGTTTAGCGCAGTAGGGTAGTAGCAGGTAGCGCGCATTTATGAGCGAGTACTCAGCTGGCTTAAGCACTTCGATGAGGTTGTCGGCCTCATCAGGCGTAAGCCCTAGATCTAAGAAGCGGACCTTGCCAGCTGCTTCAGCGACTCCCCTAGCCAGGTCCTCAGGTGCAACCCCCAGTATAACTCCCTCTCTAAGACACTCCTTAACACACTCTAGGATCGCTGAATAGTCGAGAGGGATATGTTTGAGCCTGGCTTCAAGGTCGTATATTAGCGCTGGAGGGTGGGCGAAGAAGTCCCCGGTCACATACACCGCCTGAATAACGTTCTCCCTTACACTCACAGCGGCCCTAATTAGGCCTCCAGGAGCCTTCACGCTCGAGTGGAAGAAGCCGCTCGTTGGGACCTTAACCGCGTCGACCCAACTGGTGGACTCGTAGAAGCTCAGCTTCTCCTTTAACAGGGAGAGTTCAAAACCGGTTAGGTCACTGGGGGTTAGCTTAACTCCGAAGCTCGACGCCATCTCCTCAGCGATCAACGACTTAATGAGGTCGAGGCTAGGGGTATAGCCCAGCTCCCACTTCAAGGTGGTGACCCTGTCCTTTAGGGACTCGACCTCTTTGTCGCTTAGCTTCTTGATGGGCACCCTTAAACACCGAAGCATCTCGCGAAGGTCTAGGTCCGTGAGTAGGGTCCCCTGGAAGAGGAAGGCTGAGCCTCTAAACGTACCCCCTGTGCCTGATATTTTTCTACCCCTAACTTCGATGTCGTTTCTAGGCCTAAACTTGGCTTCAACGCCGAGCCTCTTAAGCGCCCTAACGACAGGTTCACATATGAAAGCGTAGAGGTCTTCGACCTTCCCAGGGAAAGGAGGTTCCCATCTAGCTATAACCTCCCACCCTAGGTGGCCGGGCTCAAAGTATATGGCCCCGCCCCCCGTCAACCTCCTGTTGACCTCTATGGACCTCTCAGCACAGTAGTCTAGCCTAACCTCCTGGGCTACGTCCTGGTGAAAACCGACCAAGACGCAGGGCCTAGAGAACCTTAGGAACCTAATGGTGTTAGGCGACCTCCGCTGAGACACTGCCTCGAGCAGCACGTCGTCTAAGGCCATGTTCTCAGCGGCACTCCTCAACCCGGTGTCTAGTAGTCTCCAAGCCTCCATGATACCGGCCTAGCCTCAATTATGGCTGGGTTTATATTAGCCTTGATGGAGAGGTGGAGGCGGGTCTGAGGGCTGTGGGCGAGCTCTACGACGTAGTGGTGGTGGGCTGCGGCCCAGCTGGCTCTGCAACGTTAATGAAGGGGGTCGAGCTGGGACTTAAATGCCTAGGCTTAGAAAAACACCGCTTCCCCAGACCTAAACCCTGCGCTGGCGTCCTATACCCAAGGGTGTTAGAGGACTTCGAGGTGCCTAGAGAGGCTGTCGAGGAGGACCTAGTAAAGGTGAAGCTAGTGGCCCCTAGCGGCAACTACGCAGTTGTAAGTTTCGACCCTCCAGGAGCCATCGTCGACAGAGGGAAATTTGACCATCTATTAGCGCGTAGGGTCAAGGAGAAAGGGGTCTTAGTCGAGGAGGCTAGGGTCTTGGCCGTCGAGTTGTCGACGGATAGATGCAGGGTCCTGGCCGAGGGAATGGGCATAGTCGAAGCTCGCTTCGTAGTAGCTGCTGATGGTGTTTACTCTGCGGTGGCTAGAAGTCTAGGTGCCCCCTGGAGGCTCGATGAGCTGGCATTGACTCTTCAAGCGTACATGGAGGTGTCGGAGTCCGAGCACCTCGATGTAAGGGGGGTCTTTGAGGTGTACTATGACCCCCTTGAGACTCCTGGAGGCTGGAAGTGGGTAGCTGGAAGGAGACGTGACGTGCTGGTTGGCATAGGCCAACCTATACGTGAGCTAGGCCTCAGCTCAGTGCTCAAGGTTAAGCTAGAAGAGTTCCTAAGGCGTAGGTTTAAGGGAGGCCGTGTGCTTAAGGTTGAGGCCTACATGCTCCCGTTTAAAGGGCCTAAGAGAGACAGGCTGGTTAAGGGAAGAGTGTTATTTGTTGGGGACGCAGGAGGCTTCGTTAGAAGTGACACAGGAGAAGGAATTTACTATGCTATGCATTCAGGAGAAGCCGCCGCTGAGGCCATAAGGGAGGCGCTCGACGGAGGAGATTTAGAGAAGACTTTTCTAGATAGGCTTCACGACCATGGCCTTCTACAGCTCTTTGACGCGACCGAAGTTCATGGAGCGCTTAGAAGCGTTGAGGGGGCTGAGGAGTTCGTCGAGAGGGTGCGTAGGCTCAGTGGAGGGGGGCTTTAAGGTGGAGGCCTTCGAGGTAGCTCATTAGATCCTCGAAGGTGTTGACTGGTCTTTTATAAGTCCTAAGCTGCCTCTTGATCCTGGCCACGTCTAGGGGCGAGGGCTTAAAGGGGTAGTTTCTCGGCTCCTCACCTGGCCTCTCATTAGCGTAGGGCCTGTTGCAGCCAGGGCAGCCCGAAGTCATAAACGGCTCCCCTCCCTTAATCAGCTCGTTGAGGAGGCTTGAAGGGACCCCGAAGCCCGTTATCTGGCCGTATTCGTTAAACTCGAAGTCCTCTACGCTCGCGTAGCCTAGGTCTATCAGATACCTAGCTAGTTGGACCCTCCTATACTGGCTTATGTCAGGCCTCCTCCACCCTTCAAGCGCTGACCCTGGCTCGGGGTAGAAGGAGAACAAGTGGGTTTCAGCGCCTACGTCATGGGCCCACTGGATTAACTTAGCGGCCTCCTCTTCAGTCTCACCAAGGCCCACGATTAAGTGTATGCCCACCTTGCCCTCGCCTACAACCTTAACCGCATCGACGACCCCTCCTCTATAGACCTCCCACCTATGTGGGCCTCTAGCCCCAGAACCCCTTAAGGCGTCGAAGATATGGGGGGCCGCACAGTCGATGGCTATGCCTATTCTCTCAGCTCCAGCCTCGCTTAGCTCCTCCATTCTATGCCTGGGGAAGATGGTCGGGCTTATGAGGGCTGTTATCGGGATGCGGAGGGCTTTATATAGCCTCTCGATGACCTCTAACTCCCCCTTAATCGCCCTACCGTTGGTTATCGAGGCCACGCACACCCTATAAGGTCTCATGAAGCATCCTCCCCTAATCAGCCTGCGCATACCACTGATAACGTCGTCGAGGCTCCTTAGCGGCCACTCAACCCTGATAAGGGTCTTACATGCTGCTTCCCCAGCAGCCTCCCTGGCCTGGCCGCAATATAGGCAGTTGGCTTTACAACCATCATTATAGTATAGCAGAAGGTTTACGCAGTATAGCTGAGCGCCACGGTAAAAGAGGCCACGTGAGAAGCCAAGGGCGAGGTCAGCCGCCGTGCTAACCCTAACATAGTTCGGGGACTCCATGGACACCCCGTAAACCCCCCTAGGACGATAGCGATAGCTGCTTAAAAGCAATCATCCAAAGCTTAACCGAGGAGTGCTGAAAGTGTTCTCTTAGCCTCCTCTTCGCCGCTAACTTTTCTAGGAGCCTACCTCCGCCTAAGTCCTTGAACCTCGCTCAGCGCAGCCTATAATAGCATTATAGGGGTATAGGAGCCTTAGAGAAGCCGCCAGCTTCCCTTGAGGGGATGAGCGCCTTTTTATTGAAAACTATATTTTGAGCCTGCAGCAAGTGATTAATTGTTTTAGCTAAAAGAAACGCTTACGTAAAGCCTCTCTTTCAGCATCGACAACGAGCTCTATTAGCTCGTCGCTTACCGTGGAGACCTTGTTCAAGAGCTCCTCAGCCATGTCAGGATCGATGCCCCTGCCAGCCAAGACAAAAGCCGCCGGCTTACCATACCTCTCGACCAAGGAGGCAGCCTTTAAGGCCTTGCGCACCAGTCTACGGTCGGCTCGGCTCGTCGCTTTACCCTTCCTCTCGATTATTCGTTTAAGCTGCTGCTCGTCTACGTCGAGGGGCGCTAACGCCTTAGAGCCGCAGTTTGGGCAGGTTGGATGCTCGTCCAGGTCCATTATCCTGATGGCAGAACACCACTCCCAACAGTTAGTACACAGGAAGAAGCGTACTTCGTTTAATAACCTAGCCCTGGCTGACTCGATTATAATCCTATGCATCCTCTCGGGAGGTATAAGCTCAGTCTTCCTAGAAGCCCTCTCGAGAGCCCTCCTGGTGATGGGGGAGGGAGCCTCCTCACTCCTTAAGGTTACCACTTGGACGGAGCCCTCTTCTATCCAGGAGAGCAGCTTTCTAACTCCCTCGACGTCCACGTCGTTGGACATAAACTCCTTGTAGGCCTCCTCCTCGATCGCTGTATCCTTAAAAGCCTCCATCAGTCGCCTTACGCTTATGGAGGCTGCGTCCCTACGCTTAGATAGTGCGCCAAACCTCCTAGCTACGTGAATGAGCCTGCGCTTGAACAGGCCTAATCTCCAAGCAGACTTCTTAATTAGGCGCTCTAGGTCCTCGTGAACTAGGGACCTTAACACCTTGGCAACTAGCTCCGGCTCGAGTTCCTTGAAGACCTGAATTATAACTCTGTAGGGGTCCTGCTGTACGGCCACTGAATAGCCTAGCTTCTCCGTTAACTTATCTCCTAATAGCCTGCCCAGGGCCCTGTTGGCTAAGGTGCCTAGGTGAGCGTGGACTATCACCATATCCTCCCAAGACTCTATCAACACCAACTTATCGCTCGGCACGGGGAAGCCGGCCTTAACCTGCTCCTCAACCTCGAGGATGGCTCTTGCCACGCTATCGGGGTCTGAGCAGTACTTTGAGCTTAGCTCCTCAGCCACCTCCCTCAGCTTAGCGCCTTGCCTTAACTTGGACTCCACGTACCTTCTAATCCAGCCAACCTCCTGAGCTACGCTTAACGGTACGGGTATTTCCTCGCCCACCCAGCTGGGTATGGCTCCTGTGGGGTCCTCAATGGGGACGACGTAGATGTGGTCCGAGGTGATGCTCCTTATCCTCCATAGGCTGCCCCTAAACACGAACTTGACTCCGGGCTCGCCGTACTCGGCTACGAAGGCTTCATCCAGCGTCCCGAGGGGAGTGTTAGTGGTCTCATCTATGACTAGGTAGCTCTTCTCGTCGGGTATCATGCTTAGCTCATCGAAGAAGTACTCGTAGAGGGCGCGCTGGTTACGCGGCACTAAGACTACTTGGTCTGAGTCGTCTATCCAGGCTAAGCGCGGGTACCTGTTATGCATGTAGCTTAGCACCTTTCGAAGGTCGCTGACAGTGAGGTCGCGGTAGGGGTAGGCTTTAGAGAACAGGTCTAGGAGCTCCCCGTAGCGCCACCTGCGCTTATTCATCAACACCGCGACTATCTGGTGGTTTAAAACGTCGAGGGGCTTCTCAGGCACCTTGACTGGCTCAAGCTCCTCGCTTAGCGCCTTCCTACATATAACCATGGCCTCGAGGGTGTCGTCAGGGTCGGCAGTGATGACTACGCCCTCAGCTATTAAACCCACTCTGTGCCCAGCTCTACCTACGCGCTGGACGAGCCTAGTGACCTGTCTAGGCGACATGTACTGTATGACTAGGTCGACGTGGCCCACGTCTATGCCGAGCTCCAAAGAGCTAGTGCATATCAGGCCCTTTAAGGCCCCCGACTTAAGCCCCTGCTCAGCCGTTATCCTAGAGGGCTTGGAGAGGGAGCCGTGGTGGACGCTTATAGGTATGTTTATGTCCCACACCTTAAACCTTGAAGCTAAGACCTCTGCTATGGCCCTGGTGTTGACGAAGAGGAGCACGGATCTACGGCTGTTTATTAGCTCGTTTATAAGGCGGAGGCGTGCTGCTACCTCAGGGTGGGTGTATAGCTTAGCGGCTAGCTCATAATCATCAGGCTTGACGTCAGGGTAGACCACGGTGAGCTTCATCATCCTAGCCACAGGCACTTTAACTATGTCCACTGGGCGGCCTACGCCCACGAGGAACTTAGCTACCACCTCTGGGCTGCCTACGGTGGCTGAGAGGCCCACTACTTGGAAATCGCGTAGGGCTATCCACCTCAGCCTCTCAAGGGCTAAGGTGAGCTGGGAGCCACGCTTATCCTCAGCGAGCTCATGGACCTCGTCTACCACCACCCACCTTACTTGACGTAGGTGGCGTCTCATCACGTAGCCAGACATTATGGCCTGGAGGGTCTCAGGCGTAGTGATCAGCATGTCAGGGGGGATCTTGGCCTGCTTAGAGCGCTCTGAGGGGTCGGTGTCGCCGTGCCTGACAGCCACTTTAATGTCTAGCTCGGAGCCCCACCACTCTAGGCGGTCTAGTAGATCGCGGTTAAGGGCCCTAAGGGGGGTTATGTAGAGTATCTTTACCCCTGGAGGGTGTTCGCCGGACTGTAGGTATAGGCTGAAGATGGGTAGGAGGGCTGCCTCGGTTTTACCGGTGGCGGTAGGGGCTATTATCAATAGATTTCTGCCCTCTAGTATCAGCGGTATGGCTTTCTCCTGAGGCTCTGTGGGCCGCTTAAACCCTCTCTTAGCTATGGCCTCCTGAACTGGCTTAGCGAGTAGCTTAAAGGCGCCGTGGACCTTGTTCAAGCCTTGACTGGCCCCTCCAGCAAGTAGGCGTTTAAGGTTAGCCTTAGCAACATAAAAAATTACTGGTTAAACTGGCTTAAGAGGCGGGCTGGCGCGCCTCCTAATACTTAATGCTACTTTAATTTTAAGGGTTGAGGGTATAGTTAAAAGAGGAGTTGGGTGGGCGTGGGGCTGACTAAGGTTAAAGTTAAGCTCGTCAACCCCGAGGGGATGCTTGAAAGGGACGTAGAGCTCCTAGTCGACACAGGTTCGGTCTTAACCTGGATTAAGCGAAGTAGGCTGGAGGAGCTAGGGATCAAACCTCGTAGGGTTAGGAGAATTAAAACGATTACAGGTCAAATTGTCGAGAGGCAGACAGGGCTGGTGACCCTGGTCTTAGGGGGAGACGAGGCTGACGTAGAGGTGGTCTTTGCCGAGGAAGGGGACGGCGAAGTTCTAGGCGTAGTCGCCCTTGAAAGCCTAGGCTACGCAGTCAATACCATTACGGGCAGGTTGGAGCGTGTAGGATACATAGCCTATAGCTCCTTCAACCCTCATCGAGCCTAACTCCATCACCCAGTAGGCCTAAGACCCTCTGTCCGCCAGGGTCTTAGCTTAAGGTCGCGCTCAGGGGTCTCCTCTCTACATAGAAAGCGGCTGAGCTTGGCTATGTTGAAGTCTAGCATTTATGTACAGAGGCTCCCGCTAGCTGAGCCACTAGGTCCACGTAGGAAGGGGAGGGGTCGAAGGCCCCATCGACCCTTGTGTCGAATATGTCTAAGTCTACCTTGGACTCCTTAATAGCTAGCGCGAGCCTCTCAAGCTCCTCCTTCAACCTTCCGGTCATCGATACGTTGGCCTTGCCGTCGGTGATGAGGAAGGCCTTAACCATGCACCTCCTGTACTTGGCCCTAAACCTTTTAGCTAGCAGAAGGAGGTCGCTTAAAGCCGACGCTAATGGCGTCCGGCCCCCCGTAGGCAGCGAATCGATGGCCTCTAGTATCCTACGATAGTTCCTGGTGGGGGGTACAGTGACTTCAGCTCGACTCCCCCTAAAGGTGATTAGGGCCACGGAGTCCCTCTTCACGTAGGAGTCCTCTATGAGCTTATGCGCTATGCCCTTAGCCACGCTTATCCTTCGCATCACGCTCATGCTCCCGCTCGAGTCGAGCACTATAACTGATAGCTTAGGGGCCCTATGCTTCCTCACCCTAACCCTATAATCCTCCTCATCTATGAATAGGGGGGTTGAAGGGCTCCTTAAGGCCGCCGCGACCATGGTAGCGGTCAAGTCTAAGTCGACGAGCTGGTCGCTGGCCTTAGGCGGCATGTAGGAGACAGGGTACCCGTGGGGTAGGCCTACTACTGTGACTCTATAACTCCTTGACCCCCTAGCCTTAGAGGGCCCCCTCGTCGACGAGGGCCTCCTTCCAAGGTTTAAGTCCACATTGACGGCGGCTGGGTTAAAGACCTTCTCCTCCCCCATAGACAGGCCTTGAGGAGGAGAGGATGAGCTAGGCTTATGTCTATGAGTGTGTCCCCCTCTTCCCTGGTCTTGCTCCGCCGTTAGTTGAGGGGGGCTAGGTGGCTTTAGGGGCTCTGAGGGCTTAGATCTAGTTCTATGAGGGAGGGACAGCTCCATGGCCTTCTTAAGATCCTCTAAAGTAACCTTAACTCTCCCGTCTAGCGCAGCTATGGCCTTAGCCGTCTTGACCGTGACTATCTCAGCGCGGTGTGTGCCTATACTTAGGCTAACCACTGTATCGGCTAGCAGCTTTAGGAGGTCCTCGTCTATAGATACTTCCTTAATTAGCTGCCTAGCCTTGACCACCGACGACCTAAGCCTCTCCTCCTCGGCTTCATACTTAGCGTAGAAGCTCAAAGGGTCTCTATGAAACTCCTCAACCCTCCTGACAACCTCGACTCTCTCCTCGACTTCCCTTAGCGGTTCGACCTGCACGTAGAGGCCGAATCTATCGAGTATTTGGGGTCTAAGCTCGCCCTCCTCAGGGTTCATACTACCGACCAGGATAAACCTAGCCGGATGCTTAACCGAGATCCCCTCCCTTTCGACCACGTTCCACCCCATAGCCGCCGCGTCCAGCAACACGTCAGCCACGTAGTCGTCCAGCAGGTTAACCTCATCTATGTACAATATGTTTCTATTAGCCTCTGCTAACAGCCCAGGCTGTAGGGCTCGAACCCCCTCCTTCAAGGCCCTCTTAATGTCTAAGGTCCCCACGAGCCTGTCGACGGTTATGCTTAGAGGAAGGTCGACGACCCTCATCCTACGCTTAACCGCCCTGAGAAACTCGCCCCTCACATACCTAGAGTAACAGTCGTCGCACATTTCAAGCTGGCTGTGAGGATTACAGTTAAAGGGGCAGCCTTCAACCACCTCCACCTCGGGTAAGACGTAGGCTAGCGACCTAACCATGGTGGACTTACCTGTCCCCTTCTCGCCGCTGAGAAGCACGCCGCCTATGGTAGGGTCTACGGCGCAGCATAGAAGGGCTAGCTTAGCCTTCTCCTGGCCTACTATGGCGGTGAAGGGGTAAACGAGCCTACGCTCTTGATTATGACTCAACCAGCCCCCCTCATCATGACGTTCCCGAGCTACCCCTACACTCCACTAATTGGGTATTAAAAAGTTACTAAACGTAACACTAAGCTTGGCGGAGCCATGCTTATCGGCAACAGGGGGTC
>Ga0180302_10000469_pt1 | contig 17662 bp, 20 predicted proteins | sample GuaBasSediGuay17_FD_121794 | JGI IMG/M metagenome (GOLD analysis project Ga0180302, IMG submission 121794) | Subseafloor sediment microbial communities from Guaymas Basin, Gulf of California, Mexico - Guay17, Core 4571-4, 12-15 cm | ecosystem: Environmental > Aquatic > Marine > Hydrothermal... | reverse complement strand
CTTTCACTTGCTTCAAGACCTGTTAATCGCGGAGCAATAGTAGATCTAGACGTAGGAGACGAGCTAGTCGAGCTTAGTAGACCCAGAGGCCCTCCAAATGCAGTAAGGATAGAGATTGGTAGAATATATGGAACCGATCTACCTTATGAACTTGAACTGACGCCCGGTAGAAATTGTCATTGCAGTCTAGTTGCGATTAGCGAGGGAGGGAAATCCAACACAGTTAAAGTTATCGCTTACCAAACGATAAGGCATAAGCTTCCTTTAGGAATGCTGATTTACGACGAGCACGGAGAATATTCAAGAAGCGGAGAGGATTTCGCTCTCGACGTCCTTGATCCTTCGACCTACATTCTTGCTGATCCATTCACGGATCCAGAGAGTAGAGTACCGCTACATTGGATACCCCTAAACAGATTCTTAGAAGGCTCCAAAAGCGCTCCTGCTAGGCCAGCATTCAGGAGAATACTTCAACTTTACTACAACGGTCCGGGAAGCGCCGATCCCGACAAACCCCAATATCCAAACAGGTTAACTGTTAATGCTTTAAACTGGATCCTTCAGAAAGGTGATGGAAAGTCGCTTCGAAATGCCTTGAAGAATCACTATGGAAAGGATTTGTTAAGCGGATATAGCGATAGTACACTTAGCATCATAATAAGGGAATTAAGGAACCTAAGTTTACGAGCTGACGTCATTCAGATAGAATATGATCCGGCAACCGACTCATTCAAGGACCTTTATCCGATTAATCCCGGCGAATCCCTTGAGGAATGGGAAAAGAGAAGGGAGCATCTGTTCAAGAAAGTGTTTAGGGCACAAGAGCAAGCAAAAGTTATGGTTCTGGACGTTTCCGCGATTACGAACACAGAAGCCAAAATGTGGCTTAAACGGCTTATTTTGGACTCGGTTGTGGAAAGGAGAAGCGCTGAATACAGGAAAAATAGAGAAGAGTTTGAGAGGAAATACAAGCTGTTCATGTTTGTATTCGAGGAGGCGACCGCCGCTTTTGACGAGGAAACCATGGCTAGGATCAGAGAATATAGAGAGTTCGCCGTCGGGGCAAGGAAATTCTACTGCGGCTACATGCCTGTAATGCAGGATCCAACTACCCTAGATCCGGTTCTACTTTCCCAGCTACTGAACACCATAATTCTGAAGATCCCGCAGGAGGATCTAAGGAGAGAAATGTTCAAACGCCTACCGTGCGATGCGACCCCGTTCAGCGATTTCATAGCGACCGCAAAACCGGGTCAGGGCATAGTAGTGAATCCTGTGAAGAAGGGATTGGGCAACCTGCCGGTGCCGGTACAAATACACTACCTCAACGACTTAGTGCTTCATGACCTTAGAAAAGCGATTGAAGAGCATGGCGGAGACGTCGAGAAGATAACTAGACAAACTAAGCTAAGCAGAGGATTTGTGGAAGCTTACCTAAGGCAGGAAGAGGGTGAGGGTTATGAAGACAAATATTAATATTTACATTCATTTCGCCGTACTTGATAAGGTTGACAACGTTGCCGATTGCTTCGTTGGATTAAGACGTTACCCATCAACCAAGTTTATACTTTTCATAACCTCTGACCTTTTCCACGACCTTAAAAGGAGCGTTGACAACGCCCTTGAAAGCCTGAAGATCCTGATACCGGATCTAAAGGTAGAAATCCATAACACAAAACTAAAGGATTACTGGGAAATCTTCTTCAAAACTCAAGAAATTTGTGAGAAGATAGCCAATAATTCAAAAAACGTGCACTTCTATGCTAACATTTCTACGAAGAATAGAATAGCTGCGTTGGCTATCAGAGACGCTTTGGCAGCTGTGGGAAGATCAGCCGTATGCTACTATCGCATACGGGGGAAGAGCGAAGAGGAAAGAACGGAAATACTGGAGGTCCCGGTTATTCCCTTCGCTCGCGAAATAAGCAGGTCAATACCGATTTTGAGGTCCCTCTACGAAAGAGGGGGCAAAGCGAGTTCAATCGAGGATATTGCAAAAGATATAGGGGAAAAATTGAGCCGAAGTAAGAGCTTTGGATCACGTGCAAAGCTCGTTGAATACTACATACGAAAGCTTGAGATCTACGCGGTGGTTAGAACCATACCGGGCAAAAAGAGGGGGGTCATTCTTACAGGCACCTTGCCATCGATTGCCCAAGCGATGAGCAGGGCGTGGTGATCCTATGGGGTACAGCTTTAGGTTTGTTCACACGGCCGATACGCATCTCGGGCTGAATTGGCCCGTAATTCCGGCCAGAGGGGGTGCACAGATCCCGGTTTACGGGGCCGCGTTCGCGTTCATAGTTAATAAAGCGATAGAAGAAAAGGTTGATTTTGTCTTGCATGCTGGCGATCTGGTTGAGCATCCCAGACCCACCATCCCAGCGCTTAGACGGACCTTTGCCGAGCTGAGAAAGCTGAAGAGGAGCAATATACCATTTATAATCACCAAGGGAACCCATGATTCTTCACGGGAGTATTTTGAAAAATTCGGAGAAGATTTCCTAGCGGTTCTCGAGGACGAAGGCAAGGTGATCTACGTTGAGCGATCGAGAAAAGGAAGGGCTTACTACGACTTGAAGCTTGGTAAAACTATTGTTAGAATCTACGGGCTTGGAGAGTATGGAAGCGATCAGAGAAAGGTTCTATCGGGCTTCTCGAGCTCCCTTACAAGGAGAGGGGCCGATTTCACGATACTTCTAATACATTCTGGCTTGATGGATAGACCTTATACCTTGGGCGCAGCCCTTAGTACCGCCGACCTCAGAGCACTTCGCGGCGTCATAGATTACTTCGCTTTGGGACATGATCACCAACATTTTGAAGATAGGGAGAACGCCATCTATAATCCAGGAAGCCCCGAATATTGTAGCTTTAAAGAGGCGAGCACGATCTTCTATTCATTCGACGACGGAAAACTCGAAGAAGTGAGGAGGGAGATCAAAGAAAAGGGTTTCTATTTAGTGGATGTGGAAAATGGCGAAATCAATGCACGTTTTATTAAAGTGCCTACGAGAAAAGTTCTCAACGTACATGTCGTTTTTAACGAAGCCACGCCAGACGACGTACTTGAAGGCATGTGCAAAGCTCTTGAGTTAAACGTAAAGCATGATGGAAATGTTATACTGAGGCCCATAATTGCGGGCTCTCTAGCACAGGAGTATCGCGTGTACGACCTTAGATTAAAAGAGATTCAAGAATCTGTCGATGCTTTGTTTGTCGAGTGGCCTCTGTGTTTAATAGGTGAGGAGCGTGCTAGGCGATTTGAGATAAGTCCTGAGAGAAATTATCAGCCTTTACTCCAAAGCTATTTCCAGAAAAGGGGATGGGATGAGAGCAGTTCTGAACTCATTGCGAAGCTGGTGATGGACATCGTTAGGGGGCTTAACCCTAGCTTGAAGTCGGAAGAAACGAAAGAAGAGGCACGAAGAAGAGTTTTGGAAAAAATCGAGAAATTCGACCTTGAAAGGGTGAAGAAATTATGATCAACAGAATAGTCGTGAAGGGTATAGGAAGCTATGGTGAGGAAACACCTCCCATAGAGTTTGGTAGAGGGAAAAACGTTATCGTGGGTGAAAATGCTACCGGTAAATCGGCACTTCTTTTTGCGATAGAAGTCGGTTTTCTCGGAAGTCTTGAAGAATGGGACCTTAGAGACGTGATTAACGATGATGCCGATGAAGGCGAGGTCACAATAGACTTCACTCACCCGAAAACCGGAGAAATCCTGCAGATATATAGAAAATTTAGAAGGGTGAGATCTAAGAAGGGGAAGGAAGGCGGAGAACAAGTGGAAGTGTATTTGAAGAATCTTGATACTGGCGAAATCCTTGCGGATAAACCAAAAAGCTTTGAGAATGTGCTTAAAGCTATAGGAATAGACAAGAATGTTTTCTTAAACATTATTCATATAAAGCAGGGAAGAATCGACAGGATTCTCAGATCAAGTGCGGCTCAGCGCGAGATTTTTGACAAGCTTTTCGGTATTCATGACCTGAAAAATGCTTTGAATGAGCTAGGAAGTAAAAGAGGAAATGCATATTCTGGTCTGCTTAAGGAGCTTGACAACAAAAGGAAAACCAATAAGGAGAAGATAACGGCCAAGCTTGAACTTGCTAATGAATATGAAAGCAAGAAAGCTGAGCTTGAAAGGCTCAAGAAGAGGTTAGCTGAATATGAGGCGGAGAAGAGGGAGAAAGAGAAGAAGCTTAAAGAGCTCAGCAAACTCTGGAGCACGGTGAAGCCTTTAGCTGAAAAAGTTGAAAAAGCCGTTAATAGAATAGAAAAATCTCAGAGTAGTCTCGCCCAAATCAACGAATCTCTCATAAACCTCTATAACCAGATAAAGCTTCAAGATCTTCAGCTTTTTTCAAGAATAAAGGACGTATTGAAAAAGGTCGAAGAAACCGGAGATCCGTCTCTTGAAAAAGGGGTCGTTGAAATACTCAACCAAAAGGTCAGAGAGATCGAGACAGAGGAGAAAAAGCTAGCAGGGCTTGAAGAGAGGAAAAGAGTGCTAGAAGAGGAGATCCAATCATGGATTGGTAAAAAATCCGCAATAGAAAGTGAAATTCGAAAACTCGACTCCCAAATAAAGAGAATTCTCGATTTCATTAAAGGAAAAGAAACGCTTAAAGAGATAAAATGCGAACTGTGCGGAAGCTTGCTTAAGCCTTCGGAATATAGGAAGCACTTGGAGGAAATTCGCGAACAAAGAGATATTAATAAAAAAGAGTTAAAAGGAGTGAAAGACTCGCTTGATAGGGCAAAAAAGAAAAATCTGGATTGGACGAGGAAATAAAGAGGATAGGCGGGCTTGTTAATAAGAAGAATGCCCTTTCACCTCTCATAGAACCAATAGATTCTCAACTTAAGCAAAAAATCGAGTGCATCACTAAGTTAGAAGATGAGAAGAGGGAGATAAGGGAAGCATTAGGAAGATTAAATGAAGCCTTTCGAGAAGAGGTGCCGATTGTAAAGATAGGAGAAAAAGTGAATGAAATAAAAACCCAAATCGATAGTCTTCCTGTGAAAATTAATGCGATATGGGAAAACATAGACCGTGTAAGAAACGAACAAATTCCGGTTCTGGTAAAGGAAGTTGAGAAGAGAAAGAAAGCAAAGGAAGAGATCAAACAACTACAAAAAGAAAATGAAGAGCTAAGCCGAAAAATAGAGTTTCTGATCAGGGAGATTCGTCCAGCACTAAGCGACATCCAGTCTGTAATCAGAAGGCTCTTCGTCGATAACATAAATAGAAGGGCTGCGATGTACTTTGACAAATTCTACGGGAAGGAGTCGAAGTACAAAAGGGATGACATAAGAAGAATCTGGATGGACGATGAATATAGATTCTGGGTTGATAGGCTGGGACATGTAAAGCAGGCGACGAGGCTGAGTGGTGGTCAAGGAATAGTGGTAAGTTTATGCTTTCTCTTTGCTCTCTTAGACGAGTTGGGGAGCTCTCTGGGTTTCCTGCTGCTCGATGAACCTTCGAATCACCTAGACGATAAAAGAGTTGAAGAACTCATCGAAGTTTTGAAGAGTTTGCAGAATATTCCCCAATTGATTATAGTGGACCATAAACAGGAGCTAATAGATACGGCAGACATTAAGTACGAGGTTTCGCTCGTGAACGGTTTCAGTCGGATTAGGAGGATTGAGTGAAAGGAGGTGTTTGAATCATGAATCTGCGAAGATTACTTGGCAAAAAGAGGAGAAAGACGTCAGCATATGCTAAAGGGATTCGTGCTGAGAAGATAGTAAAGAGAAGACTAGAGAAAAAGGGCTACTTGGTTAGACAAAGTAAAGGTAGTCGTGGACCATATGATCTCTACGCATTGAAGGGGGGCAGAAAGCTTTTAATTCAAGTGAAAAGTAATACAGCCTCTCTCAGCAGGGCGGAAAGAGCGAGGGTTAGGAGAGAGGCAAAAAAGAAGGGAGCAAAAGCGCTTCTCATGAAGTATAAAAAGGGGAAGGTGCGTTCGAAAATAATCTACTGAGCACATATAAGTATAAGAGAGCCGCTTGGATAATTAATAGACGGCCTGATTTAATCTCCGCTCAAATTAAGATGTAGAAGAATGAAACTACAATTATATCCCTAATAGCGCAATTCTTATTACTTGAAAGAAAGGATTAGGAAATGATATCTATGTCGGTTGGTAATACGCCCAAGTGGTATGAATTGAGGTGCTGGTACTCGGATAGGTTCAAAGCTGAAGAAGAGGGGTGGCGCATTCTTTATAACTTTAAGCGGAATGTCGTGTTACCGATTCTGGAGCAGCACAGGATAGATTATTTCCTTACTCTGGACGAGCCCGACTTCGTTCTATTCAGAATAGAGGTCGACAGCGGGAGGCTATCCGAGGTTGAGGAAGCGATTCGGGATTACATTGAGCGAGATCCGTATTTTTCTAGATTAACCGTAGTTGACTGGTCTCCCGAGGAGGATGCCAGAGGAAGGATTCTCTGGGCAAGAGAAAGGGCTAAGTCGTTAGGCATCCCCTTCGATGGGATTCCGGAGGGAGGATGGAGAATTAAGGGGTCCGATGGTGTGAGAATTATAAAGAGGCTGGATGCCTTGGCCATAACCACGTGCTGGGTAGCCGCTCCCGACGATCTTGAACGGAAGGTGGGGGAATTCGCACGCTTCATGGGTAGAATAGCCGGACGATTTACCAGGGCTTACCTCAAGGAAATTCCGGAGCAAGTCGATGATCGCTGGCTGCTCTCGGTTTTCATACATCTTCTCCTCAACTCGATATCCGTATGGAAGAACGCAGAGGAGGAGGCTAGGGCTTTTCCATATCTCTGAACCTTGGGATGGTTGGGGAACGCCCCCGAGCACGTTGGAAAGTCCACTTAGCCCCTTCCATCTCTTCAGCTCGAAGAAACACGAGGTAAATGGCTTTAAAATAAGAGTTAACCCGGATCCCACCGTTTTGAAAGCGGAGAGGGAGGGGATGACATGAATATGTTTCACTAGATATAATTCCTTTTTAGCCCTAGCAGAAGCTAAAGAAGAGAAAACAGCGAGTGCGCAGCAACCCATCTTGCATGTTATCGAGTTAGACTGATTAGAAGCCTGACCCAATTCCAGAAATGCGCATACTTAAAGCCGTCCACACCCATGAAGCCCTCCCTATCTATCTCGAGCAGATCGTTCCACCTACCACCCTAGAAATGCATGCTCGCCGGTATCGCCACAAGCATCGCGCGATAGAGTTGGAAGGAACGCCTGAAAACCCTTGATTTTACGGACTCTTTTAAAACAACCGGTATGAACCTTGATCAAAATGTATTCTTTCACCTGTGCAGGATCGTATGAAAACAGCGCCACGCCGTCGAGGGCACTACGGGCGACTCTATCGTTCAGAAAGACCGCACGCAGGAGAGCATGGAACTCCGAACTTCCCATAGCAGGATAGTAAGTGGTGTCCAAAACAAAGATCTTATGACCTTTATGCGGTATCCTTCGCGGCTGCTCGCATGCCTCGTATAGGAGAAACTCGAGTTTTCGGACCGTCTGAACCGTCGGAATGAAGGACGTGTCGAATGCCAGAATTCCCAAGGATGCTCTGCGACCAGATTTGTTTATGTCCCTGACGCAGAGCCGCACTAAACGGGAACCGATGACGCACCCGGCAGCGAATCTGGACTTTGAAGAGAAATTCTTTCAAACTGCCCCAAAAGGATTGAAAATTCGTATCCGAATCCATCGAACAGAAACTGCGGAGATTTGATCTGAAGGAAGTACTCGTCGTCATCCACGAATTTTATGTCAGCATCTCCGGAGGGCAGGACCGGCTCCACAATGACGTTATCGAGTCCGACAACGTTTCCTATATCCTCAGCTATTTCGAGTAACGTTGCCTTGAGGGAAGGCTGGTAAAGCCCCCCTGGAATCTTCTCCCTCCAAGCTTTAACCCCTTTGATTTTACAGTTGAAGCTTTTCGTAAACGCCCGTCATTTATCATCGGCCTTCCATCTTCTCGAGCATCCTCTCGAACTCGTAAAGATCCCTGTTTCTGGCGGCGACCTCGGCCAGAATCTCCGCGCCCCTCTCTGGCTCTCGCCATAAGGTCTCGAGGATCTCCCTTACCTCGTCCTCTTTCCGGGCAATTCTGCATATCTTCTGCACGGTAACTCTGAGACATCCCCTCTCCCTGAGCTTCTGGTTGAAGAACTCCTGAGGAAACATGGCTTAAAGTTCACGAGGCAGGGACCATATAAGCCAGCACTGCCAGGGAATAAGTTATTTTACCGCGTATATATCAGGGCTGCGTCAAGACAGAGATTTCTCCGCCTAACAGGGCTTGCTGAGAGCCCTTCACGCCCCAAGGAAAATCTACAGCCTTTTGTGGTAATTTTTTACTAAGTACAGGATGTGGGGCCGGTGGGACTTGAACCCACGACCAACGGGTTTCTCCACCCAGCTCCAGAGGTTCGTCATCCCTCATGGTCCATACGTTTCCTATTCCTCTGGAGCCCTTGACGCCGGGTGTTACCCGGTGCCGTCCTACCTTGCTAGACTACGGCCCCCGTAGGTTTAGGTTAAGGAGAGCCCCCTTAAACCTTTCCGCCTTAACCCACCCTGACTCCATGAGGTACCTATTGACCCATCTCTGAAGCCTCTCGAGCCTGGCTTCAAGTTCCTATACTTTACGCTCGAGGTTGCGTATGCGGCCGCTTCTAGTTTCTTGGTCTTTTGACGGGTAGAGGCGTTGGAGGTGTGGGCATATGAGGCTTACATTAACCTTTTTGAGCGGCTAGACTTCGCCGCGCTCCAGGCGTATTACCTTGATCCTCTGCCGCTCACCTGCCTTAACTTCCTCGAGCTTCTCTTCCAGCCTAGCTATGCCTCCCTCTAGTTAAGGGAGGTTTAAGGTTGAGGCCTGTATCGGCAGGTTTGCGGCTGGAATCCGTGGCTTGACGAGGGGGTCGACGCTCCTCGCCTTCATCAGCCCGCTACTCGAAGACCTACCTCTAATAACTCTGCTCGCTTATTTTCACCTCCTAAAGATGAAGGCTACTGGTAGTAGGGCTGCGACAAGGCCTCCAAGCACTACGAAGAGCTTGTTCTCCATGACTCACTCGAACATCACGTAGAGCCCCGTCGACAGCCCTCCCCCTACGCTTAGCTTTAAACCCTCGCCAACAATTCACTTCAGTTAAGCCTTAACTAAAGAAAAAGGAGGAGCAAGGCATGCCTAGCCGGCGACCACTAGCCTCGAAAGCGCCGTTCCTGAGCTTAGATCTATGATGGCCCCGCTGTAGCCCCAGATGAAGCCTGCAAGGCCGAAGGCCTCCTCGAAGCCTTGATCCACGAGTAGGACGTTGTGACAGAACAGCCTAACTTCATCCCCCACCTTAAACTCATCGGCAACCTGGCTCCACTGGACTTCGCCGACGCCTGCCTTAACCCAGCTCCCGTTAATGAATGCAAGCGCTCTGTAACTGCTTCTCTCCAAGACAAGGTAGTTAGACCCCTTCTCCACGATCCTCGCCTTGACGCTTAAGTAAGTACGAGTGTGAAGCCATCTCTTAGCACATAGCTCCAACAGTGCTGGCCTAAACACCAACACGTCTCCCTGCTTCAGCCCTAACAGCACGCTAAGCGAGCCCTCCGCTTCCTTAATGAAGGCCAGCTTGGCACTACCCTCCCCTACTAACTCCGCAACTTTGCTCCAGTTTGCCTCACACAGTGCCCCCTCAGCTACTACCAGCCACTTTCCACCGGCCCTCAACTCAACTAGGTTTCCGTCGACTAAAGCCGTAATGGATCCTGAACCCACTGACACTACTTGAGCCTCCTTAAACATCACTCCACGCCTATTACCCACCGAGACCTCCACGTTAGCTGCGTAAAGCGTAGCCATCGACGCTGCTAACACCAAGACGGCCAAAACAACCCCTGCCAGTGAAGCAAGCCTCAACCACTTCATCAAGCAGCCCGCTGCCAAGGCAGCTTAAATAGCTATGGCATGAATCGTCTAGACGAGTCGTCTAGGCTCACAACGCTTCAGCCACGAGCCACGATAACCCCACCCACACCCTCCTTTATCGTGACGAAATAACGTACTAACATACCGAGTATCGAGGTAGAGGAGACCTTTATTTAACTTTTATGATATGATGTTCTATGGGATGATATAAGTATAAGAATTAGTTAAAAAAGTCTTCTTTTATGTTTCAATTCTCGTTAACTTGAGTTGATGAATTACTTTTATACAGCTGGAAGTGATGCAAAAAATTGTATGCTCGATGAGATCTTCTATTGCGGTCTACGCGGGGACGTTGTTGAAATTAAGAATAAGAGGTGCAAATTACTTGTTGTTGAACTAGGTAGAGTAAATGAGTTAGTGATTGAAAATGTAAAAACCGAACGTCTTATACTTCAGGCGGTGCTTTGTAATAGCATAAGAATATCAAAATCCTCGATAAGTGAGGATTTAATTATTGATTATCTACAAGTCAAGCAAAATATATTTATTGAGGATACCGAGGTAGGCTCAATATTGGAAATTAGAAATTCTAACGTCAAGGGAGATATGGTTATCGAAGATGCAGGATTTGTTCTCAACTCACTCATCTTGTTATCAGACAACATTATCGAGGGCTCCATTAATGTACGTGGTCCAGGGGCTTTTAAAAGTCTTTCCATCAATAGCAATGAGGTTTCTGATATCTTAGTGGAAAGAGTGAATTTCTCAGAGGACGTGGCTATTTGTGATTGCATTATTAAAGGTACTTTAGAACTCAATAACGTGAAAATTAAGGGTGAGCTGAATTTATCCAATACAGCTATTGAAAAAGCCCTTGAATTCGACGAAGCCGATGTAAGTAGGATTCGCTATGAATATTTTGCAACTCCAAGCCCCAAGGTGGAGGAGTCTCTCTATCGCAAATTAAGACTAATTTGTGAGAGATTTGGTAAACGAGGTGAGGCTGATGAATACTTTGTCCTTGAGATGGATGCGAAAAGAAGACAAAAACAGGCTATTGTAGCATTTCTTGAAAGGCTCTTTATGTTCTTCTTTAGTTACGGTGTCTCTATTAAAAGGGTTCTATTTACTTGGTCTATCATGGTATTTCTTTTTTCCCTGCTTTATTACTTAGGATCGGGAGTGTTAAATGCTTGCGACTTTTTTTGACTGCTTATACTTTAGTATTGTAACTGCGACAACTCTTGGATACGGTGATCTTCGCCCAAGGCCGGGTCTTTTCTACTTCATAGCTTCTGCAGAGGCTATATTAGGGAGCTTTATGTGGGCTTTGTTAATTGTAGTGTTCGCAAGGAAGTACATGCGATGAAAGACAAGGTTTATATTTGATTATAAATTTTTTCTTCTTGTGAAGCGTCGAGGCTCAAGGCTCGAATCCATTGTAGCTAAGCTATACCGTAAAGGAGGATACTCTGTAGATAAACACGTTATCCGGATTAAGAGAGGAAAGAGAATAGAACTGGACGTCGTTGCTAGAAGACCCCGAGAAGTTAGAGTAATTGAAGTCAAGAGCGGCCGGCAAGCACTTAGCAGTAGTGATATTCGACAATTAGCTAAGAAGGGAGTAAATACTCTCGCAATTGGTCCACGTGTATCGCTTACAACTCCTGCATTAAGGGAACTGACAAAGCAAGGAATAAAGTTAAAGAGAATCGTATTTTAACCTGCATGATCTCTCATGATCTCAAATTTCTTCGAAAATGTCTAAGGGTTTCTAACTAACTTTATTTTATTTAGGCTATCTTAGAAATTCTTAGATAACATCCTTGAAAACCACAGCTAATGCAAAAAATTTGTTCTGCTGAGTTCTCGTCTATCTCCCTTAAAACCTCCCTGAGATCTTCTAAGTATTCTGACTATAATAATATAGTACCAACAGCCGTCTTCCTTTTCCACATGACTCAGATATATTTTCTCCTTTTCTTGTGCCCTCTGGCCAAGCTTAAAAGTACTCTGCCCAAAGCTTTGCCGCTTTCCAGCAAGTTTATTGAGTACTTGTTTCTCTAAATATGTTAAAATATAAGTTAGTACTTTAAGAAAAAGCAAGATTTTGCCTATGTTTTGCACATAGTTCTTCAATTCTTCTTTACTCCAATTTTCCCTAACTGGTCTTAGCTGATGTAATTAATGTATTGGGTGGGATAGTCAAGGGCAACGGAAGCTTTAAATACCTCGAAGAAGCGCAACAGGAGGGGATAGTAGCGTGTCAGGAGTGAAAGTGAAGAGTAAGAGATCATACTTACTTAGCTTTAAGCGTGCTCCAACTTTATGGGAAGTCGTATTGGCAATAGGGTATATTGAGCAAGTTATGAAAAAACTCCCCTCATATGATGATGTAGCAGTAATAACTGGACGACGAATTGAAACTATAAAAGATAAAATTAAGCAATTAAAGGACAAAGGGATAGTAAAGGAAGATACTAATCTTATTAAGCTTACAAAATCTGGCTGGCATCATTTTGAAAAAGTTACGTTGAGTTTAAACCTTGACAATCTTGAAAATATAACACCTACTGAGCTTCTTCAACATTTCCGTCGCAAGTATGTACTTAGAGAAGACGAAGTAAAAAAGCAACAAGAACTTCGTGAAAAGACAAGCTCCCTTCTTCAGTGGATGAAACTTTCTTCTATCGCACCCCCAAGAATTGAGATTCCTTACAAGTCAAAGGTTCATGCACTTATGCAGCTTTACTCAAATGAAGATTCCTCCTTTAGATTAGTTGCTTCAATGTTTGCACTTGGGGCTGACTTAGAACATGTTGCTAGGGGTCTTTATGCTAAAACTGAAGATGAACCTTGGAAGAATGCTTGGCGGAGGGCTGCAATAGAGTACTTTCCATTTACGATTAGGGCTCATAGGTTAGTGGCAGTAAGTTTCCCCGTTACGTATACAGGTCGCTTGGTGTCCGTTAAGCGTCTTGAAGACACCTTTATCAAAGCTTCATGGGCATGGCCTAAGTTGGGTGCAGGTAGAGGAGTTATTAATTACGTAACTGAGGCTGATAAACTCAATATAGTTAGATTACATAAACTTGAGAAAGAACATGTCTTAGAACCCATTAAACCTACAGCCGCGGAAGCAGTGAGAGCAACTATCGAGGCTCTGAAAGGCTCTCTTGCTTGTACTGCCAGAGTCAAGCCTGTTAAAACGGCGATCCCCCTTGTTTATCATGATCTCACACACTACCTTTTAACTGAGGATGACCTTCTTCATTCACCACCTAGGGGGAGCATTTGTGCCAAGCTTCAGGAACTAACTTCGTCAGAGGACTATCAACAGATAGTTGAACACTGTCTAAAAGCGCTTAAGGAATGTGGCGTCGTCGTCTCCGTTAAGGATTATTTAATACCGTTGCGTGTACATAGGCATTCAGGGTTTATTGGATACTTAGAACGGGTTGCTACTGATTCTTTACCGTTTAAATTAATAAAAGCAATTATCGAAACACATCCATACCCGGATGCTAAGAAAGTGGCAAATAAATTAGGATGGTCTCGCGATGATGTGATGAAGGTAGCCAGCCTATTGGAACGTTACTCATTAATCAGAATAACAGCTAAAGAAGGTTTGCTAAGTCCTTACCACATGAGTTACTATGCTTTTGAACCCATCCTTGAAACACGTGAAGGAGGTTATGAAGCACAGGTCTCGGTCTCGATTCCCACGATTCTTTCACTTGTCGGAGATAATGAAAATTTCGCAGAACTTATTCAAATACTTACGCGCGAAGGTAAGTATAGTTTAAGAGACTTACCTAAGTCTAAGTTAGTCAACCTGATGAGGCCTATTTCGATGTTAGAGGAACTACACCTTGTTGAAATAGACCCTATATCAGAGGAAATTCAATTGGTAAAGAAAAATAAACAACTTCTAGACGCTTTAGTTCTAATCTATGACAGAACACAGATGGCGGAGTATATTGAGATCGCAAAGAGATTAGAACTAGCTCGTGTGATAAATGAGTTGAAGGTAAGGCCTGAAGAACTTAATAGTGATGAATACATACATTACCTTAAGAATCACATTTTTGCCGCGGCTTTAAGGGATAAACCATGCTAAGTGTTGTTAAGATAACAAAAGTAATTACTGCTAGTATCTGTCCTTTTTACACTAATAAACGTTTAAGACAGAAAAGTGATTTTGTCCAAATACTACATGATCTAAAATTATGGATTCTGTTTTCTGAACTGAAACATGAATTTGAAATTGCTTTTCTTAACTATGTACTAAACGATGAAGAATTGGGGCTTAGAGGAAGTATTGACATGTTAGGATTTAGACGTAATGAAGTTCACATCTACGAACTTAAAATAGGCAAAGTTAGAAGATCAGACATGGTACAGTTGTTGCTTTATATGATTATATTACAGAGGAAGTTTCCTCAATACAATATAGTTGGCCATCTAATTTACAATAATACGAGGTCGTTTACATTTAGATTAAATGAATTACCCAGTTCACTTATTGTGCAACTAGGATTAATTCTAAATCGAATAGCAAAGAAACCTCAATTACTTGACGTTAAAGTACCAGGACCATACTGTCATCAATGCGATTGCTTATGTAACCTGAGACGAGAGCAATTCAGATAACTTCGGAATGCCGATTATAAAAATAAATGTTGTGAAGAGCTTTTAATATGGATTCTAAATTACTTGATTTCTAATCCCGTGGCTTTCGATAATTCAACCAAAGTGTTTCTCACTTAACTATTTTTAATTAGAATAGGTGTTTTAAGAGTTATGAAGTACTTGACCATGGTCTTTTCAATTGCTCGAGTAGTTCCCGATATAAAATCCAACATATCATATAAATCTTCAAGACTTACATGGACTTCAAACTGTTTGGAAGAATTGAATAGTGAGGGCTTAATATTTTTCATTCAACTTTGGATATTGGGAACATACTATCTAATGTTATATCCTTCCTTTAGGATCGTGGTCTCTACCAAATTCTGCTCATTAACTTAATACTACTTTTTTATAAAAGTAAAGACTAAAGTTAAGCTGAACAGTATATCATAGAGCACTTGCATCGGTCACTATTAGCTTGAATCTATCTCGAATTTCATCCTTGAAAACTAAGAAATCATTATCTAAAGTAAGAAGCTCTACGTCGCCATCAGTTAACTCAACGGCAGTAGCCAATATTTCCAAGTCTGCTCCACTAGGTGGACCGTCGTCGACTTCTTTACGTTTAAGTCTGGCCCATGCTTGCCGTTTATGTTCTAAAGAGGGATTAAGCCATATTTTGCGATAAAAAGATCGCACCTTATTTATGGTGCTCATCATTGGGCTATGTATACGGGCATCTTTCTTCAATTTTTTGTCGAAAACTTCTTTTGCTCTCATAAGAAAGGGAATAACAGCACGATGTTTCGTGATCTCCGCCTTACGGAATACATCAGCTAAAGCATCCCATAGCTTAGTCGTGAACTCTTCGTCAACAACCTTAGGAATCACTAATATACGTCCAAGTTGAGGCAGTAAAGATAGGTACCTTTTTATCTTGTGTGTATACCTTGCTTTAACGGTTTGTCTCCCTATGGTGAAATCGAGGCAGTAATTAAGGCATACATTAGTGTCTACAACTGTTACTCTTTCTCCCCTATTTCGCTGAAAGCTCTTGCTATGCGTTTCACCTCCTCCTCCGTTAACTCCTCTCCTACTTCACTTCTAAAAGGATCTTTCAACAATTTTCTTTTATCACAATATTCAATAAGGTAGCTCCATGTTTCCGCTATATCAGTAAATTTAACTCTGAGGCTGCGAGTATCTACGGGAGGAGCTATATCATTAACAACCTGCGTTAAGGTTTCACAAAGTTCTCCGATCAGATTTATGATAACCCCCCTTCTTACTTGATCGTTAACCTCTTCAGTTTTCATAAGAACTTGCTTAAGATAATCAACTAAAACTAGGACAAAAAGTGCTTGCCTATTGCCGTAACGTTTAAAAATACTGCTCGTAAAACGTTCAAGTTGGCTCAAATTAATTCGCAACTCTTCATACCTTCTTTCTATGGATTCTTCGCGAATAAAGTTACGATATACGTGGTCGAATAACTCATCCAATGACACTTTAATAAACTTTCTTAAGGACTGCCTAGCAAGAGACACTTTATCAGAAGGCAACGAGCTTTCAAGTTCATCTTTAATTCTACCGCCTTCTGGCGTTAAAAAGAAAACATAATAGTTCCTCTCTTCAGGAAAGCTGTATAACGACTGACGTGTTTGCACGTAGATGAGTTCAGGATAAGTGCTTACGTCGAGGTCAAGCTCGTAAGAGTATGGCCCATAATGATGCTTTTTAAAGTCGTAAAGATCTAATCGTGCTTCAAATTGAACAAGGAAAGCTAGTTTCTGAAGTCTAGTCTTCCCTACAAATGGTTGCTCCTCACTTATGATGAGAAGGGGCAACCATATCCTAGGAGGTACTTTAGGTTTCATATAGCTCTTCAACTATGCCTTAATCTCTGACCTTTTATACTTTCATCACGCCTACTTATTGGTTAAGTAGTATGCTATCAAGAAGCAAGCACATAATTAGTTAATTAATTTATACCTTATATTTATTTAATTGTTCTTTAAAATTCTTCGGATTTGCATTAATCAAAATTAATATTAGCCTTGTATTTTTACATGGAAACTTAACCATTAAACAACTGGCTCAATTTATGGTTTTAACCGTGGTTTCTTACATTAATTCCTTTACGTGAAGCTTTACATCTCTGTTGTCTGCAGAGCTGAGGGATCCTGGTTCGAAGTCTCCGCAGACCCATTTGTATTGTCAAGTTCTCATTGAATGAGAATTTCTAGCAGGTTTTTACGACTTATGATTTCCCCGCCCTAAAAATATGAAAGAGTTCTCTCAAAAATATTGAGAGTTCTCAGATCATCATCGCTACATCTTTTTGTCCATCAGCCTTCCACATGTGATGACCTAGTCAACATGGTCTACGCTATTTTAGCTTTAAAGCTTAGAGGCTTGAAGCAAACTCAACACTACTACACCTACTCCTAAAAATACAATGAATTCATAGTGAAAGCGTCAACCAACGTATAAACAACCTTCCTAAGAGGACTATGGCTAAGAGACGGATACGTAAGCAATAATAACGTTTCTTTCCTCAACACCGACCAAAAACTTGTAAAGACCGTGGAGAAACTATTAAACCTACAGAAGATTGCGTATGCTAAAGGAGGGCCTTACAAATCCAGCCAGGAACCTTCCTGAAAAGCCGTACAAGCCAATATATACGGTGGGCATAGCTTCAACCTCGCTTCAACGCCTCTTAGGGTTAATTAAATTTGCCAAAAGTCCTCCACGCTATATTAAAGTCGAGTCATGCGTCTCTTTTAATTCATATAAGCCGGGGGAGGGATTTGAACCCCCGTGAAGCGGCTCTGCAGGCCGCCGCCTCGACCACTCGGCCACCCCGGCTTGTTTCAGGGCTTCTCTCTCTCATTTATCCTTAACCCTACATGGCTTGATCGGTGGGTTTAAAGGTGGTGAGTGTAAGGTGAGGTTGTCCACGAGTGGTGGCGATGTTAGACGTGCTAAACGCCATCGCTTCCAACTGGCTTTTCACCGTGCTCACTGTCGTTGCCGGTGGGCTGGTTTGCGTAGCTATAGTGTTCAGGATACTCAATAAG
>Ga0180302_10000467_pt1 | contig 17678 bp, 11 predicted proteins | sample GuaBasSediGuay17_FD_121794 | JGI IMG/M metagenome (GOLD analysis project Ga0180302, IMG submission 121794) | Subseafloor sediment microbial communities from Guaymas Basin, Gulf of California, Mexico - Guay17, Core 4571-4, 12-15 cm | ecosystem: Environmental > Aquatic > Marine > Hydrothermal... | reverse complement strand
CCCTATCTATCAAAAAGAAAGCCTTATAATATCTCTAGAAATGGATAAATTATGAATTACGTTGTGTATGTAAATCATCCAAATAATAAGGCTATTGTGCATAGTACCAGTTGTGGAAAATACGTAAATCGCAGAAGGGATAAAACTGTTAACGGTTTCTGGTCAGAACCGTTTGAGACTCTTGAAGAGGCCTTAGATTATGCGAGAAAGACGGGAAAAAAGAGAGTAGATACCTGTGCTCTCTGTATTAAGTAGTTTTATTTTTCTATCTATTGATAAAACTATTATTTTTAAATTTAGTTATTTCTCAGACCATAATTTCTCAAAGCTTTCAATGAATTCAGATATACTCCTTCTATCCATTTTCACTTCAATGTGTTCGATGTTGTATTTCATGCCTCTTATAGTGAGGTTAGCTGACCCTGTTATCGCATATTTCATATCTATAATATACAATTTGGCATGTAGATCATCTACAATCTTTATCTTTAGATTTTCACATTCTTTCTCTAATCTTTTAAGCTCCTCTAATGCTCTCTGATGTGCTATGTTTTCATCACCCTCTGCGGAAGGTGCAGTGATTATTTTGACAGTTACGCCATTATCAACCTTCTCTTTGATCAATGTCCTGACGTAATGGTCTGAAATGAAAGGGCTTGAAATTAGTAGCTCTTTTTTTGCTCCTCGAAGGATAGGTTCCACGATTTTACCTACGTTCCTCTCATTAGAAAATGAGAAGCCATGTTCTAATAGATGCTTTAGTCTCTTCAGAACCTCTAGAAGTAGAAGTTTACTTGTTGTGAGTATTTGTCCGCTACCTTCTCCGCATTCTCTTTCAAGCCTAACACAAGCGTTACAGCCATCAACGCAGGTACGAAATCCATAGGAATCCAGAATATCGTCAAAGTAATCTTCTAAATCCCTTAAGGCTGTTTCATCTATACCTCCCTCTATAAGGAGATATAAGCGAGCCATAGCCGAATCCAGCTCTATTCCAGCATTTTTTGCTCTCTCCTTTAAAGATTTTACAGCGTTTTCAATAGACTCTAATCTTTCCCTTTTATCTTTATCAAGTTTTGATTTAACCCTATCTAAACACTTCTTAGCTTCTTTCTGCCTCTCAGCATCAATTTTATCAAATTCTCTTGTATGTTCCTCTAAATACCCTATCGTGAATTCACAGAACTCTCTTAAAAACTGAGGTAACCCCTTATCATCAATAATTTTAACTATTGTGTCCACAATACCGATTTTACCGTTTTTAGCATTCTCCGCGATGAGGATTTTGTTCACATTATTTGGATATCGTCCAGAATTGTAATAGTACTTTGGAATTACAAAATCGAACTCTACACCAAGCAGATTCTTTAGAATGAATTGACTTAAGAGGTGTTTAAGCGAATGGAGTAATACTCGCTTGCAAAATGTTATAAAATCTTCCTCAAACTTATTTTCATTCACTATTCTCTGGTATAAAGCAAAATCTTCTTCTTTATCCAGTAATTCGTCCACTTTACCCATTAGCGCTCCATACTCAAAGGATCTTTCCAATGAGAGTATAAACTTTAAGGCCAAAGCTTTTCTGAGTGCTTCATTAGCCCTAAGGCTATCTATTATTACTTGCTCAAGCCAATTATCGTCTAATATAATCTCAATCACGGATGTCGGTATTCTATACCCAATCCTGAAGTAACGCCTGTCATCACCGAAGAGTAGCCTGATGGTAGGTCTGGCTCCAATAAACCAAGTGCCAAATTCAATACCATACCAATAGTTATGAACATGCCGATTATCGTATGCTAAAAATCTTATAATTTCTCCAGGTAAGCTTTCATCAGCTATCTTTCTACCATCGTTTTCAAATTGAGCATCTCTTAATGGATATACCTTCGGAAAAGGTTTCCTGTAACCATATGCTCCACTCCATAATCGGACTCCATCACAAATACCATCCCTTCTAACTGTACAGTTTGTGAATGGGCACTTAACATCAAAAGGATCAGTAGATAATCCTCTTCCCCAATAGCAGTAATAAACGTAATCGAATCTTAAACCCCATCTTCCGGTGACATTTGAAGCTGCATCATTTCTTAGTTCAACTAATTTTGATAAAATTGTATTTTTATTTGTTAAGTTTTTAGTCTTATTCTTTATTGTATCAGAACCAAGCTTAATAGATACCCGAGGTGTCTCAATTTTTATACACTTGTTAATTAAATTAATTAAGGTTATTCTTGAAGGGACATACATGCCTCCTACAAATTGAGTATCTCCATCAATTATGGGTTTTGTCTCTTTAAACCCTAGTTCTCTGGAGATTTTACGCCAGTCCTCATCTCTAAGACCTTTAGGTCTTACTAGCCAAACGAATCTGTTTCCAACAATATCACTAATTCTTTTGTCGATATCTGGTGAGGAATTAGGCAATACGAGCATGTATGGAGGAACTCGATACATGATCATCGTCAATGAAACCTCTTCGGATTCATCCTTTATCTCCTCGTATCCAAATCTTTCTAAGTGATGATCTATGGTTTCAATTCCCAATCCTCTAAACCCAACGATGCTTTCAATGAATTTTTTCCCGACTGTATGTTTAACTGGAATATCGGGAAGAGTTAGAAATTCAACTATCTCGTCAGGTGAGATTTTTAGGTCTTGAGAGATTTTTACAAACTCATCTATTTTGTCCTTAGCCGCATTGAGTTTATTAATCAGGGAGCTACCTCTTGAGCCTAAATCAAATATCTCCGGCTCCTTCATTAGTTCGGGATGCTTCTGCAGGAGCTCTATAATAACCCTATTTATTTTTTCAATTCTTTTTATAATTTCTTCTGAAAGATCAGAACTCATTAAACTTCACCCCGTTATCCTTAAGTAGACTTTTAATTTCCGAGGATATGCCAAGAATATCCTTTATTTCGAATTTTCTAGCAGATTCTTCCAAGCTCCTAAGATATTCAGCTAAGTCCCACAAGATTTCGTTCACTTCATTATGAATTCGTTTGTACTCTTTAATTTTATCAAAACTTTTTGATATTTTGTCCATCCCTTCAAATATCTCCTTCATAAGCTTTTTAGCTTCTTTTTCTTTTAATATCGTATTTTCAATCTTCTGACGGATATTCTCGTCAGTTAATAATCGCTTCAATATTTCTCCGACAAATGATTTGATATCTTGAGGTAAACCATCACTAGATAGCACATATGTGGGATATCCCTCTCTTCCAAGCTCGTCAAGGAGCATAGCAATAGCGTGATACCTTCTTACAGCGATATTCTTCCAAGATACTGGTATCTCAGCCTTCTTAAATCCATGTATAAGTTCCTCTGGACGGAAGATGTAATACATTTCGAGAGGAGTATTTCTGACAATGATTATAGCTAATATCGTGTTTAAGGTTTTATCTGGATTCCTACCGGCTCTTCCAACTCTTTGAGGTAAACTCTCAAGTCTAAATGGGACTCCAACATTTACAATGATCCCAACATTTGGATAATCTACACCAAGCTCAAGAGTAGATGTGGCAAGTAAAACCCCATATTGACCCTCTATAAACTTTTTCTCAATTTCTTCCTTGTTTTTAATTCCAGCATGATGCACTTGAATCTTTTCAAAGATTTTTCTTGGAGTATCGCTTGGATCTACACTTCCATTTTCATAAACCCAAAATGCATACGGGTCATCTGGATCCCTTGCTATATCCTTACTAAGATGATCCTGGGGTTCATTATAATTGTTAACGGCAACTTTTAGATGTGTATTATATATCCTATTTATTGATTTTATACTATCTATAAAAATAACACTTTGAATTTCTCTAAAGTAGGAAACGGTACCTAGAAGTAAGGCTAATTCGTATACAACTGTTTCCCAAGATTTCCTGGGATGAACACCCATCAAAAGATAAATTACCTTCTTCTTCTTTCCACTTGCCTTCTTTACTGGAATTACCTTAATGTCTTCTTCATCTAAATCTAGGAGTTCCTTAGCAAATTTATCCGGTTTTGGTAATGTCGCTGAAGCGAGAATTATTTTTGGATTCGTATTCGTAGAGTTTTCAAGCCTTTTGAGTAGATATCGTATATTTCCTCCAAGTATGGACTGATAGACATGTGCTTCATCTAACACTATATACTCTATGCCCTCATATAGCCTACAGTCATATTGAATAGTTTTACTTGGCAATCTCCAGTCAAGGGTCCAAACGTTAGTAATCAGAATGTCCGGCTTCCTTTTCCATATTTGGTCTCTAGTTCCTAAAATCCAATCATAGTTTAGCGAACAACTCCTACATCTTACCCTAACACCTCTACTGGTCTTTGAATACTCTAAAGGACTATTTTGACATACTGGACAAGTTACTCCTCTATAATGATCTCCACTGCTGACTTTTTGTACTGGAGGGGTTTCACCATCGTCTATACCAACTGTAATAGGATTATCTAACTTAAGAAAGTTTGATAAGAAGTAATTGATTCTGTATAGGATCGAGATCAGCTTATTCAGTTGATCTCTCTCGAGAGATTTTCGTGGATATACGAGGAGGACTCTAGGTGTCTTGCCGCTTATTTTTCCTTCGATAATTTTAACAAGTAATGGGATTAGAAAAGCGTAGGTTTTACCACCAGATGTTGGAGCTGAGAGTATGAATGCTTTTTCTTTTCCAGTCAAAATCTCCTTTATGGAGTTCCATTGAAAATCGGAGAATCCTCCTACTTCTCCACCACCTAATCCCTTATATCCTCCCTTATATAAGGCATAAGCTAAAGCTGAATAAATATTTTCGTCTTTAATTACGTCTTTTAACTCTTCAAATTTGTGATCTCTCCATTCCGGTAATGGTTCCTCATCTACAAATACTTTCGCTTCTAATGGATACCTCCCGGTATCATACTGGATTCGAATATTTGCAGCCCTATATGCTACATCAAAGTGAAGTGTACGATAATAATCTCCAAGATCTACTATAAATCCTCTGTCTACAAGCTCTTTTAAAACAGATTTTGGATCAGATACAATGTTGCCTAAGGCTCTAATAGCTTCTTCTTCGGAAAACTTTGCATCTGAGAGATTCTTAGTTCTATCATACTTCTTGTATTCTAAGTCAATCAGCGCGTGGTAAGCTTCTACAATCTTATGAATGTCATCGGCTGCCAAATTCATCACCTAATGACATTTTATACGCTCGTCAAGTTTAAAAGTTTGTGGAGGTTAATGTACCCTAATGGGCCTGAGTAAGTTAAGTGATTTCCTTCCGGAACCATTCAATCTTTTGGATGAGAAAATTAGGTTAGTTCTACAATTTACACCCATTGGAAAGCCTACTGATATCCAGAAAAAGGCAATTCCAAAGATTTTGGAAGGAAAGAATGTTTTAATAATTGCTCCAACCGGTTCTGGAAAAACTGAAGCCGCTCTTTTGCCAATCTTCTCAAAACTGCTTGAGATTAAGGATGAGGGCGTTAAGCTCGTTTATGTAACGCCACTTAAGGCTCTTACGAGAGATTTATTCAAGAGATTTGAAGATTATGCTAATCCCCTCAACATAAGAGTTAGACCTCTCTATGGAGATGTTGAAAAGAGTTATAGAGATCCTCCACCGGATGTAATAATTATTACTCCAGAAAGTCTTGAGATAATTTTAGATATTGCTCCAAGATGGTGGAATGCTCTGAGAAGCGTAAGATTCGTCGTCATTGATGAAGTTCACGAGCTTGTAAATTCAAAGAGAGGATATCAGCTACTGATTCTACTTGAAAGGCTGAAGAGATTAGCTGGTCGTAATTTACAAAGAATAGGACTCTCTGCTACTATTGGTGATGCAGAGAAAGTAGCTGAAATGCTTGGAGGAAGCGATGGAAAATTAGAAGTCGTTAAATCTGACGAGAAGAAAGACATAGAATTTAGAGTTATTTTGCCTATTCCTGAGAAAGATGAAGAGAAAGAGGATCCGTTTTTGGCAGGTGTAAGAGTTCTGGAAAAGCTGATTGAAGATAAAAAGAGCCTAACCTTTGTTAATTCTAAGTATTCTGCTGAAAGGATACAGTATGCTCTTAATACACTTGGAATAACAGATATCGCCGTTCATCATGGCTCTATAACAAAGGAAGAAAGGGAACTCATAGAGGATGAATTCAAAGGGGGTTCGTTAAAATGCTTGGTAGCAACTAAGACTCTTGAATTAGGAATAGACATTGGTGATATCCAGCAAGTGATAAACTACAGATCCCCGGCATCAGTTTCAACTTTATTGCAGAGAGCAGGTAGAAGTGGTCATAAGCCTGGAGAGAAGTCGATTTGTTATATTATAACGACAGATATTGAGGACACGCTTGAATCTATTGCAATAGTAAGTTTGGCTAAGAAGGGATGGTTAGAGAAGTTTGAGGTTGATGAGCCACTCGATGTCGTTGCTAAGGAGATCATAGCCTTTGCATTAGCAAAGAGTAAGCTAAAGCAATCTAGAAAGGTCAATTTTAATTTGAATACGAGTTTAGATGAAGTGCTTGATGTAATCAGGTCGAGCTATCCCTTCAGGAGGCTTGAAAGAGTTCTATTTGACAACATAGTTAATATCTTAGTGAAGAATGATGTGATAAAGGTTGAAAATGGAGAAATAGTTGGTTTAGGAAGTGGTTTTTACAGGATTTGGAGCTTTGATGAGAAAGATGATAAAGCTGCAAGAAGCTTTACAGAGTTTTTCAGCATGATTGAAAGTAGAGAAAATTTCTCAGTTATTCAAACATCTGGAGGAAAGAAGGTAAAGAAGATTGGAGAATTGGATGAGATCTTTGTTTATAGAAGCATTAGAACTGGTGAAGTGATAAGGTTAGCTGGAAAGAACTGGAAAGTTATAGAGATAGATGAAGCAGAGAAAACTTTGCTTGTTTCTGAAACTGATGAAGAGGGTACTATACCGGTATGGCATGGAGAGGGAATTGTTAGAGACAATGAAATTTCAAGAGAGATTGGAAGAATTTTAAAGCTAATTTTAAAGGATAAGAGCGCTTTGAAAGAGCTAGGCGTTGAAGATAAAACAATCATTGCACTATCTGAGTTAATTGAGTCCGAGCTTGAAACAGTAGGAGATCTTCCAGATGAGAATAAGTTAATTATTGAAGTTGTAAACGATGAAGAAAAAAACCATTACTATTTCCTCAACCTTTTTGGAGAAAAAGTTTGCAGAACAATCGCTACTGCAATAGCCCAGAAGATGTCCAAGAAAACTCTGTTAGTGTCCTTTAACGTAAGCCCAATTGGATTTGTTATTCAGACGTATTATCTCAATCCGTTTGAAATTCTGAAAGAAATTGAAGTTGATAAGCTTGAAGAATTAGTAGATGAATACATCAGCCAATATTCACCATATCTTAGAATTGTTGAGGATGAGCTGAGATACAACTTCGGAATACAGAGATTTAATCGAGAGGGAGAAGATTTCGTGAAGGAGTTGGCTCTGGAGATTGTTAAGAAGAAATATTATGACATCGAGTCTGCAAAGGAGGTTTTAAGGAGAATAAAAAGTGGAGAAATTACAACGAAGTTCCTTATGTTAACTAAACCTTCACCCCTAGCTGAAGCAATTGAAAACTTCCCATATGAAAAGCCATGGGTTCAAAATCTCTCCAGCTTTCTTGTTAAACTCTTAGCTGAAGGAAGTCAAACACTTGATGAATTAGAGAGAAGAACTTTTGAAAGGCAAGAAACCATAAAAATGGCTTTAAGAACCATATTAAAGGATAAACCAGTGATCGCACTATTAGATCCAGATACGAGGGGTAAATCCGTTGTAAAAGTTGCTGGACCTTGGATTCATAAGTATATACCTTTAACAACTAAGTATATCAGCTATATCGATGAAAAAGAAGCAATTGAATTGTTGAAAGAAGAGGAAAGGAAGCTTACAGAGCTTTTAAGGAAGAAGAAATTAGATAATAGAGTTGTTGAAATCTACTATGCTACTGATAGAGAAGATGTAAAAATGCCGCTTCCTAAACTAAAATTGAATATTTTATTCCCAATCCTACTTAAGAAGTATCTAAAGAGAGAGGAGAAGAAATTTGGAGATTTAATCAACATCAAGGTTCACATTAGCGGCTCATGGCTGACTGTTATCTACTGGAACGCTCCGGCATTTCTGTTAAAAGGGATTATTTGCAATATACTCTATGCATCTCTAAAGGTTTTGGATTCTGTAAGGAATGTAAAGGGACAATTGATTTTGGAGTTACCATAAAACATTTGGAGGTGTTAAAATTTGAATAATCGTAATAAACTATTCAGATGCGAAGTTGTCGTAAAGTTTAGAGAAGACAGGTATATATGCATAGATAGAGAAATAATGATAGAAGGCATAGTTTTTAAGCCTATGGATGGAAGAAAGATCAAAATTAGTTTTACTATTGAGGCAGAGGATTTAGATAGAGCAAGAATCTACGGAAAGAGAGTTATAGAACAAATCTTAGCGATTATGTGCCTCAAGACTAATGTAGGTGCAATCATCGATGATTTTGATGTTTTTGAAATATCAGATACATGCTCTAAGGTAATAAGAGAAGGAAATGGATTAATTATCGTCGTTAGAGATGTTGCAAAACTTAAGGATGAAGTTTTTGTAGGTATAGGCTTAGAAGAAAAATCACTAAACGAAATTATAAGATTATTCAACACTTTAGAGAGAATCAAGGATTATGAGCGAGACTATATTTTACGTATGTTGTATTGGTATAATAAAGCGTTGTTAGAACAAGATGATATAAACAGATTTATGCTATTATGGATAGCACTGGAGGTTTGGAAAACCTATAAATTTGGATCAAGTAGAGGAGGTAAGCATAAGGAGAAAATGAAAGCAATTCTTCAGGAATATGGATATGAAGGTAGCTTTGATGATATCTACGATTTGCGTTGTGATATATTTCATGAAGGTGTCAGAGAAGGAGTAAAAAATTATTTACCTCTGTTAGAGAAATGTATTCGTCGAATACTTGATGAATTGAAAGAGTATTTATCTAATATTGACAAAGATCCTTAAAGAATTACCCTTGCCTAATCCAAGGTGGCAATTCATGGTGGTCATTTTCATAATCTTCCCTAAGCTTTTTTTCTACTGTCTCGTAATTTCTATGAATTACCCAGCTAACTTCAACCCTATTAAGATATCCTTTTTTCGTTAAGTAGTCATGGATTCTTTCTGCGGTTCCTCCTACTTTTGCCCTCCCTTTAATATAGTTTCTCCATATTTTCCTTCTAAGATTATTTGTAGAACTTATGTAAAGAATATCGGACTCACCAACGAGTCTACCAAACATTTTATTTAATCTAAGCACATATGACGCCTGGCTTTTCGGGGATATCGTCTTCCCTTAATTCAGAAAGTTTTTTTCCATGTGTTAAATCCATAATTAGTCAAATCTTTTGACTCCATATCCCTCACCCGTTATCTTTTTAGTCTATATGACTTTGATTGACTTACGTAACATTCTGAGCTAAATAGGACTAAGATCAAGTCATGGATAATAGTTTTTGGGATTGAAAGAGCTTTTAAGTATATCCCTGTAAGTTTTATCACTCCTAGGTCATTTAAACCTCTTGGAGCAGAGCGTATCAATGCAAAAAAAGTATTAGTACCGTTAGTTATTAGTGGAGGAGTATCATCTGGAAGCTTATTTGGTTCTCTGATATTCATCAATGTAAGACCTTTTCTTTCTCTAAATGGCTCCTCATAGCTTCTAGGTTGTGGTTTATCTCCCAAATAACCAACTATCCAAGCAGATGGTAACGGATCCAATAGCTCATCAGGAACATCTTCCCGCCATAATTCTTCCCTAATTGGCATCTCCCACTCTTTTACCCATCGTTTGTTCCACCAATTTATTTCACGTGCCGGTAGGGGTAAAGGTTTGACTCTACCAGTCTCATCTATAAATATGAATGGAAATTGATTGGGTATAAAATTGAATAATGATTCAATTTCGAGATCATATCTATTTTCATGAATTTTTCCAATCACAATCACTGTAACAGAAGATTGTAAAACCCATGCAAACTTTATAACACGCAGTTTATTTCTGAGTTCTTCTTTTTCTATGCAGTCTATAAGACTCTGAACATTACAACCAGTAAAGTAGCGGTGATCATCTGTCCAACGCTTTACACCTATAGGTGCCCAAATTGTCCAGATTTCAAAGTTTATGCCATACATATTCTTAAGCGTGTTTTCGATGTCCTTAAGAATCTGAAGAAATTTTTCATAATCCTCTCCATACCATCTTGAAGATGCACAATAAACGCGATGATAATGGTCTAATGGTATTACCGGCATAGGTACTGGAATTACTGGATGAAATCCTATTCCTATCCATCTATAAATATCACCCATGTTTTCTATCGCCCATCTAATATATGGGCAACTTCCCGAATCATAGATGTCGCAATAGTAAAAGCGTAATTGAGATGGTTCTACGCACAGAGAGCTCGGCAACTTTATTAGACCTTGGTAAAATTTTTGAATAATTTCATATTCACTCATTACATCACTCTTGTTACCCCTTCTTCGATAAGCCGTCCATCTAATACTCCCTATTTTTCTTATCTCTATTAAATTTGGATGTTCTGGAATATAATATATGAGGATTGGCTTACCTCGGTATGTTATCATTCTCGATTGGAAATCTACTGGAGGACGAATATAATCACTAGCTGAAAGTATTTCTCTAATCTGCTCATCCTTAGGCGGGTTTTGAACTCCTACAATCTCAAAATCTACTATTCTACCTTTACTATCTCTTTTTTCAGCTATTCCAACTATAATCCACCCTCCACGAGTGTTAGCAAATGCCGAGAAATCTTTTCGAATTTCATCCTTCTGCTTATCATCTTTAAGCTCTAATTCCCTTTTAAAATCGAAAGTCTCCCTCTCAGGACTTTGTGGATTTGACTTTGCAAGTTCAAGTATTCTATCAATTGAATTTTTAAGTTCCTCCTCAGATGCAAACTCTATTGGATAGATGATATCTTCTGTCATCTATTTACTTCTTAGCTACATCTGTAGATAAAAAGTGTTGCATTCGAGTTGAAGATAAATAAATAATGCGTTAGAGCATTATTTTTCTGTTAGATTAATTCTCAACATCTTCACAACAATTTTTTCAACTTCTTTCCTAATCTTCTTATCTGGAACCCAAGCTTCAAGCATCTTGTTCATGTAATCCTTTAGAGCTTTTCTATCCTGTTCAAACTTTTCAATAGCGGTCTTAAGTAGCTCTTCATCAGCCGGAATCTGGACTACCTTCTTACCAGATAGCAAAGAATAATAGACGAATTTGGCTTTAAATTGATCATCAGTTGAATAAACGACATCTTCGCTTACCTTGACGTTATAGCCGGTAAGTTCTGATGTTAAAGTAATTTTACCCTTCTTTTTGACTTCTATTTCTTCCTCAATTTGATTAACTTCGATATAATCATCCGGGAATTTCTTAATGAGGTTTAGCTTCTGGATTCTTTCAACTATGTTTTTGGCAACTTCTTCAATGTCGACTCCTCCCTTTTTCTTCTTCTTAACACTCTTGGCTTTCTCAATTCTGGATTTAACTCGATCAATAACAGCTCTGTAGACTTCAAGCTGCTCTTCCTCTGTTAAACCAAGGATTTCACCCATGACTATTTTGTCAAGTTCTCTTCTATCTGGCTTTACTTTATCAAGGGAAACCTCTTCTGGGGAATTTGCTCCAATCTCTTCAAATATTGTTTTTACTTGTCTTTCATATAAGCGTTTAAAGACTTCCTTTAACTTCTCTGCTTTATCTTGGATCAGTATGGGATTAATTATTGGACAATCTAGCATCATCCAAACATCTATGTCGAGTATACCTTCTCCTAAAGATACTCGCCCGTATAACTCAAGTAACAAAGCGGAGAGAGTAGAGTTCAACAAAGCTGCAAGCACAAGACTATCTATATCTTCATGTGCTAACAGTCCATACAAGTTTTTATTTTCATAGACCTTGTATGAGTTTACAAATGCTATAAATCTCGACCAGATTCTTTCAGAAAGCAATAAATCGGCTTCTTTCCATATACCTAAGTCATACCATCGTTTTCTAGAAGAGCACTGGGGTCTCTTATGATACCCCTGAGCCTCACCCCACTCAATGTATTTCAACACGTTTTTACCTTTAAGTTGCTCTTTATCTTCATGAATCATCAGAACTACATTCTTTAAGTCCTTTGGATCAACAATGATTTTGTTAACTTCTCGCGGACTCTTAACAACATAGTTTGGAATCCAGGCATTACCATCTGAATCGACATAGACAAATTCATAGATCTTTCTCAACTCTTCTGCATTTCCTTCAACCTTATGCATCCAGTACTCCTTCTCAATTCTAAACATCACTTCTCCACTCTTTTTACTCAGCAAAACTAGATCTCCAGAACTTTCATCCATTTCAGCCCTAAAAAACTTGTTAGATTCACCAGGCTTTGGTAGATAGAAGAAATCGTTTGCTCCAGTTGTAAATCCTCTTCGAATATCAGCAACTTCTCCTAAGGGAACAAACAAATTCTTACCTTTCTCTAGAATTTTAAAGAAGATATCTGGAGCTCTTATGTATTTACCCCATTTAGTCCCAACGTATTTACCCTCTTCGTTTAACCCTTCATCCCAAAGTTCTATCTGCTTTTTGACAAAAATTCTAAGTTTATCATCTTCATAAGCCTCTTTAACATTCTCTATAAAGTTTACAAGCTCTTCAATGGCTTTCCACCTAATCTCCTCTTCTTTTAGTCGTTCTTCTCCTCTGATGTCTTCCAAAACCTCAGGAATTAAATCTCTTAATGGAACCTTAATCTGGACGAATTTCACTAAATTTTCATTCCTCTCTTTTTCATTATCGCATTTTTCTAAGATCGTAATTGCTGTGTTAATATCCGCATCCTCAAACCATCTTTCAACCTTAGATTCAATTATCGCAATGATCTTAAAGTTCTTCAGGAAGAACTCTTGTAAAAACTTACCAAAATCAACATCTAACCATGAGTTTGACGTAATTAGTCCCATTCTTTTGCCATTCTTCAAGAATAACGCTCCCCAATAAAAGAAATAAGCGTAAATACTTGATCTTTTTCCAACTTCAATCCCCAAATGACGCTTTATTAAAGCCCTAAGCCTATCCTTATAACCAGTTTCCATGACATCTTCCATTTCTTCTTGCCTCGTGTATGGTGGATTCGTAACTACAACATCAAACTCCGGAATCTCATACTCAGCATATTTTTCCAATTCCTTCATTTTCTTATAGCTTTCAGAAAATTCAAACAACCTCTCTTTCCCCTTAGGCTCCAAGGAGAAGAAATCTCTACAGAATATTTTTGGTATATTCTCCTCAGCTTCCAGATCCCTTATCATTAAGTTTATTATAGCTAATGTTGCCGGGAATTTTGAAATATCTACACCCCATAATTCCTTAAGCAGGTCGTCATGATTCTTATCTTTCCCTTCTTTCCTTGCTAAATACTTCTTTCTGTAATATGCTCTAACTAGAAATGTTCCAGATCCACAAGCTGGATCGAGCACTTTAGCATCTTTATCTTTCAGACAAAATCCTAAAATTAGATCAACCACATCACTTCTTGTGAAATACTGTCCAAGCTTATGCCTCTCCTCTTTTGGAATCAGCTTTTCGAAGATCTTACCGATAATATCGTATCCAAGCTTAGAAAAATCGTACTTATTAAGCTCATCGACCAAAGCCTTCAAAGTTGGGACAGCCTCATCAGGAATTGGAACCTTCTCAAGAAAGTCAGATGCAAAAATTACTCCGTATCCAATGCTAACTCCAATTTGGAAATATTTCCTTAATTCATCCTCAGCTTCTTCTCCATGCATTACATGAGATAGATCAATTGGCCCCAAAGCCGGATTCTTTGATCTTAGTACATTATAAAACAGGATCTTATTTATCAGGAGATAGGCTGCTTGCCTTGCAACTTTTTCAAGATCCTCGTCTCCACCTGTTATAATCCATCCCTGCTTAACAAACCAATCATAAACCTCGTGTAAGAAATCCGGATTATCTTCAACCTTCTTCTTTAAAGCATAGAACATTGGAATGTATATCGACTCAACAGCGGATCTGAGTCTATAAACCATTATCTCATCAGGATATAGCTTTGGAATAGCGTATGGTTCTCTTTTCTCAACCTTTAATTCATAGAATTGAGCAAGATCCTCAAGAAATTCCTTTACCTTACTCCTAATCTCATTAATCCTTTTTTCAATTTCATTAGATGTCTTTATCTCCGTGATGTCATAATTCTTAAGCCTTCTATCGAGAAGAGATGTCCCCTCTCTAAAAGTTTCCCAAAGAACGAGCTTATTAACGTTCCAAGTAGCAAAAAATGGAGCACCAAGAGCGTTGGCCTTCAGCAAAGCATCAGAAACGAGTTCATCATTGTATGCATCAACTATGGGTCTCTTTAACTCTATAACACATGCTATTTTATTACTCTTCTTATCCTTCCATATAACCAGATCTGGATATCTCTTACCATAGATTGTTGGAACTTTTACCTCCTGCTCAACGCAATCAAAAGGCAGTTTCTCCTTCTTTATTACATCATTCATTAGAACTAAAAGCTTACCCTGAATCCATCTTTCTTCTTGCTCCACTTTTGTATTCATACTGTTTAGAGGATTGATGTTCCAAACTTAAGCTTTATGCGTTATCGTTAGTAAGTATAAATACTTCTTTCTCTTTCCATGTATCCCCTGAGCAGATGTAGGAACTCCCAGCTTAACCTTATCGAGCTTAATATTCCAATACTTCTTTAGCAACCTTAAGGTCGAATTAAACTGTCTCCTGTTTGAATTATGAAGAATTAGATAAGTCTTTGATGTATAGTCGAGGTATTTGGAGACTACATTTAAAATCTCTTCGTTAAACTTAGTCAAATCTCTTCCTAAAATAGGATTTACATCGATCTCCTTCTTCCAGAATGAGAAATCTTTGAATCTTTTATCTCTCTTCTTACCGTATAACCAGCATTGCCAAAGGAACGTCATCTCGTAGTACCTTATTTCGCCATAATGTGGGGGATCAAGAATTGAAACATCATACGTTTCTGAAGGATCCAATTCTCTCGCATCAGCTCTTGTTATGCTTATGTATCTATCATCAAAGGTTTCGATGTTACCGAAATAATCGACGAAGAATTTGTAATCTTTCACATAACTACTCCACGCTTTTTTAAACTCATTAATTATCCTAAGCCTTCTTATGAAAGTTTGAATAAAATTCCTTTCAACTTTCTCTGGGGGAGTCCAGTATCTTGGTATCTTCCATGATGGACCACTTGTCTTTGAATTTGGAATCATCTTCGTAGCACTGAATAGAGATGCTATGAAGACCAGTTTGAGAAAATCGCTCACACTATCATCATCAATTGATTCTATAAACTCATATGTTTTAGACGCTGCATATAGCCCTCTATCAAAGAATATTTGATCAACCCTATCAGCGACATTTGGTTTATTTTTAAATGGTCTCCCCCTATAATACTCAAATCTTCTTTTGGGATACCATGAGTCGATTTCAACATCCAGATCATAATCAAAAGGATCTAATTTCACAACTTTCTTACCATCTTTGGCATAAACCTCAACAACTTTCTCAACAACGTCAGATTTTCTCTGATTAAATGATCTTCCACATTTGCATACTATTCTCCTTGCATAATCTCTTTTTGAATCATCCACAAGCCTACCACATCTTGGACAGATAAAAAAGGATTTATAAACAGCTTCATGCAGAATGTAGCGTTTACCATTGACCTTTATCGAATATGCAGCTTTTTCAATATCTTTTAGCGTGTTAATGACTTTTTTAACCATATTTTCATCCAGATAGAAATCATTCAAGATGTTTTCCGATATGAAAACAGAGACGGGATTCAAATCTGAGAGTAAAGCAGACGCTTTCTTCAATACAGCAACGTAACCAGTAGTTCCAGAACCGCAGAATGGATCGATAATAGTAGATCCACTTTCTATGATGCCATTAAAGATGCTAGGATCTTTCCTTCCCCAGAATTTGACTGTTGAATGAATGTTTAGCTTATCTAACATCAAGATTAAGTTATTAATGCCAAGTATATAAAATCTTCTCTAATAGCTCATCGATTATGAAATTATAATATTATTTAATTTATTAAAATAGAAATATTTAAATATAATTAGGAATAAAGAGCTTAGATTTACCCCGATAATAGAGAAGATTTAAATATTTGAGGTGAATATTTTAATTGGTGATTTTATGGCTTACTGGCTTTGTATTACAAATGAAGAAAATTGGAAAGTGATAAAGGAGAAAAATATTTGGGGCGTTCCACATAGACATAAAAACACAATAGCCAAGGTTAAGCCAGATGATAAGTGTTTAATCTACGTTATGTCTACAAAGAGAAATAAGGACATAATCCCACCAAGGATTGTTGCAGCATACGAAGTTATTTCAGAAGTTTTTGAAGATCAATCAAGGATTTTCAAATCCTTACCTGGAAGAAACGAAGTTTTTCCCTACAGAGTGAAATTAAAGCCGATTAAGATATTTAGAAAGCCTATAGACTTCAAATCCTTAATTCCAGAGCTTAAGTTCATTAAAAATAAAAGAAAATGGACTGGACACATTCAAGGCAAAGCTATGAGGGAGATACCTAAGGAGGACTATGATTTAATTATGAGTAAGGCACAATGAAAGGCAAACTTCTGTCTATCCTTTTAATAGCTCTCTTGCTTATAGGTTGTACTGCTCCCAAGCCTGAAGAGATAATTAGCACGTCGAAGTCTAAATTGGAGAAGTACACTGGAATCAAACCTGAAGATTTGCTAAGGTTTGCTCATGATAGGGGGTTTAACGAAGAAATTATACGAGCACTGTTTGAAAATCCAGTATCAAACGCTGAATTGATAGTTTTCTATTCTCAAGCTTTAGCTGAGCCTGTGAACATAGATGAAGAATCGAAGAGATTTGCAGATAGCCTTGCAGCAGAGATAAGATTAATCGGTCCTGTTGATGAGCAGTTTCTTGGCAATAGCAGTAAAGTCGATGAATGGTTGTACAAGATAAATCACATCATAGACGTAGTAAATGAACGGTTTGGAACGAATTTTCCAAAAATAGACCTCACGCAGGATGAGATTAGAACTACTCGAAAGATTCTATCATATGCGCCAGTATTAGAGTCCTACAACAAACTCTACGAATCTTCACTGAAGCTTCCGAGCAATAAAGATGAAGACTATTGGGAGTTCTACAAAAACTTGTTTTTACTTTTGTTTGATGTTGCCTTTGTTCAGGGTAAAGTCGAGTACAAAGTAGCTTTTAAATCAGTTTGGGAGCTAATACGGATATTGAAGCTCTATAAAGTTCAAAAAGTGCTCGGTCATAAGGGCTATGGTCTATTACTAAGCGAAATTCACTGGTCGATAAGAGTAGAAGTCGGAAATGTTTGGAAAAGTCTAAAAGATACTTTAAGGAAATGTAATCTAATTAGGGTCCTTTCCTAATCACATCTCAGCTAACCTCTGTAAAACCTTCTTTTCCCTGAAACCCAGAGCAACGACAATCCCAACCAAAAGGACATTCAGAGCTACAAACTTATACACAGATCT
>Ga0180302_10000466_pt1 | contig 17680 bp, 47 predicted proteins | sample GuaBasSediGuay17_FD_121794 | JGI IMG/M metagenome (GOLD analysis project Ga0180302, IMG submission 121794) | Subseafloor sediment microbial communities from Guaymas Basin, Gulf of California, Mexico - Guay17, Core 4571-4, 12-15 cm | ecosystem: Environmental > Aquatic > Marine > Hydrothermal... | reverse complement strand
TTTCTTAAGTGTCCTTTCGTTCTAAGATGTAATCCTCTAAGGTAAATTCTGCCTTACTATTGCACTTAGGACACTCCCAATATTCCTCTTCTTTCGTTCCTATATTGACTCTTCCGAAGTATGCCCATTTACTCTTTATAGTCTTAGTCTTCTCATCTATCTTTACTCTTCCTTTCCTTCCACATACTGCACATACTACTCTCTTCCACATATCCATCCACTACTTAGAGTATAGCAGAAGTGTCTTATATCTTTTATGTTGTATAGACAGTTTTCCTTCATGACAAACTCCTAGTACAACTGAGAGTTCTACTAAATATGGCCTTAGGCTATAACTTAAGTCCTTGATAGTCATAGTCTCTAGTCTATCTCTGGTTCTCTTCCACCTACAGTTGAACTTCCACATCTAGGACATTTCTTCTCTTTAGTTACTCTCTGACAGTTATTACACCAATAGATATTCCTCATCTCACTCTCCTACCTACTTAGTGATAGCTCTTAGCATTATCCCTAGTTCCTTAGCAGTAGTAATTATCTCTAGAGCAGTCTCTTCATCAACTATCTTTGAGAGTCTATAGTAGAGTTCTTCTGGTGAGTATCTAGCACTATACCTATTAGCCTTTCCTTCAATGACATTCTTGATACTCTCTATAGTTGCTAGTCCTCCTTTAATGTGTATCTTCTTCTCTCCTATTGTCAGATACCACTTAGTTCCTTCCTTCTCTATACCAAAGTTGATAGGTATCTCTCCCTCTAAATCACTAAGTTTCCCTGAGATACCATTCTCAATTAACTCTCTTTCTCTAGCAGTTAGTAGTTCCTCTTTAGACTTACTTCTTCCTCCTCCCCTTCTAGGCTTAGGAAGATTAAGTTCCTTCTTCTCAATGAAGTATTGATAGAGTGTCTTAGGTAGAGTATCTTGAGAGATTTTAACTCCATTAACATAGTAGAGATGATAAGAAGTAGTCCTTGTCTTTACCTTCTTCCTCATTAGAGTAACAGCCTTTCTCCTATCTACTTGTATCACCATAGGGTCATTAGTATGGTCTAAGAGAGCATCTACCTTCTCAAAGAAGTCATGGAAGAGAGTATTCTGCTTTATGTTCTCTAGAGAGTAAGCCTCTAAGGAGTATCTATGTCTATAGACTAGACTCTCAAATGCCTCTCTTGGTATCTTGATATTGGGATTAATTATCTCTAGTCTGTAAATATGCTCATCTAGTCCCTTTATCTTTACCTTCACTACCTTCCTTGTATCCTCATGGAACTCTTCAACTATGCTGATATTCTTTAATGCCTTCTTCCTCTTTATCTCTTCTAGTCTCTCTAACTCAAGACACTTTTTCAATGTCTCCTCTTGTAACTTCAAGTGTTTTCTCCATTCTTCCATAGTCAAGTATCCATCATAGTCTAGTCTCTTTACTCTCTCTAGTTCTCTAAAGTCATTCTCCTCTTGTATCTGAAGTATCCTCTTATAGACTCTAAAGAACTCTTTAGCTTCTTCTTTAGTAGTTATATCAGTAACAGCTACTAATCTCCATGAACCCCAATAGCTCTCATCTATAAGAGCATAGACTCCTTCCTTAATTCTCTCCCATAGTGGTTCTGGATTAGAGTTCCATGGAATATTTAGTATCTCTTCACTTCTTCCTATTAACTGTGGTTGTATAAATCCTAAGACACCATTGTCAAAAAGAACTAACTTTAGAGTATTCCTCTCATTCACTTCTGTCTTTAGTATCTTAGTTAGAGTCAATGTAGTTCTAGACCAGCTAGTAGTCTTCTCAAAGGTTACTGTCTCTTGTCCTGTTGGTAGACTCTTAAGTTCCTCTACCTTAGTCTCAAAGGCATAGAGTTTTAGTAGTAGTTTTAAGTTCTCCCAATCTTTTATCTTCTTTAGCTCTGGCATTTCCCTCCTTCCTTTTCAAGAAGGTGTATGGGTATAGGCATTTCACCTACACCCACTCTACCCTTCTTTCTTTAAGTTCTTCATTAACTGCCATGTCCTAAGACTCTCAGGAACTTCTTCTATCATGTCTTCTATTCTCACAGTAGGATAGTAGTAGGCTAGATAGATAGTAGGAGCTATAAAGATATGTTCTCCTCTTGAAGAAGCAACAAATAACTCTGGTAGTCTCTCTGGTCTATCTAAGTAGACACCTAGAGTGATATACTTTCTTCTTCTCAGAAGATACATAGCTAGGAATAAGTCCTTAGCTTGTACTCCATACTCTTTAGCAAAGACTATGATACAGTCTTTCTCTCTTGGTCTTCTTACTATCTTTACAGTTCCTAACTTCACATAGTATCTTCGATTAAAGTGTCTAGGAATTCCTATTGCTCCATTATGACTTAAGTAGTAAGTATCAGTTACCTCTCCCTTAGTCTTCTCTAAGAATCTCTTTACAAACCACTTTGAAGGATGATAGGTTACTTTCCTTTTCCTTTTCTTAGTATCTTTCTCCATACTAGATACTCCTTTACTTGCTCTAACTTCTTGACCCATTTATTCATCTTGAAGTATCCTTTCTCTAAGCCCTCATAGACAGCATTAAGAATTATCTCTAACTTCCTCTCTACAAATCCTTCTGAGTAGTAGTACTCATTTCTTGGTGCTAGTAGAGAATAGAAAGCACTTCTTAACATTCCTTCCCAATCATTCTCAAGATACTTTCTTAAGAAGTATTTCCCTTTAGACCATGAGAGAGAACTTCCTATCTTCATAGCTACCCATAGTCTATCTCTTTCTTTCTCATCAAAGAGTCTCTGAAGTATCTCTTGAAGAAGAGTATAGTGCATCCAGAAACCTACTTCTGCATCAAAGACCTTCTTGACTTTAAGACGATTAGTGTATTCCCATGCCATAGTAGAGAATCCTATTTCTATATAGTAGTCTCCTAGAGAGAACTCTATCTTATCTCCTCTGATAGTGTTTATGTCTAGTGTTACTTTCACTTTAGACACCTTATAGCCTTTATCATCTCATCTCCAAGAGAGACAGCCATAGTCTTTCCATTTCCTAAGTCTAAGTGTATCTCCATATTGTAGAAAGCTATCACCTTTCCTTTGGTAGGCTTAAAGTCTTTCTTCTTCCATATCACTATCACTCTATCTCCTACTTCTATCTCATCTAGCCATACCATCTCTATCTCCTCCCAAAGATAACTAGTCTTACTTTTCTAGATGTTCCTCTCCATGCAGTTAATACTTCTCCTAGATACTCCCACTCTTCATCTTCTAGTAACTCCATTTCTATAGGCTTAAAGTCTTCTTCAAATGGAATCAAGATTAAGTCCTCTCCCTTGAGTATCTGATACCATACTCTTTTCTTGAAGAAGACAAAGAACTCATTCCTATCTATGTTCAAGAATCCTTTCCATTGTCTTATCTTTCTCTTCATCTCTATCTCCTCATAAAGACTACTACCATAACAGGTAAGTAACCTCCATCAGGATGTCTCATAGCTGTTCTTACTCCTCCCATAAACTCCCATTCTTCATCTTCATCCTCAGAGATTCTCTTAAAGTCTTTATAGCATGGTGGAAAGGGAATTAGTAGTAAGTCTCTACCCTTGAGTATCTTAAACCACTTTCTCTCTAGGAAACAAGGAATATAGTCATCTGGTGTATGAACTCTCCATCCCTTCCAGATAAAGACAGTCATTTTATCTCACTCAGTAACTTTCTTATCATTCTCTCCCTCTTTGAGTTACAGAGATAGGGACATTCTTCTGCCTCATCCCAAGAAGCAGAGCAACTAGGATTAGGACATTTACTTCTTTCCTCACAGTATCTACAACAGACTATCTTTCCTCTAGTACATTTGAAGAGACAGTATTTCTTCTCCTTAGTCATCCTTCTTCCTCTCTATCTTATACCTTAGTATTTCTAGTGCTTCTTTCTTCTTCAGTTTCTTAAGTTCCTTAATGAAAGGTTCTATACATCCTAAGTGCAACTTAACAGAGACATTTCCTCTATGGAAGTAGATAACCTTTAAGAGAACACAGACTTCTCCATACTTGATAAAGTTCCCACAGTAGAGACATCTTGCTCTTGTATAGTCTCTTGCTCTATTCTTTATTATTCTCATAACTCCCTCACCTTTACCTTGAAGAAAGTCTCTATCACTTTCTTTGCTAAGTTCTTCTTTCTTGATGCTCTAGGGTAGATAGAGTTTATGACTCTAGTCAATTTATTAGTAAAAGCTCTATCCATAGGATTAGGATAATTTCCATAGAAGCACTTGTATAGGAAGTGAGGATTATACTCTGCCCATCCTAGAACTCTCTTTCCATTTATAGAGAATATCAAGAAGATTATTGGAACTTTCTCTCCAAAGAAGTCTCTCATCTTAACTGAAGTCTCTACTTTAACATTAGGTATCTCAAACCAATCTTTATAGTCTAAGGCGATTATCCTCTCACACTTAACTATCACTTTAGCTAGTTCCTTAGAGACTCCTTCTAGTCTTAATGTCATTAGTCTAACTCTATCTGCTTTAGTTGATGGTCTTAGTCTCATACTTTCTCACTCACTAACTGTGCTATTCTATTTCTAGCCCATCTCCAATCATAGAAGAGAGTCTCTATAAACCATAGACAGTATCTTGTCCATAGTGGTAGTCTAGTGTTATTCTTAAGAGAACCTATGGCTTTAGTTACTGCAAATGGAAGTCTCACTTCTTTCTTCTCCTAGATAGTCTTACTTCAAACTTCTCATCATCTAGAGGAATACTCAGTATCTCTTTAGTCTTAGGGATATAGACCATCACTAGTCTCTCTGGTTTCTCAGCTAACCAATTGTACCAATCAAGAGTATCTATCACTTCACCATAGAGAGGATTCTTTAAGTCTGGTACTTTTATCCTAACATAGTCTCCTACTTGAAATCCTCTTATCTTCTCTATAAGTTTCCTAGTAACACTCACTTACTTCACCAGAAGAGGAAGAAGAGAAAGAGGAAGAAACAGATGACAGCCCATTCTCTCTCATAGGAGTCTCTAGCTATTATTGAAACATAGAGGAAGTAGAGAACTGCTATTAAGTTAGCTATCTTTGTACAGAGAGGGATACCCTTGACTATTCCATATATCATCAGTCCAAAGAAAGAGACTACTGTAGTTATCCATGCTATACCCTTGAATTTTCTTAGTTTCTTAATTATCTTCTTAAGTCTCTTCTTCAAGGAGTTTCACCTCCATTACATCTCTAAATCTTCTACCTTCTCTACTCCTTCAGAAGCATCGTTGATACAGAGGTCTATTGTCTCTCCACTCTCTAGTTTGATAACAAAATGAAGATAGATGAGAGCTTCAGTATAGATATCTACTAAAGTTCCTACTAACTCTTGTCCATTTCTATACTTGACTCTTACTTTATGTCCTATCTGTGGCATAGCTATTTCTTCCCTATTTTCTTCATCATGTAAGAAGCCATAGCTCTTGTTGCTAACTCCTTGAGTTTCTCTACTGTTACTCCCTCGTTAGTTCGTATGTAGACATGAATGAGTTCTATTATCATCTCTTCTTGGTCTTCTTGGTCATATAAGTCAAAGTTCCTTACTACTATATCCCAATAATACTCTACATCATTCAAGTCTGTCATCTCTAGTAGTCATCTCCATAGTTTCTCTTAGGTAGCTTAATGACAGTTGCATTAGGCATTTTCTCTACTGTCTTAGTATCTCCTTCAGCAGTAACTACCCATAGAGTATGGAATGGTTTCTCATCCATAGGAATATCAATCCATCCATCTGTAAAGTAGATAAGCAACTTGACATTATTGTTCTTATTGTCCTCTATCCACTTGTATACTGGTAAGCTAGAAGTACCACCATATCCTCTACCCTTTACTGAGTATGGGTCAAATTCTCCAGTTACTTCTATGACATTCTGTATTTCACAGTCACAAATTATTAGTGTCATTCTTAAGTTATCAAACTGCTTACTCATAGCCCATATCTCTGTTAGGAACTCTGCATACTCTTCATCTCTTATTGAACCACTAGAGTCTACTGCTACTATGATATCTACATACTCTCTAACTACCTTAGGCATATAGAATCCAGTTGAGTAACTCTTCTTTGATGGATAAGTGTATGTAAAGTCATGTGGAATTACTGAGACTATAAACTTCCTTAGTATCTCTTTCCAATCCATTACTGGATTCAAGATATCAGCAAAGATTCTCTCTATACCAGCTGGAACATTTCCTTGTTGTCTAGCAAAGTTATGTGCTTCTCTTACTATTCTTGGAACATCTATCTTCTGTTGTCCTTGTTTATAGAATGGTGAGTTCCCTTGAGGAGTCTTAGTCTTCTGTTGCTTTCCTCCTCCACCTTTCTGTTTCTTCTTAGAGACTCCATAGATATGAGTATCCCATGAGTATCCACTAGGAACTGGATGAGTCTTAGCATTCTTTATTAGCCAGTCATAGATTTCCTCTGCACTCTTACCACTCATCTTAGGTATCAATACACAGTCCTTAGGAACTCTGAAGCTATTTTTTAAGATGTCATTAATAGCAGCATCAGTAGCATAGTTCCAGATATCTGGTTTTCTAGTTCCTATTCTCTCTAAGTGCTTAAGACAGATATGCATTATCTCATGACATACTGCAAACTTTAGTTCTTGGTCTGTTAACTTCTTTACAAACTCTGGATTATAAGGCATATTTCCATACTCATCTACTGCCATAGTCTTAATACCGTATTTCTGTACTTCTTCTGGTGTAAGTTCTATTGGTATCAAATGCATAGCTATTGAACCAAAGAAAGGATGGTCTGTTAGTAGATTAATTCTTGCTTTAGCTATTCTCTCTCTTGGTGTCATCTGTCTAGTCATTTTACTCACTTCTCATATAGAGAAAGAAAGGGAGGTATATAGTTTTCTACTCAAAGAAGTCTATTAGTTTCTGTGCTAGTTTAGCTGCTTCTGGTATCTTTACTATCTTCTTTGTCATCTCTCTATCTATTGATACCATTAGTTTTAGTGTGAATACTGCAAATTCCTCTGACATTCTTCTTAGCAACTTCACTATTTGTGTTAGTGTCTTTATGTCCTTGTGGTCTTTATAGTACTCTGCTATTGAAGTTACTAATGCCCATAGGACATCTATTTCTGTAGATGGGTCTGGTAGTTGTACTTTATCTGGATTCTTTAGATACTCCTCTATTGGCTTAAGTCTATCCTTGATTCTAATAAACTGTGCTAGTTCTCCAGCTACACCTACACCTACTTGAGTAGCTGCTACTGTCTGTAACCACTGTAGATTACTTGATGGAATATCCTTGATTAGTTTACTACATGCTTCCCATGACCTAGGAGTAGCAAATGCTGATTCCTTTAGCTTAGGGTCAAAGGTAAACAGTAGTGCTCTTCTGTAGTTGAGGAAACCTATGATTCTTACATCTATATCATGCTTTACTGCCCAATCTGTCCATTCTTCTACTGTAGGTACTCTTAGCTGACAATGACCAAATCTGTTCTTCAATGGAGCAGCCATTTCAAAGACATTAGCTCTATCCTCTAGTCTGTTACCAGCACCTATCATCATAAATCCTTCTGGTACACAGTAAGTTCCTAGTCTTCTATCTAGAATCATCTGATATGCTGATGCTTGTACTAGTGGTGGAGCTAAGTTCATCTCATCAAAGAAGATTATTCCCTTGCCCTTCTTTGGAAAGCTCTCTGGAGGTAACCATACAGTTGCTTGTTTCTCTTTGTCCCATACTGGAATACCTCTTAAGTCTGATGGGTCTAGTTGTGATAATCTGACATCTATGACTAAGAACTTAGTTTCATCATTAATATCTCTGATATTTTCTGAATACTCTAGTCCTAACTCTTGTGCTATTTCTCTAGCTGTATCTCTGACACTATAGGACTTTCCTATTCCTGTTGTTCCCCAGATGAATAGTGATATTCCTGCTTTGTAGTATTTCTTGATTAGCTCTCTTAGTGTCTTATGGTCTACTTCTATAGCTACAGCTACTTTACCTCTATCCATTTTCCATCACTCCTATTTCCTTTTTCTTTTAAGAGTGGCGCGTCTCTTTACGAGTGCCATGTCTCTATCTTTTGCGTTTATTTGGGACTTCCACATAGAGAGTCCCTCATTTGAAGGTGGGAGTCTCGCATTGGAGAACTCCCATTCCCTTCATTCTTCTTCAACATCAAATTCTATGTCCTCCTCTTTGGCTAGATACTCACAGATGTATAATCCAGTATCTTCTAACTCTACTATGAAGAACTTCTCATTTTCTGGAGAAGTTAAAATACCCGTTATTACTCCTCTCATGCCTATATACTTCTTCATATCTGGAGTAGTGAAACAAGAGCATCCTACTATCTTAACTCTATCTCCTATCTTGAATCCACCTAATAACTTCCTAAGAACTTTCTTCTCCTTCATTTTCTCCTTCCTCAATATACTCTAAGTCATCTGGTATTCCTACAAAGGCTTTCCTAGTTCCCTCTATCTGAACTACTAAGAGTCTACCTCGATAGAGACTCTTTATCACTCTTCCAGTTCTCCCTATGAAGAACTTCTTAGCTTCCTCTTCCAGATACTGAGAAGCTCTTACTATCTTTACTCTATCTCCTTCTTTGAATCCTATTAATTTGTTCCATACTTTCTTCATAGTTCCCTATCACTTCCTTAACTGCATAATGAAGACACTCTCTAAAGTAAGGACATCTCTTAGAGCATTTCTCTCTTTCTTCATAGGACTTAGAGAAGTACTTTCCTAGACAAGGTTTCTTAAGAATCTTATCCCAATTAGAAATTTCTTTCATCTCTTAATATCAACTCTACTTCTCTTTGAAACTTCTCAAGAACTCTTCTCATAGAAGTCTGTAGACACTCACTATAGTAGGGACATTTAAGACATCTATCAGAGTTCTTAAGACTCCCATAGCAGAAGGGCTTAAGAATCTTTCTCCATAGTTTCTCTTTCAAGGATATATCACCATGAATCCATGTCTATCTAGACACTTACACTTACCATATTTCTCTCCTAGGTACTTAGCTATATGCTTACATCCTCTCTGTGACTTCTCTACTATCTCTCCATTCTCTCCTTTCTCTTTCCAGTAGAGGATATAGCTTCCATGTCTATAGATAAAATCTGGACAGTCACAAGTATACTCTTTCCCATCATAGAATACTGTATAAGTCTTCTCTGGATTAGTGAAACTCTTTACTGGAGTACCTAAGAGTCTTCTCCATACCTTCATCTCTTTCTTATCCATTCTTTTACCTCCATGTAGTTTCTAATCCTGAGGGATTCTTACCTGTAATCTTCCAAAGAGTAACTGCTAACTTAACATTAGCCTTTAAGAAACATTTGAAGTGAAAGAAGACTTCTCCCTTAATTGAAGCAGAGTAGCTATATTCCTTTACATCATTCATTTTGAGTAACTTAAGATAAATTACTGAATCTCCACCTTTTATCTCTTTACCACAGTGATAGCACTTCATACTCTCATCTCAAGATAAGACTTAAGAGAAGAGAACGAATATCTATCTTAGTCTCCTTAAAGCATTTGAAGTGAAAGGCCATAGCTCTGATATTAGTAGGTAAGAGTAATCCTCTCTTCCTTTCTACTTGTGACAGAGAGAAGAGAACTACTTTCTCTCCTTCCTCTATCTCCTTACCACAGATTTGACACTTGAGAGTCTCTCTCACAGTTTCTCCCTCAACTTCACTAGTGCCATTTGTTCTTCTATGTACTCATAGACTTTCTCCTTACCTTCTTCATTAAGTATCTTCAAGGCTTTTCTCCATACTTTGTACTCTTCTTGATGTCTAAAGATTATCCTTAGATACTTGTAGTCATCCTCAGAGATTCTTCTTATCAGTAGTGTCTCTGTCTTAAAATCTCCCTTGAAGTAGAGGATAGTCAATAACTTATGTAGATTAGCTCTACAAGGGACATAGAGAGTCTCTAAGTATCTAACTGCTCTATAGTGAGGTAACTCATTAATTGGTCTAGGTTCTTCAGTTATCCCTCTAGCATACTTCTCCTCTGTCTGTTTAAGTTCATACTCTGCTTTATGGATTATTATCTGTTCTCCTCTCTTCCAGATACAGTCTTCCCAGATTCTCCTTGTTAGGATATATACCATTTTGTCTTCTCCCTTTCTTCTATCTTCTTTAGTATCTCAATAGCTTTTGCTAGTAAGGCATTATCTATCTTAGCATCTCTAGTCTCATGAATAAGAGCTTCATTAAGAGGTTGATTGAAGAGGTAGTATCTAGCTAGTGTTAATCTCATAGCTAATATCTCTGGGTCTTTCAAGTGTTTAGTCTTTATCAACATCTCTCTATTTCCCTCCTAACTTTAATCTTACATACTCTAGCTCTAGCTTTCTCTTAAGTTCCTCTTCATCTAGCTTACTAAGTCTCTCCCATATCTTTCTCTCAAACTCTCTAGCTCTAAAGATTTTAGCAAAGATTAGGAAATACTTAGTCTCTTCTTCGTTGAGAGTAAAGATACTTATCTTTCTGTACCACATAGATGGGAAAGAGTAATCTGGTTTCTTATCCTTGAGAACTACCTTCTTGAGTATCTGTTTCAAATGTTCTCCTTTCTTACTTCCCTTGACTATATCAATGTAAGGCTTTCCTAGTGAAGTATCATGCCAATGTTCTGCTAGACAATAGTAGTAGTGATACTTACTAGACTCCCATCCTTCTGAGAGATAAAGTCTCTTAGTACTCATCTAGTATCAAGTCCCTTTCTGCTAATCTTCTATGAAATTCTTCTTCTATTGCTTCCCAGTCTTCCTTAGTGAGACTTCTTATGTACTTTAGCCATTCCTCAACTGTCTTCATTTTTCTCTAACCACTCTCTTACTTTTTCTTCAGCATCTTCTCTGAGATGTCCTCTTAGGATTAGGATATCTTCCATAATCTCTGGATGTTCTTTGACATAATCACTTAGACAGTCTCTACAGACATAGTAGCATTCACCAGTCTTCTCACTTCTAACGAATAGCATAGGGAGATGTATTTCTTCATGGCACTTCTTAGACATCTCAAAGAGAACTTTATCTATTCCCTCAAAGCATTCTTTAGTCTTCTTGATTATCTCCTTGACATCTTTAGTATCATCTTCATCTGGAAATTCCCAATTAGCTCCTCTAGGCATTTTTCTTTCACCTCTCTTTAAATCCTCTTCTTAATCTAAACCATGGAAAGACCTTACCAAAGTCAAAGTGTATTCCAAAGGTTAGAAGTATCTTATCATTATCAAAAGTTACATCAAAGGCATTCTTTAACCATGAGAGATTAAAGTGAAAGGTCTTAGTAGTAACTACAAAGTCTATAACTCCAAACTGAAAGATATCAAGTGAGAGAATAAAGTTCTCTAACTGTCTATAGAGACTTATTCCCATCTCTCTTCTTCCTCTCCTCTATCTTCTCTTTCACTAGCTTATAGGCAGCTGTCTGTATCTCTTCTGAGCACTTACTAAATGGGTCTGGTTTAAGGATAAGAGGATTCACTATTATGTCATCTCTTAAGTTCTCATAGAATCTCTTTACTTCCTTCTTAGTCTCTTCCTCTACTACCTTCTTAAGAAGTGGATGTTTTATCTTAGAGTCCTTCATAGATTCTCCTTCCATACTTTCTCACTAACCACTTTCCTAGTCTCTTCCCTTGTTTCCACTCTTCAGTATCTACATATCCTATTAGTCTGTAGCTAAGTTGAGTATCTAACTGAAGGAAAGTAATTAAGCTATCTCTTCCAGCTACTTCTTTCAAGTATCTTAAGAGTGCTACTGTTTCTACTAAGTCCTTAAGACTATTGAGAGCATCTATTATTCTCTTCTGCTTACTTCCTTGTAGTCTCTTAACTAGTTTCCCTATCAGAGTCTCTTCATCCTCTGTCTCTAGTGTCTCCTTTACTAACTCACTTAGAGTCATACCACTCTTCATCTATCTCTCTCCATGCTATTCCCTTTCTAGTTAATTTCTCTGCTTCCTTGAGAGTAAGGAATCTTAGTTCTCTCTTCTTCTTATTCCATGTGTATCCTACTATTAAGCCCATAGGGACTATTACTTGTCTAGGCTTTAACTCTGAGACTCTCTGAAAGAGATACTCTAGACCTTTCACTTGTTTACTTACTGACATTTTTTCTTCCCATTTAAGAACTTCTTAGTTAAGTAGATGTAGAGTTTCCTTTTCTTCTTCCCATTAGTGATTCCATCTTCTAGTCTCTTAGCCTTTATGTACTGTATTGCTTCTGTCTTAGTCCATCCTTCCACTTCTACTAACCAATTCACTACCTCTTCCATCTCTTTAGTCATCTTCATTCTCTTCACCATTTCCTCTCTAACTTCTCTGCTAACATTCCAGTTTCATAGACCTTTCTAGCTTTCCTACTAGATGCTATTGCTTTCTTGACATAGTATTCTCTATTCTCTGGTGAGATAACAAAGCAGTTACCAGTAGGTTCTCTATCAAAGACCTCTCTAAATGCTTTCTTCTCTTCCTCTGTAAAGTTCCAGTAGTCCTTAGCCCATATTGTTATCCATCCATATGCTGTTCCTCTATCCATCTTTACATGAAAGCCATTAGGACATCTTTCTCTTAGTGCTATCCTTATTACTTTACTAGCTAACTTAGTTGGGATATACATTTCTCTAACCCCTTTAGGCTTCTAGTGTTAGAGACTTTAGACACTCTTCTTTGTGTTTCTTTAGTATCACATCCCAGAGACTCTTAGTCATAGAACTCTCCTTCTAAGAACTCCTTCCTTAGTCTCTCTATCTCTTCTTTCCCTACATACTCAAAGACTAGTGTATCCTTGTATGCAAACTTCAATAGGTATCCTTGTTCTTCCATTTCTTCAATAGTCTTATCAAACTCCTCTGAACTCTTTACTTTCTTGACTACTTCCTTCTCTACCATCCTTCCCATCCACACTTAGGACATTTGAGATAGAAGCCACCTATTGGGTCTTCCTTGAGTCTACTACCACATCTAGGACATAGTTTCTCTTCTGTATGCTCTGGACACTCCTCTAAGAACTCCCAGAACCACTTACTCATTTCTCTTCCTCATCTCTTCCTTGATTCCCTCTAAGTAACTTCTCTGAGCTTCATAGGTTGAAGAGTAGATTCTCTTTAGAGCTGGATGATTAGGATTTAGTCTCTCTAGTGTCTTCCTTAGTTCTTCCTCGATATAATGTTCACTCATGTCCCTTCAATCCTATCTTGATTATTCTCATAGCACTCTTGAATGAGAGTCTCTTAAGTCCTTGTATTCTTCTCTTGATTAACTCTATGTTCTCCTTGAATAAGTCTGGACAAGTCCATAAATGTATCTTGTAGACTATTGAAGCTAGTGTGTAGTTATCCCATACCCAATTAGGTCTCTGTATCTCAAAGAGAAAGCATAGTGGATTAGGGAAAGCTATTTGATACCAGTATCTTTTAGTCAAGTCCTTTCTCCTTCCTTAGCTTCTTTAGAAACTCTTTAAGTTCTCCTTTATTGACTAGTTCTAGTAGACACTTAGAGTGTATATAGACCTCTACTAACTTCCATGGTCTCTTCTCTGAACCTAAGACTAGACAGATTCCTTCCCCTTCCTTGATTTCCTCTAGACACTTCTCACAAGTAGTCACTTCTTATTCACTCCTTGTATTTCATTAGCTAGTTTCCTACAGTATTCATAGACACTCATGACTTCTTCTATTCCAGTCTCTGGATTCTCTATGAAGACTAAGCCTTCCTTGATTCTTACTTTCTTGTGTAGTTCCTTCTTAGTTATATCCTCTAAGAACTTCTTAGTCTTCTCATCCTTAGTCTCTGCTACTAGTCCTAGGAATCTCTGTAGTCTTCTAGGTCTCTGTGGTCTCTTGATGAAGTCCTTGGGATTGTTGTTTCTATTCTCATACCACATATTGTTTTCACTCATTTCTGTCACCTTTGTTATTAGGTGACCTTGAGGAGAGATAATTCATTATGTCCCATAACTTCTCTTTAGTCTTTAAGTTATCAGTAAAGTAAGTAGCTTGTGCTAAACAGATAAAGAGAAATGTCTCACTATCTAGAAGACCTACATACTTGAGATACTTGAGTGCTCTCTTATTAGCCTCTACTTCTAACTTCCTCTTTAACTCCTTATCTCCAAAGAAGATTCTACTCTGTATCTCTGAGATTATGAAACTCCCATTCTCATTTATCAAGTCTATGAAGTGGTCTAGATGTCCTAACTCATGTAAGAGACAGCTCATGAAGAACTTAAAGTTCTCACTATTGAGATTCTTAACTCCTATCTCTATGAGAGCAAAGTAAGGCTTATTCTCTCTACACTGAATTGCTCTTAGTGTTCCTACGAATACGGGTTTATGTTTATTGAAGTCTATTACTACTCTTACTCCCTTCCAATCTATTCCTAGACACTTCATCTTTATCCCTTCTTTAAGTGAGTAAGAGATAGACGGGAGAGAGGGAGAACTTTATACTCTCAGTGACTCTCCGCCTAAATACTCCCTTATTGGCACGGTAGAGTATGAGAGGTTCTCCCTCTTCTCCCCACTGTCTTCTCTTCTCTCTATGACTTAGAAAAAATCCTCTCACTCACATCTCGTGAGGTTCGAGTGAGAGGTAACCCTTTAGAGGGTTCATACTGAGAGGCTTACCTCACTAGCCTCGTATTCGTTGGAGATTCGTTTACCTCTGAGGCTTAGTTCGACACCCATACCCTTAGTGGGTATGAGCCGTAAGTTCACCCCAGAGGTTTCTCCCTTCTCTGTCCCTCCCATGCACTGACCACTTAGTGTGAGCCGATATCTCTCACGGGAATACGTCCCTATTTCCCTCTTTCATTCTCCCTTATGGGAGTCTGAGGGTTTCATCGAGGGACACCTATCCCACGAGGGCACTAAGGGATAGGCTCGGCTATACTGACCACTTCGTTGATTCTACGAGTAGGGATTATCCCCTACAGACACTCTCTGAGTGGTCAGGGGAGTGAACCTTTCGGTTCAACTCCCATCCTGCCACTAGAGAGGAAAGAGGGAGACTTAGTAGAGAGATACTACTCTCTCCTTACCGTCTTCCCAGACACTTCTAAAGTGTATTCCATAGTCAAGACATAGATTTATTGCTTTCATGAAATACTTGTAGTCCTTAGCTATCTCTATCTTGAAGAGTTCACTTATCTTGTGTCCGTATGCATGACTCACTAGAAACTCTAGTTCCTTGTAGGTTATTGGTAGTCTTTCACCGTCTACTTTACAGACTAACCATATTCCCTTAGTCATAGTCCTCACCATCTTTCATGACTATTTCTAGGGCTTCCTCTATGGGTATTCCATATATCTCGGAATAGATTTTACTTAAACTCTCCATCTTGGCTTATCCCTCCTTTAAGTTTATGACCATTCACCCTGCCAATCTAATACAAATGGGATTTTCAACTGTTCAAGTCTTCGTATGTCTTCGTTATTATCAGTAGTCAAGACTACCTTGTATGGTAGCTTACCCTTGTATCTCTTTATCAAGACTCTTAACTCTTCCAGACTTACCGTTGTTATCAGTTTACGATTATACACTAATCCTATTTCCATCTCTCAATCCTCCTTTTCCCGTTTAACTTTATCGTCATGACTACTATTCTCATGGTTACTTATAAGTCTTATTTCGTTTTACGATATATGTCCATGCTAGACCATATATCACTATGAATACTAGGGATGCTACTATGATTAGCCACAGACAGTTTACTGCTTGGTTATACATCTGGTTGAACTGCTGGACTAACTCTTCTGGATTAATCATGGTTCTACCTCCCATGAACACCTATAGTTATCAATCTGAGTTATCACTACACAGACTCCTCTCTTTGCAATTATGTGTAGTATCTCTGGTTGTTCTCTTGCTATAACTGTCGTTGGCACTAGCGATACACTCTGATAGTTGCACTTCTTGTTCAAGCAACAGTTAACCACTAACGTATACCTGCTAGTTGCACGGTAGATTTGACTCAGAGTTCCACCGCATTTTGGACAGAGAGTTCTCACTTTTGGTGTTCCCTTGTGGTTTAACTCAGAGTGTTCTCTCATAGTTTACTTCCTCCTTGAACGCCTAGTGAACCACACAGTTTTATACTGATGGGTTTTTCTGTATTTAACTTGTGATGCATCTATTGGTTTCCACTCTTGGTTTAACTCATCGTATTTCTGTGGAATTATCTCTCCGTCTTTAACTATGAATCTATACCCTCTCTTTAACTGTTGGTTCTTCCTACGGTGATAACCGACAGCTGGTGTTACGAGTGCAACTTTCTTTTTGAACTTAACCTTTAACTCTAGGTTATCCTCTGTATTGAAAACTGTAATTGTATTCGTGGCGAAACTAGGGCGTTTCCTCTCAAGGCTACTTGTGGGTTCAATTCTCTGGGATGTCCTTGGGTGATATATGAAGTGCTTCTCTAGGTTGAACTGATGGGATAACTGTTCATAGTAATCTAGAGGTATCCTTACAGTTACTCTTCTGCGTCCTACTCTGCGGTTTCCTCGTATGTAGGACTCATAGTGATAACTGATGCGTTTAAGTTCCCGTTTATCTGGCAGTAGTATTTTCTCTTTAACCTCTGGTTTAACTGCTGGTGTTCTCAAGGGTTTACTTGCGAGTTTAACTATGCACTTGTGTTCCTCAATAGCTAAGGCTTCGCCGTTAATTATCTGTTCAAATCTCTTAGTTTTCTGTTCCTCTATCCGTTTTTGTGCAGTTTTTATGTCTGTTCCTATGTCGCTAAATTTCCACCATTTTTGACTTTTTCCGTTTTCCATTTCCGTTTTCCTCCATGCTAACCTAGTTGTTAAAGTATCTTATAAACTTTTCGTATAAATTCTTTAAACTCATTCATACAAGACTTGAATCTTTATACAAGTTTAAACATAAGTCTCCATCTCTAAATTTGTATAAACAAAAGAGGGTTTGTTTAAACACGATGTGTTTAGGAGTCTAACTGTAGAACTGTAGAACAGAAATACAGAAAAGCAAGTTGAACTCGAAGGGATACTTGGAGTTAAACCAGAAAGGATACTCTTAGTGCAACTAGGGGTGGGACAGAAGGTTCAACTGCGAGTGCAACTCATCGCAACCGCAGGATGTGATTACTATAGATATTAGGTACTAAGAAATTCTAAGTGTTCTCTTTCAACCATTTCTCAAAGGCCTTATAGAAGTCAGTCATCTTTACTCCTCTTCTTACTTTAGTAGGCTTCAGTGAGGAGATCTTGAGTTTCCCATCAAGTATAGCCATTATACAAGCTCTAAGTACTTCTGACGCTGTATATCCCTCTTTTCTACATTTAGCTTTGAACTTTCTCCACAAGTATTCTTCTATCCTAAATGTCTGTCTAGGAGTACCTGTCATTACTTTCACCTCTTACTGTCTAGACTAATTCTCTTTATGTCTTGACAAATATTTAACTCTGTCTGTACATGTACATTACGAGTCTAAGAAGGACATTTAAATAGGAGAAAGAACTATTCTAAAGTGAGGGATAAAAGTGTCTTATTATGAACCTCGATGTAAGGTCTGTACTTCTCCTCATAGGAAGGAGTATGAGAGAATTTACTTTGAGAGAGAAGGAAAGATAACTTATGCCGAATTAGAAAGACTGGCTAAGAAATTTGGTGAGAATATTTCTAGAAAGG
>Ga0180302_10000465_pt1 | contig 17683 bp, 18 predicted proteins | sample GuaBasSediGuay17_FD_121794 | JGI IMG/M metagenome (GOLD analysis project Ga0180302, IMG submission 121794) | Subseafloor sediment microbial communities from Guaymas Basin, Gulf of California, Mexico - Guay17, Core 4571-4, 12-15 cm | ecosystem: Environmental > Aquatic > Marine > Hydrothermal... | reverse complement strand
GACTAGTACCTTAGAAAACATTTTCATTCTTCATTATTTCTCTCAAAAGTATTGTTGCATAATATCCTTTATTAAGAAAAAAGGAGAGAAAGACATTACGTCCAAATACTACATAGTCTAGGTTTCTAACTATCATAGGTGTTTTTCTAAAACCCCCTTCCACACCTACATTTAATTCCTTAACCAAAAATTCCTTGGCACTTACGTTTTCTTCTTTAAGAACTTCCTTTAGGTTCCTATCAAATTTAAGGGTCTTATAGCCTATTAAAGGCAATAGTATTTTCTCCCTTAACGGATCTATTTTTACCCTAGTATGTACTATAGCGAATTCACTATTTCTAACAATCATATCACCTTCTATTGCTGTTGAAGGAGAAATGTCTAACTCTATTCTCTTGCTAACATATTTGTTGAATATAAATGACTGATAGGCTTCAATATAAAACCGTATAATGAACTTTGGTAGTTTCCTTAGCGCATAGAAGTAGTTTCTAGGTTTTCTTATCAGATGTTTAAGAATTATTCTTTCATAAACATATTTCCTAGGAAATAATTTAAGTGCTTCCTTAGCTTCACCTGTTTCTTCAAAAATTCTTCTTGCTTCACATACTCTAAGGCTCTCCCTGGGGTGAGGATGTCCAACAATCTCTGTAACAGCTTCCTCCCATTTGCGTTTAACAAGAAACTTACCCACAACGTGCGTGTTAGGTCTTATAGTGCCGAATCGTTGATGACCATAAAAGGGATATAAACCTCCATTCTCATCTATTTCATGAAGTATATTACTAAGTCTATTTTCAATACCTATTCCGCTTACGTCTCTAATGAAGACTTTAAATATGTTTCCCTGTAGCATCCCTTTTCTTAAAGGAAATTTACCTAGGCCTAAAAACTTTAACGCTACATGGTTGTTAATGTTAATATGTTTAGGTATTTTATATTTTGACGGAATAGAAACCAGCTGGTAAGTTAATGCCTTTGCATCTTTTAAACCAGCGTACCCTATACGCCTCATAGGTATTTTTAGCTTCTTAGATATCATCATTAGTGCTGTTAATGTATCTACACCTTTCTTTATTAATTCATAGTATGCGTATTTTCCTTCACTCGTATATGTGTTTAAAATGTTAACCTCTTTTACCACAAAGTCTTCGTAGCTTACTCTTATTTTACCACCTACACCTTTAGTTTTCGTCTGATAGTATAAAATACCCAGTTTTCTCTCGTATTCTGGTGAAGGAACAGGCTTCATGTTTAAACCTTAAACTTGTCATAATAGTTTTAATTTACCTGTGATTTCGTCTAGAATTCTTGAAGGTGCTGGCCCTAAGGCTACGCATGTAATTGTTCCAGGTTTTAGCTGCGTTTTCCCAGCATCTCTAATAATACATGTAGGTAGCTTATGTTTTCTTGCCTCATTAAATATGTTCGTAAGTTCCTCTAAACTACTTACTTTCACAATAACTTTCTTTTGACCTTGTTTTAGCCATTCTTCTACCCATTCAGGCTTATACTTGGACGCTTCAATGTAACCCTCGACAGCTGCATGAGCTACTTGGACAGCTAATTTCCCTTTTCCCATTTCCAGGTCTTGCCTTACTACTATTACTTGTTTTATTTCTTCCAACATTAAACCCTCAAGTTTAAGCGGGACACCAAGTAATATATTGTTTCGAACAGCAAACTTATATAATACGTTATCTTATTAGACTCTTCAGCAGTTAAAAACATTATATAATAGGTGTAATATGTGTCCATAGTAAGTAAGCGGAAAATCAGTGCAGCAGGGGTAACTACGCCTATATGTTCAAGCTGTAAAAGACCTATACCTCCAACAGAGAAGGCAGTAAAGTTTCTATGTCCAAATTGCGGCAAAGTAACCATATGGCGATGTGAAAGATGTAGAAAACTATCGATACCATATAAATGTATATATTGTGGTTTTGAAGGACCCTAAATAGGTGGCATGTGATGGGTAAACTTGTTGTTTTAATTAAAGTTTTTCCTAAAGACATAGACGTGGACTTAGATAAATTAGCTGAAAGTATAAGAAAGAAGCTACCACCCCATTATGAAGTTGCAAGGTATGAGAAAATACCTATAGCTTTCGGCTTATCAGCTCTAGTACTAAGTATAACAATGCCTGAAAACATTAGAGGAGGTACTGAAGAGCTCGAAAACATCATTAAAAACGTTGAGGGAGTATCCGAAGTAAACGTAGAGTATGTGAGCCGAATATAAATGGACACTATGTGCTGTTATGGCAGCAACCTTAAGAAACAGTATTAACAATTTTAAAAGCAGACGCTTAAATCTCTTTATGAGGGAGAAATACTCATAAACTGCGCTCTCACCTAATTGTTAAGTGTGGTGTTAAATTAAATGTCTAAAGAGGAAAGAAAGGAAGTAATACTAAAAGTTCTTGAAGCTAGACAGAAAGATGTCGGTAGGGGAAAGGTTAGAATAGATATCAATATCATGAGAAGACTAGGGATAAGCCCCGGTGACGTTGTTGAAATTGAAGGTAGGAGAAAAACAGCGGCAATAGCATGGCCATCCTACGCTGAAGATCAAGGGCTAGAAATAATAAGAATGGATGGCTTGATAAGAAAAAATGCTGGCGTAAGTATAGGAGACAAAGTAATAGTTAGAAAAGCAAAGGTAAAACAAGCCACATTAGTTAAGCTTGCACCTTCATCGTTTAGCATAACAGCTGACCCTGGATTTGCTAATTACGTTAAAAGAAGACTTATAGACTATCCTCTCGTAGAAGGAGATACCGTCCTTATACCCGTTCTTGGCCAAGCAATACCTTTCACTGTAGTTACCACAAAACCCTACGGCGTAGTTATTATCACACCAGACACTAATGTTGTTATTCTTGAAAAACCTGCAGAACAAGCTAGAGTACCAAGAGTAACCTATGAAGATATCGGAGGGTTAAAACACGTCATTGAAAGAATAAGAGAACTTGTAGAATTACCTTTAAAACATCCTGAACTCTTTAGAAGACTAGGTATTGAGCCTCCTAAGGGTGTTCTGCTTTACGGTCCTCCTGGATGTGGTAAAACATTACTAGCAAAAGCGGTTGCAAATGAGACTGATGCTTACTTTATTGCTATTAATGGCCCTGAAATTATGAGCAAATTCTACGGAGAAAGCGAGCAAAGACTAAGAGAAATTTTTGAGGAAGCTAAGAAACATGCTCCAGCAATAATATTCATAGATGAAATAGATGCAATAGCTCCGAAACGAGATGAGGTTGTAGGTGAAGTTGAAAGAAGAGTTGTAGCACAGCTTTTAGCGTTAATGGATGGTTTAGAATCTAGAGGAGATGTTATAGTTATCGCTGCAACTAATAGGCCGCAAGCGTTAGATCCTGCTCTTAGAAGGCCGGGAAGATTTGATAGAGAAATAGAAGTGCCATTACCTGATAAGCAAGGTAGGTTAGAGATTTTACAAATACATACAAGAAACATGCCTTTAGCTAATGGTGTTGATTTAAAGAAACTAGCGGAAATAACCCATGGATACACGGGTGCAGACCTAGCTGCTCTCTGTAGAGAAGCCGCTATGAATGCTCTAAGAAGATACTTACCGCAAATAGATTTGACAAAAGACAGGATACCTCCAGAAATACTTGAGAAAATGGAAGTAACTATGGAAGACTTCTTAAATGCATATAGAGAAGTCATACCATCAGGTCTAAGAGAAGTCTATGTTGAAGTACCTGAAATAAGATGGGACGATATAGGAGATTTAGATAATGTAAAGCAACAATTAAGGGAAACAGTAGAATGGCCTCTAAAACACCCTGAAGCATTTAACAGGTTAGGAATTAAGCCTCCTAGAGGAATACTCTTATTTGGCCCTCCTGGATGCGGTAAAACACTACTAGCAAAAGCAGTCGCCACAGAGAGCGGTGCAAACTTCATTTCGGTCAAGGGACCTGAGGTTTTAAGTAAATGGGTTGGAGAATCTGAAAGAGCAATAAGGCTAATATTTAGAAGAGCTAGACAAGCTGCACCATGCATAATATTTTTCGACGAAATAGACGCAATAGCACCAATGAGAGGTTTAGGCATAGGTAACAGCCATGTCACGGAGCGTGTTGTAAGTCAAATTCTAACCGAGATGGATGGTATTGAGAAGTTGGAGAATGTTGTTGTTATTGCTGCAACCAATAGGCCGGACATCCTAGACCCAGCACTACTAAGACCAGGAAGACTGGACAAATTAATCTACGTACCGCCACCTGACATTAGAGGAAGATATGAGATTTTTAAAGTACATACTAGAAAAATGCCGCTAGCAGAAAACGTAGACTTATGGAGGCTCGCCGAATTAACTGAAGCATATACTGGTGCAGATATTGAAGCAGTATGCAGAGAAGCAGCTCTCATGGCTTTAAGGGAAAATATTGAGGCTAAAGAAGTTAGAATGGAGCATTTCATGGAAGCATTAAAAATAATAAGACCTTCAATAACTGAAGACATGGTGAAAATGTATAAAGCATGGATGGAAAGAGCAAGACAAGTACTTCCACGAGGTAGACCTGTACTAAGTACTTTTGTTTAAATTACTTCTCTAACTCCTATTCAAATTTAGAATTTAGAGTGACAAAAAATGCCCAAATGGAACCCAGAACCTTTAATCAATGTAATACTTGCACTGTTAAAGGTTTCAAGAGATGGTAAGCTTAGAGAAGATGAAATACTAAGGATGCTAAAGTATACATACTCCGATATTTCAAGAAAGGAACTAGTAAAAACACTAATGATCCTTGAAATTAGAGGATTAATAAGAGTTTATTTAGCTAAAGAAAACCTACTAATAGCTGAGCTTGTTAAATAGCTTAAGGAGCATTAAGGAATAAAGGAGAGAAACTACTTTTAAAAACATGGGAATAAAGGTTGGGCGTTAATCTAAAAGAACTTATACCTAAGGAAAGTAGGAAAACAGTTGACCTTGTAGAATTAAGAGGAAAAACCGTAAGTATTGATGGATATAATGCACTATACCAGTTTTTAACAGCTATTAGACAGCCTGATGGAACACCGCTTATGGACAGTAAGGGAAGAATAACAAGTCATTTAAGCGGGCTATTTTATAGAACAATAAACCTAATGGAGCATGGGATAAAACCAGTATATGTATTTGATGGCAAACCTCCAGAGATAAAAGCTGCCGAAATAGCTAGGAGGAAAAAGGTAAAAGAGGAAGCAATTAAAAAATATGAAGAAGCCTTAGCTAAAGGCGACTTAGAAGCAGCTAAAAGATATGCTCAAATGGCTTCGAAACTAACAGAAGACATGGTTGAAGATGCTAAGAAACTATTAACAGCCATGGGAATACCATGGGTTCAAGCACCAGCGGAGGGAGAAGCACAAGCAGCATATATGGCAGCTAAAGGAGACGTATGGGCTGCTGGAAGCCAAGACTATGATTCTTTACTGTTCGGCGCACCAAGGCTTATTCGAAATCTAACGATAACAGGTAAAAGGAAACTTCCAAGAAAGGACGTATACATTGAAATAAAGCCTGAAATAATACTACTAGATAGTGTCCTTGAAAAACTCAAGATATCAAGAGAACAATTAATAGACATAGGAATACTTCTAGGAACCGATTATAATCCAGAAGGCGTAAAAGGTATAGGGCCCAAAACAGCTTTAAGACTAATAAAAACTTATGGCAGTTTAGAAAAAGCTATTAAAGTTATTAAAGCGGAATTTCCTGTTGATCCTTTAGAAATAAAGAAATACTTCTTAAACCCGCCTAAAACTGAGACTTATACTATAAAATGGAATGAACCTGACGAAAAAGCCGTAATAGAAATATTAGTTTACGAACATGACTTCTCAGAGACAAGAGTTAAAAACGCTTTACAAAGACTTCTTAAAGCATATAGAGATCATATTAAAACAAGACAGCTAGGCCTAGACATGTGGTTTAGGTAACTACCATCCATACTTACCTACAAGCGGTACAAAAACACATGGAATTATGCTCTCTCTTTTAAATTGACTTTCACTTATCTTTTCTACTATGTAAAGATATTGCATATACCTTGAACCAATGGGTATGATTAGTTTACCACCTATTTTTAACTGTTCAAGCAAAGGCTTAGGTTCTTGAGGTGCAGCAGCTGTAACAATAATTCTATCATATGGTGCTGCATCGGGATATCCTAAAGTTCCATCACCTACAATGACAGTTACTCTATCACTATAACCCGTTTTCTCAAGGTTATTTCTAGCAAATTCTGCAAGTTCAGGTATACGTTCAACAGTGTATACGTAACCTTTATTCGCTGCTTCCTTAGGGGCAACGATCTCAGCTATTACAGCTGCATGGTAGCCTGAGCCAGTGCCTATTTCTAAAACTATATGGCCTACGTCCAAAGTAGCTACTTCGCACATTAAAGCAACCATGTGCGGAGCAGAAATAGTCTGACCTTTAAGAATAGGTAATGGTGAATCAATGTAAGCATATTTTCTATACTCTGGTAAAACAAATTCCTCCCTAGGAACAGTTAACATGGCCTTAATAACTTTCTCTGTTTTTAAAACACCTTCACTAATTAGTCGCTCTACGAGCTTTTTCCTTTCTAATTTAAAATCTAAGAGTTCATTACCGAACCAAAGCATTTTCTAGACCATAAAGTTCTATTTTCACCTACTCTAATAATGTTTATTGCTGATAGAAGGAGATTAAGATATGGCTGAAATAGCTATAGAACATGTAATAGCTAAGGGACATGAAAACATTAGGGCAACACATCCTACAACTTTTGAAATAACTAAAGAGAACTGGGTTACTCCTAAAGGAGATTGTATAATAGGCATTTCAGCCAATAAGTCGCCTAAACAGTTTAATAGGTTCTTTAAAAATATAGCTAGAAAAGAAGACTCAACATTGCTTGCAGTATTATTGGCTGATAACGTCTACGACTATGTTGTTGGTAAGGGCTCTAAAGAACTAACTTTTAATGATAATTTAAGAATGGTGTTTAGAAAAAGCAGCTATATTTCAGATAACACGGTAATGATTAATGCCGATAAAGCTGCTAAGGACATTAACAGGGAACTTATAAGTAAACTTAAAAACGGTGAAACACTTCATGTGTTTTTAATTGCTATAAGCTTTTAACACTTTACATAACATATGCATCTATTACGTAAAGTCTTTTCCTTGGCGAAACTTCTATGACCTTTCTTATGTACAATATTTTAACTACACTTCTAAAACTACTTATCAGTCTTAAAAACTCGAAAATAACTTCGTTAATAGCTTCAGCGAATCTATAATAGTGAATTATACCTCCATTGCCGCTTAGAACCCTGCATGCATATTTTAAGAATTGATAAGCATTCCCTGGCAAATTCATTATTACTCTATCGAATGTTTTATTGAAAAACTTCGAAAAAACATAGGCGGAGTCTCCAAGTATGGGGTATATTGTACCTTTGAGCTTGTTTATTTTTAAACTCGAAATTAACGACTTGATAGCGTAGGGGTTTATATCCGCCGCGTAAATTTCTGCTTTCTTTCTGCAGGCTATAGTGAGTGAAAACCCTCCAATACCGCAAAACATGTCTAAAATCTTTTCACCATCACCGACTTCTTCAGCTATCCTGTGGTGCTCAAAGCTTAAGGAAGGATTAATATATGTCTTACCTATGTTGACAACAAATTTTACTCCATGTTCTACGTAAACTGTTTTCTCAACGTTATTACCTGCTATAAGCTTTAAAGGAGTAAGTCTTTCTTCACCATAAGTTTCTCCAGTAACTGCATATACTCCCTTGATGTTTTTATGAAACCTTAATAATGCTTCGCCTATTATTTGAGCATAGTTCATAGCCTCTTCAGGTATTCTGATAAGTATTGCTTCGCCAACTATATCGTAAGAGGATGGTAACTTATCCATAGCTTCTTTAGGTATATTCTTTACTAAGTCCTTGTATGTTTTGACTATACTTTTTCTCTCAAAATAATCTACGGTTTCCTTAAATGATATATCTTCATTATTAAACGCTATTTTTACATTCTTTGTTAAAGGCTTTATCGTAGGTATTTTTACAACATCTTTACATCTCATTACCTTAAAATCCGTAGCTAATAATCCATGTTTCCTCAGCACCCTTATGGCTTTTTCAGCATCATACTTATGGACAACAATACAGCTCATCTTGATCTTTTCAACCATAACTACTACCCCCTAAATGATAAATTTGAGTAGTAGGAAGTAAAAAATGGATGCATCTAGCGTGAAGGCAATGCTAAATAGGGTACTAATATCGTCTAGAATAGACCGTAAAGATGCAATAGAACTGGTCGAGAACATAGTAAGCTACATTTTCAGCATTAATGAAGTAAAAGAAGTAATTATTGATGAAACTTTGAAAAATAGAATACGTTTAAGAAACGAGAAAATACATTACATTAGCGTTAAGGATTTTGAAAAATATCAATCAGACATGTTAATAGTTATTGGCGGAGACGGTACTTTACTAAGGGTCTTACATTATTTTCATAAAACGCCGCCTTCAGTCTTAGGGATTAGACTTGGCCGATACGGGTTTCTAATGGAAGTAGAATCTAATTTAGCATTTGAGGCTTTAAAGAAAATAGCAGAAGGAAGAATACAGGTCATAGCTAAGCCTCGTATAGTAATGTGTGTTAAAGACAAATATTTACCTCCTGTACTAAATGACTATGTAATTTTGGCTCCTAGATTGAAAGTAGTAAGGTTAAAAGTATCGAAAAAATCTACTGGGGAAACAATATTTAACGCGCTTGCTGATGGACTAATAATTTCACCTACTGCAGGATCTACAGCTTACTCTTTAAGTGCAGGAGGCCCAATAATAGATGAAAACCTTAAAGTAGTTGTCGTAACTCCTCTTAACCCCATGCAGTTAAGAGTTCGATCCGTAGTTTTAGACATTAAAGAAGAACTTGATGTTGAAGTTCTTGATAAAGATGTTGAAGTCTATAGTGATGGCATGTTTTGCTGCAATATTGAAAAGAACTCTAAAATAAGTATTAAGTTTTGGGATGAAGTCTACTTTTACAGATTAAAACAGGATTACTATGATAGGCTTAAAAGGAGAGATTATGTTTAAAAATAAAGTATTTGTTATAGATGCGGCTGCAATATTCACCAAGTACGTTCTGCAGCTAACCTTTCCCCTATATACTACACCTCAAATAGTAAACGAAGTTAGGGATAAAAAAGGACGGGAAGTGCTTGAAACCATAAGAATAACAGGAAGATTTACTATAAGAAAACCTTCAAAGAAAAATATACGTAAGATTATAACCCTGTCAAAAGACATGGGTGAATTTTCAAGCCTATCTGAAGCTGACATTTCAATTCTAGCCCTTGCCCTAGACCTTATAGATGAAGGTAAGAAACCAGTAATAATCACAGATGATTACACTGTGCAGAATGTAGCTAAAAGTTTAGGTTTAAGTTTTCAACCTATAAGAACAAGAGGTATAACTGAGATTAGAAAATACATTATACAATGCCCGGCATGCGGCTATATAACACAAGACAAAACAATGAAATACTGTCCAAAATGCGGTCACAAACTTACTAAGAAACCCATTAAAACTTCCTAAGCTTAGCTATAAAATACCCTGGAGTATCGTGCACGTGGGGGTGAAACCTTAGCACATAATTCTTAAACTCTTCCTTAACACCAGGAGATCCTATTTTTCTAAACGATATTTTTTCAACATCAAACCTATATTTCCCAACAATTTTTCCAAGTAGATTTTCATTTTCTTCAAGAGTAATTGTGCATGTTGAATAAACAAGTATACCATTCTTTCTCAGCAGTTCGTATGCTGGTTTAAAGAACTGAAACTGATATCCTGCAAAATTGATAATATCAGAGTATTTTTTCTCATCATAAAGTTTAGGTCGAACACCAATAGCTGAACATGGAGGATCTAAGATTATTTTATCCACCTTACCTTTTAAGAAAGAATAGTCTATATGTAAATACCTTGAATCTGCTTTATGAACAGTAATATTCCTCATTTTTAACCTTCTAATTTCCTCTTTTAATTTATTTATCTTAGACTTGGAATGGTCAAAAGCATACAATTTAGCTCTCCCTCTTGTTAGCTGATATATATGGGTTGTCTTACCTCCTGGAGCAGCACACATATCTACAATTGTCTCGCCAGGTTTAGGTTCAAGAATTACGCTTGTAATCATTGCTGGCAAGCTTTGTTCATATAATAACCCCGTCTTATATTCTTCTAATTCCCTAATCTTGATTGTTCTATACCTTGAAGTCTTAATTTCAACAGCTAATCCTTTCTTTAATTTCCCAATACTACCTGGATTAATCTTAAGAACACCCCACCCAACAGGCTCCATCATAGGAGAAACTACAGTTACATAATCATTTACAATAGCTTTTCCTAGAATTTTCAAAACGCCTGGAACATAAACGTTGGCCCCTAAAATGACACTTTCAGCTGTTCTTTTATCAACAATGACCAAGGATTTTTCCATAGGTACATCGAAAGGTCCTTCAACATTAAAATATATTGCTTCATCTAATATGGGGTCTTTTAAGGCAAAAATATTCTTCTTCGCCATAGACTCTACTACATAGTCTCTATTTGCCAAAATGGTATTAACTCTCACATACAGTCTTTTACCTGGTTTCCTAATTGCTTCAAAAAATTTCTCAAGATCACTACCATAAACACGTCTTAACGATTCAACTAACTCGGAATCGTACTTAAAGAATCTATAGCACTCATTAATCATGAACTTTCACTCAACAATACATCTTAGAGAAAGCTAAAAAGTTTGTCTAATTTTTAGCTTTCAGATGAAAGAGAATATTTAACTTGGTTAAAATAAAAGACTGCATACATTTAAGGCGGGATAAAATTTTCAGTAAAGTGGAATCATGTAAAAATATCATGAGTTTACGCCTGACTTTGCTTTAATGGTGTGAGAAGAAGATAAATTTGGGTTTTAAGAAAATTCTCTATTGCTTCATTAAATTCTTTAGGGTTATCTATGTTTGAGAAATGGCCTGCATTAGATATTATAGTAATTGAGGAATTCCTTAACACTCTTTTCTTTTTTCCGCTTGTTTTAAAGCAGCTTTAGGTTCAAACTCCCCCACTATTATGAGTGTTGGAACTTTAATTTCTGAAATATCTAGCGAAGTTGATGTTAAAAACATGCTAAATAATTTAAAGAATTCATCCTCACTTAAATTAACTAATGTTTCTTGAACATGCTTAAGTACATTCTCTTTTACACTAATTCTTTTCTCCTCATGAACCATTTTAATTATCTTAAAAGCTAGGTTGACAAAGCTTTTCACACCTATTAAATGAGCAATGCCAATATATGCTAGAGTTATCGGTTTTTCTAGACGTATTCGAATTTTATCGGAAAATGAGAGAGGTGTAATAGGTGAAGTATTTGCTAGTATTAGTGCTTTTAAGTTAGAATACTTTATAGCATAGACCTGCGTAATTAAGCCCCCTAAAGACCTGCCGCATATAATCGGTTTTTCTATGGAAAGGGCTTCAAGAAGAGCTTTAAGATCATCTGCAAGTAGCTCTAAAGAATACTTCTTAGTCTCAGACTTACTTGTTTTCCCATGGCCTCTAAGATCATATACGATATCTTCATAGCTTCTAGAAAAATACTCTATTTGAGGCCCCCATATCTCATGATCTGACCAACCACCATGGATAAAAACTAGAGGATAACCTTTTCCGTAAACCTCATAATATGTTATAACATCGTTTGTCTTAATATAAGGCACTATTAGCCGCCTTAAAGTATTTATGCGTTCTCTTTCTTATCTTTCTTGCTTCTCTATAAGCAGTCTAGAATGTCGCTTCTTTACTTCTTTGAAGCGTTAAGAAAAGTTCTTGGTGCGGGGGGTGGGATTTGAACCCACGCAGGCCTACGCCATCGGGGCCTCAGCCCGACCCCTTTGACCTAGCTCGGGCACCCCCGCGTTTTCGGGTAATTGTATTCTAATGCTTTTTCTTATAAAGTTTAATCTTTAACTGTTTCGAAGGATTAAATAGTTTTAAACGTAGGTTTTTATTTTGGAGCCGCCGGCGGGATTTGAACCCGCGACCACCAGCTTACGAGGCTGGCGCTCTACCCACTGAGCTACGGCGGCTCTCCTAGGATGTTTCAGTATTAGTTTAGAGGTTTAAAAGTTATGGTTATGCTTAAGGATGTTGGTGAGAAAGAAGCTCTGATGAGGATAAGAAATATTGTGGGGCGCTCACGTTACTTAAACTTTCCTGATGATGCTATCTCTATTCGTTTTAATGAAAAATTCTTGGTCATTAATATTGATGGTTTTAGTTTTAAATATTCAAAGTATTATTGGATGGACCTTTACGATTTAGGATGGAAAGCCGCAGCTGCATCTATAAGTGATATTGTAGCTAAAGGAGGTAAACCAGTAATTACTGCTTCGTCTATAGGTTTTAGGAAAAATAGAAGCATAAAAGAGCTACGAAGAGTAGTTAAAGGGTTAAAAAATTCTTCAACATACCATGGAGCCTCATATTTAGGTGGTGATTTAAACGAAACACCACGAGATGAATGGATAGACGCATTAACCATAGGAATATCAGAGAAACCTCCAATTCCCCGGAAAAGTAGGAGACATGTAAGAAAGGGTGACATTGTTTTAACATGGGGTAACTATGGATTAACCGGAGTAGCTCTTCATGCACATTACAACAAAGTGCATTTAGGTTCATGGAGAAAAGTTTTAGAAAAAACGAAAAGACCCAAAGTAGATCTTGAAGTGCTAGAGTTTATTGAAGAAATAAGGAGGTATATACGTTCTTCCCAAGATGTTAGCGACGGCCTTGCTGAAACCTTATGGGAGCTAAGTAAAGTGAACGATATAGGCTTCAAAATAACACACATACCTGTAGATGAGGAAGCAGTAGAGTATGCTAAGAGCTACGGTTTAAACCCCATAGATTTAGCATTGTATGGTGGTGAAGAGTACAACATAGTATTTGTAGTTGCTAAAGAAATAGAAGGAAAACTATCTCAGCTAAAGAGAGTCTATGACAAGTTAAATGTTTTAGGTGAAGTAATATCTGAGAAAACAGTGTATGTCGAAATTAAGGGTGAGAAGAAACAGGTAGGTAGAGGCTGGGAATATTTCAGAAATAAATAAGGTACTTATACTAGACGGATATACGGATGAGCCTGCCGGCCTAGGTGTTCCACCATATATTGACGTTTATCCTAGGTACATTGCAGGTGCAATATGGTCTGCAAGAAAAGATGTTAAAATAAAGTATTTAACAGTAGATCAGGCTCGACTTCTAGATTACAAGTTTTTCCAAGAAGCAAACATGTACGATATGATAGTTGTTATTGCCGGAGTAACCGTTCCCGGGAAGTATCTTGGAGGAAAACCTTTAACCATTAAAGAACTGGAAGAATGGTTCAAAATAGTAGATAAGCCAGTGAAAGTTCTTGCTGGCCCTGCTGCTAAATTTGGTATTGGAACAATAGGTGGGAGGCTTGCTGAACTACCTACTAAGGTTAAAGAAAACTTCGACATACTCGTAAAAGGAGATCCCGAAATAGTTATTCGCGAAATAATATCTGAAAATAGTGTGGACAAAGCAGACCCGTATGCTACACGTAGGTCATATGATGAAATAGAAGAATTCATTGTAAAAGGAGCAAGAATAGTTCTTCAGCATCCAAACCATGGGTTAAACCTGATAGCTGAAATAGAAACCTATAGAGGATGTCCTAGAGCAATTACTGGAGGATGTTCTTTCTGCATTGAACCGCTTTACGGTTTACCTAAATTTAGAAAGCAAAAATGCATTGTTAGAGAAATAGAAGAACTATATAATCTAGGTGTAAAGTTCTTTAGACTAGGTAGGCAGCCTGATATTTTTACATATAGAGCAGAAGGCGTTGGTGACGTAGAGTATCCTAAACCCAAACCTGAAGAAATTAAAAAGCTTTTCTATGGAATACGAAATGTAGCACCTAACTTGAAAACATTACATATAGACAATGTTAACCCCGGAACTGTAGCTAATCACCCTAAAGAAGCTAGAGAAGTCGCTAAAGTAATTGTAAAATATCATACACCAGGCGATGTAGCAGCTTTTGGCGTAGAGTCCGTAGACCCTGTAGTTGTTAGACTTAACAACTTAAAGGTTACTATGGAAGAAGCACTTAAGGCTGTAGAAATAATAAATGAAATTGGTGCTCAAAGAGGATATAATGGGTTACCCGAACTACTTCCAGGAATTAATTTGCTCTTTGGATTAAAAGGTGAAACTAAGGAAACTTATAGGATAAACTTTGAGTTTTTAAAAAGAATTGTTGAACGTGGTTTAATGATTAGACGTATAAACATAAGACAGGTTATGGTTTTCCCTGCTACAAGAATGTGGGATATTGGGGATAGGGTAATTAGAAGACATAAACGTTATTTTAAGTCTTTTAAAGCTAAGGTTAAAAAGGAAATAGAACCTCGTCTCTTAAGAAAACTTGTCCCCAAAGGAACAGTTTTGAGAGAAGTTTTTACTGAAAAACATATTGGCGAATACACTTATGCTAGACAGGTAGGGAGCTATCCGCTTATTCTCAAGATTCCTGAAAAACTACCATTACACGTATTTACCAATTTTACAATAGTTGATTACGAGCATAGATCCGCTATTGCAATACCATATCCTTTAAATGTAAATAAGGCTAAGAGAAAGTTACTAGAACTTATTCCTAACATCTCACATAATGATGTTTTAAACATTTTGAAGAATAGGCCTTTTAAGAGTTTAAATCAGTTAAGCCTGGTAATTAAAAATAAAGATTGTATAAAATACTTGTCCATTTAAAAAAAAGCTTCTAACTTCGATATGCCCATAATCTCTTTAAATTCTATGTTCAAAGCGTCAAGTAGTTGTTCGAAAGTACTTTCAATATTTTCAACGTACTTGTTTACATCTATCTCGCTAATTTTAGCTAATTGTACTGGCTTAACACCATACTTTGACCTTACTTTTACAAACATTATTACGTCTCCTTTTCTAACGTCAAAACCTACTTCTTTAAGCATTTTAGCTGCTCTAACGTGTTGAGGAACAGTTTTAACATATTCTTCAACGTTTTTAGATAAGAACACTTTAAAAGCAAGTTCGTCTAATGTGAGTTCACGGTTTCTAAGCTTATTGTAGCTTTCTTTAACTATTTCTCTAATTAAGTTTTTAACTTTTTCAAATTCTTCAGGGCTTTTAACTTTACCTAAAGCCTCTAAGACGCTATAAAATGCTTTCTTAACAAACTCCGGTGTGTTTCTTTTCTTCCCTACAAGACCCTTGACATCCACTGAACCATCAGGATATATTCCTATGTAATTTTTCTTTCTACCTGAAAAAGCAACATACCTATAGACTTTATCTACTTCTATTTCAAGACCAAGTTCTTCTTCAACCCATCTCTCCAATTCCTTAATTTTATCTTCTGGTGGACTATGTAAAAATAAGGAATCTGTGTCACCGTAAAGCACTTTTAGTCCTATTTCCTGAGCCTTTGATATTGTACTTTTAATAGCGTATCTACCTATGGCTGTTACACTTTCAGCTGCTGGTGGACAGTAAAGCGGAAATGTGGATGCTCCAAAAACACCGTATGAAGCATTAATAAAAACTTTCATTGCCTGCTGTACGATATCATACCATGCTCTCTCGCTTTCGCCCAGAGCCTTATTTTTAGCTGCTTTCTTGTAAATTTTAACTCTGAAATCTCTTAGTAACCCTGTAATTAACGCAGTTATTCCTTTTCTTCTTCTGCAGACCCAGTGTTTTGTTTCAGGTATTACATTCGATCTACAATCTGAATGAGAACAGTTAACGGTCTCATAGCTTAGATTCCACTTTTTAATGATACTAGGATATAGTGATGCAAAATCCATAACCACTACGTTAAAATACACTCCTGCCGGAGGTTTTACAACAATAGCTCCTGCATATTTTTTACCTTTAATTACTGCTTCAGTTACTGCTTCACCTTTTTCAGCCATAATGTCTTCGGCTAGTGGTATGAGGTAGTTGTTTTTCCTATGAATCCAATACAGCATATTCTTTATCCAGTGTGATACTGCATGTCTTGTAAGCTCATCCATAGACAACCGGGAGATTCTCATTAAGAGTATTATTAGCTTCATTACTAAGTCGTCATTAAACGTTGTTAAATTAAGTGTTAACTGCGCATCTCTGAAATTATAAGAGGCCAGCTCACTTAACGTCAAATCGCTTGCTACCGCCTCTATGACAACTTTAGAATAACCTAAGAGTGCAGATGCTATAGCATCTAACGTGAATTCCTTATATCTACCGCCGAAAGCGTATACCTGGATTGCTTTATTGTTAAAGAACCTATACAAGTCAATATGTATTCCTTTCTTAAGCCTTGCTCCTTCTTCAGCAATAACAACGGGTATATGTTTTTCATTAAAACCAAGTCTTTTTGCTCTATAGTACAGGTAGGGGAGGTCAAAGTTGTCTCCATTAAACGTTAGTAGAATAGGGTAAGAGTTTATTACTGTAAAAACCTCTGCTATTAGTTGTCTTTCACTGTCAAAAATTTCTATTTCTACGTTTTCAGGGTATTCTAACGGTTTATGGCCAAACTCTACGTTTTTTCTATGTAATAAGAGCACTCTTTTTAAACCATCGGACCCTACGAGAGATATACTTATGATCTTTTCTTCGGCTTCTCTTGGATCGGGTATTCTGTTTCTAGTTGCTGTATAAACTTCTATGTCTAAGGCTAAGCGTTTAAGTTTAGGTGGTGGTAGTTGGAATAGAGGTAGCCATTCTTTAACAAGTTCTTTAAATTCATAGTCTTCAACATTAAATAGTTTCTCAACATTTTTCGCTATTTCTTCAGGGATTTCTACTTTTACTTCTTTTAAAATACCATTCTCAATCTTGTATAGCATACCTGGTATTAGTCCCATATCGTAAATGTAGTTGTTGAAATATTTGATGTGGGCTTCCCAGGCTTTAGGCACATATTCACGTACGGTACCTACGGATCTAGGTTCTTTCATAACTATTTTTGTCATACGTACTTTAGCATCTTTAAGTAAGTCATATTTTTCAACAACTTCAACATGATCAAAAGATGGGTGGTTAACAATTTTATCTATTTCCTGAACTTTATCTGGGGGTAGGTCGGTTAAAAAGTACGGCAAATGCCCGGTATTATCATACCAGAAAATAATATCATGTGTTTGAGGATCATACAGTTTAACAAGAGCTTTCCGTTTTTTACCATCATATACTACTGATAAAAGATAACATGGACCTGTGTTTTTTGCTTCAACAATTCCTAAATCCAGGTCCTTTTTAGCTATTTTAAGTTTCCTAACTTTGCGACTCGTCCTTCTTTTCTTTCTCTTTGGCTCAACCATAAAACTATCAAGTGTTAACTGTTGCCCCATAAGCTACCACATACTCCCTCTAAACCCTAAATAAGTATGCCATCATTTAAAAGAAAATCCCCCAATAGTACAGAATCTAATTTTTATACTCTCAGACAACTGATTAAATACTAGGAAAAAGGGCCCGTGGCCTAGCCTGGATAGGGCGCCAGCCTGCGGAACAT
>Ga0180302_10000463_pt1 | contig 17713 bp, 18 predicted proteins | sample GuaBasSediGuay17_FD_121794 | JGI IMG/M metagenome (GOLD analysis project Ga0180302, IMG submission 121794) | Subseafloor sediment microbial communities from Guaymas Basin, Gulf of California, Mexico - Guay17, Core 4571-4, 12-15 cm | ecosystem: Environmental > Aquatic > Marine > Hydrothermal... | reverse complement strand
GTCCAATTGCACTTTGTTGCAGTAGAAACCAATAAAAATATTTAAAAATTTCTTTTTTTACAACTATGTAGATATGGCTAAGGTTGGATAACTTCGAGAGACACTAAAAAATGCCACAAGATGAGCCATTAGAGGAAAGGTTGCGGAGGATAGAAGAAGAAGATAGAGCAATACTTTATTTTATTCTGAATGGAGATACAATGTTTTTAGAAGATAGTGATGAAGTTAGATTGAAAAAAAGAGATTGGAACTTTGTTAAGAGAAGAATCGATGAAACACTTAAGCATGTTAATGCGAAGTTTAAAAGAATATTGTATAAGACATTACATCCGGATCCTAAAGAAAGATATCAAAGTTGTGATGAATTCCTAAAAAGCCTTTCCTAAAAAATGTTAGAAAAATGGCTAAGGTTGGAATAATCGGAATAGGACAGCCAAACTCAGTCGGATATGAACTGTGTAAAGAACTATTTCGGACATATATTCCTAAGGAAGAAAATAAAATTGATGAAATAGTGCTATTTAATCGCTCATTTGACAAGTCAGAGGCTTTGCTTGAAAGTATAAACCACAGCGTAAGTGAAGAAAGCAGTTTAAAAGAAATCTATGGAGATGGAACATATAGGCTGGAAGACGATTCTTTAAAACTCGTGTTTGAAAAGAAAGGTGTAATGATTCCCGCGATGAGAACTTTAGAAGGAATTGTTGCGATGGTAAAAGACGAGGAAGATGTGATGGTTATTTGTTTTGAAGCGACTAAAAACTGGTTGGAATGGCTTAGAAATGCTCCAGTAACTGAGAGGCAAAACATAAGAAAGTATTTGCTCTGGAGCAATCTTCCTGGAATTTTAAAAATCGGAGAGGCCATAAGGAAATTTGAGGAAAGAAGCGGTTCGCATAAAGCCCATAAGCTTGTTGTAACGAATCCTCCGTGTTACTTGACTTATGCTTTATGGGTAAGCTGTGGCTGCAAAGAGGAAAACGCCAGTAGGTTCAGTGGATATGCAGCGATAGATGGAAAACGGTTACATGAAATTTTAAAAGAAATTATTGGAATTATCATGCCAGAATTTGAGATTGAAAGAGTAATTAGCGGAAAAACGATAAATCCAATTTCAAATTGCTTTACTGCGGGTGAACATGGCCCTAATTCGATAGTTCTGTGGAATTTTATAAGAATTGGAGGAGTTCCATTTGAAGATATTAGATGGGAGGATTATGCTGAGCGAGAAATGCTTAAAAAAGAAATAAAGGAAAGAACTAATAAAGAATTTTTGAACGATCTAGAGAAATATGGCGGTAAAACAACTGAGAAAGTCGTGCCTTCTTTAGCTGAAACTGTCTGGAGTATTTTAACTGGAAATTGTTCTAGAATATTCACGAATGGTATGTTTGTTAAAATAGGGGAAGATTATAGAGTCCTATTATGGCCTTTAGTTTATAGGAATGGTCGAGCAGAAGCTGTACTAAATGCAGGACTTAGCGAAATCGAATCCAAAGCCTTACCAACGATTTCTGACTTGGAGCAATGTTTGGGAGAGGACGAGCAAAGACAGTTCAATGATGTTTTAAAAAGAATGGAAGATCTCTACAGAGAAGTCATATGGTGTATTTCAGACGAAAATACGTTGGAAAAAAAGGTTGAAGAAAGCAAAAGAATATTCAATAGTAGATATATACTTCTCCAAAACTTCTGTCAGAAATTTTTGGATAGTTTATTGGAAATATGTCCGCGCCAAGATTACCTATATATTGAATGTGAAAACCTTTTATACGGAATTACATACGCTAAAGAAGATGTTTTGCAGTTTATTTCAGATATTAAAAAGCTTGAGAATCATCCAGAGTTTGAGTACATAGGTATGTTCATTTCTGCACTTATAAATAAGATCGCTAAAGAGAATGAATTATATGAGATTGATTTAAGAGATATATCAAAACGAATTAATTATTTAGGATTCAGAAATAAGAAAGCCTACCTTAAAATCTTTGGAAAACTTGGGCATTTTACAGGAGCCGAATGTGAAGGAGGCATAATTGAAATCATCGATGAGGATATCTTAAAAAGATGGGATGAACTTAAGCGAAAATCATTTGAAAAAAGAGGTTGGAAGTATAGTTGGGAAGATTTACTTAAAGAAAAAGATTATAGTGTTTTAGATCAAACAGGCAAAGGACAAATTGATGGTAGCATTATCGTACGTGGAGTTGAAAGAGACTTTGGCGCAGCTTCGCAAAGAGGTGGTTTTCATGGTGCTTTATTTATGAGAGATTATAGTGGTTACGAGAAAACAGGTGGGGAACTAAAAGTGGAATGTACACATGACTGCTTCTGCTTTAGTATGAAAGGAGGTCACGCTGAGGCCTATTATGTTTGCGGCAGGCTTTGCAAAAATATGGAAAAAGGAACGGTGATGGTTCATATCATTCGTCACGAATCTTGCTTGCCTCCGGAAACTAGAAAAGAGGCACATGTTGTGGTTAAGCAAATTTTAAGCAAAAAATGATAGAAAAAAAGTTTTTAAAAGATTGCCTGGAATTATTTTTCGAATCGCAAGGTTTGAACATTGGAGAATTAGAAAAACTTATAGATGAAATTTTAAATCAAAGATTCGAACGTAAGAATATTAAAAGAGAATTGAGTGTTGAAGAATCTTGGAAAATATTCAATAATGCAGTAGTAAAACTAGAACAGCCAGATCAAAACAAAATTAAACGTATTTTAAAGCTGGATAAATTCAATTGGTTTGAAATCAAATTTTTTAACATTATAGAACGCATCCTAAATGGAAGCTTTCTTGTTGAAGATGATGAGTACTCGATCCGTAAGTTGATATTAAAAAACAATGGTAAATATTCGACGCACAAGATAAGTGTAAACACATATAACGATGTTAATAAATGTGAAGATAATGTCATAGTTGACGAAGATAAAGGCATATTTATTTTAGCAGATGGGCATGCAAGTGGAAGAGCACCGAGAGAATGGTCGGCTTGTGTGCTGATCTCTAGATTTGTTTATGATTTCTTAAAAAAGAATATCGATAAGAAAGAACCGAGAGAGCTTTTAGAAGAAGCTGTTAGGCATGCTCACAATGAATTTAAAAATTTAAAGAACCACCTTAAGGAAGGAGGATTTTATCATTTTTTACGCCAATCACAAGGATATGATAAATTTGGTCGGACGACGTTAGATATCGGTTTGATTAGAGACAATAAGCTACACTATTTAAGGATAGGTGATGGGATTTTAAAAATAATAACTAAAAACGGAAATATATTTACACCTTATGATGAAGAGCATGGTATAGGTTTTCTTGAAAAGGCTGAGCGAGAAAGCGATGCTGAGCGTAAAGAGGAACTATTGCAAAAAGCAGAAAAGCATCTTTTCAATCAGACGTTAAGGGTAAATGAGGCTTTTGGTGCGCGAGGGAGTTGGGATGATTTACCAACTTATGAATACAGAAGCGTTCCTTTGGACAAGGTTAAAAGGATTGTTATGGCTACTGATGGTATGCAGTATTTAAGCAGTAAGCGAATTAAAGAAATTGTTTTTGATGAGAAAGATTTAGAGAAAGCAATAAAACAACTAATAATTGAAGCAAGAACAAATCCTGACGAGAGGATTGTGGAAATGATTCGAAATAGAGAAGAGGGCGTTTTGAAAGAAGATATAAATCAAGATGATATATCTATTATCCTTATTGATGTAGAAAAATTGAGAGAGATAAAAAGAGCTGATTATATTAAAGAATCAGAAGGACAAAGGGGGCTAAAAAAAGAAAATGAAGATTTGAACAAAAAAGTTGCTCAGCTCATCGAAGAAAACAAACTATTGAAAAAGTCACAAGATGATTTGAAAAAACGATATGAACAGCAAATTATTCAATTAAGAGAGGAGAAAAATAATTTGCAGACAGCAGTTGAAAAATTAAAAGAAAGACTGAAAATTTATGAAAAACAGATGGCACAATATGAGAATGCTCTCGATAATTTGAAAAAGCAACTTAACGTATATCGAAACCGATTTATTAAAAGACAGCCAATTGAAGATCGGGTGAAAAACAAAGAAGATATTGAAATAATTCTTTCCGACTTTGATTTACTTTCAAATTTTGAAGCAACTCGCCAAGAACTGGAAAGTAAATCAGTTGAACTCAGGAGAAAATATGGAGAATATATTATAAAATATCAAGTACATTTTCATGGCAGAATAATCAAGGAAGGGAAATGCACATTTGGAGAATTTCTTTCAAAAGAATATGAAAAAATCAAAAAGATTTACAGCAATTTTGAAGATGCCAAATTAAAAAAAGAGTACTTAAAAAATTGGTGCGAAAAACAACTTCTTCACGTTGATGACTGGAAAAGAATAGCAAGAAACAAAGGCGAGAATTATCTTAAAGAGATATTAAGTTATGAGAGATATCTCAAAAGTACAATTAAGATATTAAGTCGGGATGATTAACATGCCACTTTCAAGAGAATTAAGACATATCGAAAAACTACTCAATACTACTTTCGGTTGGAAAAGGTATAGTTTAACTGGAAAAAAGGAAGGGGGTTCATTTTATAAGGTTTATACAGGAATCGACAAAAAAAAGGGAAAAAAATGTATAATTAAAAAAGCACTTGACAGAAGACATGCTATAAATGAAATTGAATTTTATAAGCGTGAAGCTCCTTTACTGCATGAACATATAGTCGAGCTTTTTGAAATTATTCAAATTGAAAATGACCTTTACATTATAATGGAGCAGGCCGATGATAACCTTGAAGGTTTGATTGACCCAGACCCGGAATTAAATTATTTTAATACCGATGAAAGAATTGAAAGATTCTTAGAACACGTAATAAAAGGATTGATGCCTTTGGAAGCAAGAGGGTTATTTCATGGGGATCTTCACCCAAGAAACGTTCTTTACTTTGAAGATAAAGATTCTTTTAAAATATGTGATTTTGGATTGACTAGGCCGAAAGGAAAAAGGTTTTCTAAAACGAAAGGTATTATTTCTTACAGGGCCCCAGAATTAGAAAGTCTTGGAGATGAAAAAGTAAAAAGCGGAGATATTAGAAGTGATTTTTATTCAATAGGAGCCATACTTTATTTTATTTTGAATGGAGATACAATGTTTTCAGAAGATAGTGATGAAGTTAGATTGAAAAAAAGAGATTGGAACTTTATTAGGAGAAGAATCGATGAAACACTTAAGCATGTCAATGTGAAGTTTAAAAGAATATTGTATAAAACATTACATCCGGATCCTAAAGAAAGATATCAAAGTTGTGATGAATTTCTGAAAGCTATTGGAAAATCAGCTGAGATTCCTGGTGAGTTGCAAAGATGGATAAATAAAATAATGGCATGGCTTGAGGAGGTTAGCGAATATGGAACACACTCACCTACTGATGTAAGGAACATAATTCAAACACGGAGGACTTTAAGAGAATATATTCAAAGGCATGGATTGAATGCGGATAAGGTAATAGAAGAAAGAATTAAAGAGCTTGATAGAAATATAATCCAAAAAAGAATTCAAGATTATATTGTTATGTATGTGTTTGTCAGGTATGATCTCGGAAAGCGGCGTGGAAAAGATGATTCAGGTCGCGTAGAATTAAATTTCAGATATGAAAAATGGCTAAACGAACATGAAGATGAACGAGAATTTTATTATGAGCTTGTCAAACCAGATTGTTGGGATTTCACTGGAGAAAAAGATGAAAAAACAGAAGAAGTTTATGGAAGAGCTAGAAAATGGAGAGAAAGATATGGAAATGAGGTTATCCATCCAGATCTGAATGAAGTTGGGGATATAGTACCCCAGTGGCTAAGACCCTATATTAAAAAGATAAGGACGCATGTTAGACCGCATCCAAAATGGCGTGAATGGCTTGAAGAGGATGGATGGGATTGGTTACAAAACGTGGTTCTGGAAGGAAGATAAAAATGCCAGGGGATGAACCATTAGAGGAAAGGCTAAAAAAAGGAACAGATGACAAAGAAAATTTAGAAGAGTTAAAAGAGCGAACGAAGAGAAAAGTTGATACATATAAAAATTTTCTAGAAAATCTTGAAATCACCGATCCGTATGAAGCGACTAAACAAATATTGAAGGAACGTGAAAAACTTTTACCTTCGAATCTTCCTTTCTTTTTGGAAACTTCGAAAATACTAATTGCAAAGTTTCTTCAAGAAGAATCTGTTAGAAAGACAGAACAAACAAAAATTAGAGAGATTTTTGCAGCAAGGATAATGCAAGAAAAGGTTTTGTATGATAAGCATTATACAAAAAGAGAATGGGACAAAATTAAAGATGATGTGAAGAAAAGGGTTCGAGATTTAATTCTGGAAAATCCATCGTACAAAAAACTTTCTCGTATTTACGGTGAAGATTTTGATAGCATGTTTCATTCTCTATTGAATGATTCACTTAATATGATCGATTACAAAGTGCCATGGTATAAAACAGCGACTAAGATTATAGCTGGAGCAGTTGGATCTGGCGCGTTGATTGCTTTGTTTACTTTCTTATATTTCGCTATGTCTAAAAAAGACATTCCTAGGACATGGCAAGAACGAATACTACGCGATTTCGCTGCCAACCCATACGAAATCGTAGAAGAACACCACAAAGAAAACACAGGAGTTATTGTATACAAACTAGAAAACGGACGTGAAATTTGGACATTTGCTGATGTCGCTAATCCGGGGGATAAGATTAAGCTAGATCTTAGAGGTCTAACCGACAGTAATGTGAAAAAAGAAGCGGGGAGAATAATTGTTACGGTCGAACCAAGGCAAATAATAAAATTGAATAATGAAAAAAATAATATGAACCTAAAAAAGAAAGTACTGGAGAATTTAACAGAAGAAAAAACTGTGGAATTGTTCAGGAAGGCAAAGGAAAAACTTGAAAGTAGAGACGTTCGAGGCGCCGCAAACATAATCGACATGCTTTTGGCCAGTTTGGATAAGAATACTCAACTCTTCGAAAAGATCAAATCGTATAAATCGAATATTCTGGAGCCAGCGCTTAAAAAACTCGGTGAGGAGGCGGAGAAGATTAGGGATTACATGACACAGTTTAACGAAATAAAAGATTAAACTAACCATGAAAGTAAATTAAAAGAAGCTGATAAAAAGTATAAGCAATTAATACGACGAATAGAGCGAGAAAAAAGGGAATTCCTTTTTGCGGACGTTTCAGAAATTCTCAAAAAAGTAAAAGATTTTTATTCTCAAAGAATAAAAAAACCACTAGAAAAACTCCTAAAGCATGAAAAACAATTTGGTGAAATAAAGAAAGAAATTGAAAGCGCGTTTATATTCCGATATGTTCCATACCCTTGCTCAAATAATGCGGGTTTTCTTATTTGCAAGGTAAAAGAATTCAAGTCCAGTTATTTAAAATTAAAAAGAATTCTCAAAATTATAGAATCGGAATTTCCAAGATTTGCTAAGTATGCTATTACGCCTTACTTTGCACGCAATCTTGAAAAAACAATTAACTTTATTATGGAGCAGGAAATAACGCTTGAAAAGTTGAAACGTAAATACGAAACAATTAGAAAGGAATTTCAATGCAAAAAGAACTTTGTCAATGCACTTTTCTCATGCAAAAGTTTCTTAGAAGAGTTAGAAAGCAAATTTATGGCGCACAAAATATTTTGGCGCCGTAGTTGGGGCTATTTAGGTAGGTACCGTAATCGGGGCTATTTAGGTATAGGTTTTGATGTTTACTATAAGTTTGCAGGCAAACGCGGAGTTTACTGTGTTGTCTTCCCTGAAATTGAAGCTCAATATAAACAACTAATTTCCAAAACAAAACAGCTACTAAAAGAGATTACTAAACATGTTAAGAATAAAAATCAGTAGTAAATGATTTTGAGTAAAAATTTAAATTTTTATTTTTTTACTACAACTATGAATCTTTACGATGAAACTATTGAAGAAAGATTGCATTCTGTTTACGATTCCCATGAAATAAAGAAATTATCGCATCGTAAAAAATCATTTTCAAAGTTTAAAAAAGCCTTGATATTGTGCTTGGTTCAGGTATCGTTTCAGGAGTATGTTTAGTTACAGGGTAGCTAAGAATATACTAAAATAGAATAGAACTGGATGAGCGTTTTAGACGCTACTGTGGACAATAAAAACAGTTGAGAAAAGATGTTTAGCGAAGGATTTTAGATAAGCAAAATTTAAATCTTTTTTTAGTTTCTATAAAGGAATGGACGAGCCTATCGAAGAGAGATTGCGTAGGATAGAATATTTCGGAGAAAAGAAAAAGAAGCCAAAACTTGGATTGGGTAAGAAGTTGCTTCGCTTTGGTCTGGTTCTTAGTGGCATTGTTGGTGTTTCTTTTGGTGGTCTCAAAGTATATGATGCTGTAAATGAATACATGGAAAAGGTTAGAATTGAAAGAAAGATCCGCTTTGAAAATTATTGTAAAAGGTTGAAAGAAATTAGAAATTTAGTGGAAAGGGATCCTTTAAGAGCTGAGAGCGAATATCATTTATTAGAAAAGAGTGTATTAGATGAATCAAGTGCATTATTTGACTCGTTGAAAAGCGAGGTAAAAGAACTCAAGCAGAAAATAGATGAAGAAAAGGAATTCTATTTGGCAAGAAAAAGATATAAAGAATATACTAATTTGTATGAAAATTTGAATAGGTTCCATCCACTCGAACGACTAGAGAAAAAGATTTCTGATGAATTGAGACGAATTGCAGATAAGCAATCAAGTAGATATAATCAACTGAAAAATGCACTTATCGAACTAAAACAAAAAGTTGCTAGGAAGGCCGTCTGGAATGGGTTAGAAGCAGCTAAAGTCGCGTATAGCGAAGCTTCTTATTGTAATACTGTGCAACTATGTTGGAAGATTCTTCAGCTCGTAAAAAAGAATAATCTTCAAAATTTTGAGAATGGAGCCAAAAATCTTTACCACAAAGCACTTGAAAGATTGCTTCTCTCGTGGTTTAATCCACGAAAATTAAATTTTAGCAGAATTATCCTAGGAGAAGGTAGAATATTCGAAGAGGAAGATTATTCATTTTACTATGATGGAGCATCACTTAAATTTTCTACCAATGATGGAAGAAAAGAGGTTCAATTACCAATGGAAGGATATTTGCTTCTTAGAAAAAATAGCTATGAAATATTGCTCTGTTCATGGAAGCCAGCAACGATTCACCATCATGAAGATTCAATAAAAGTTTATTTTGTTGATATGTTTAGGTATGCGAATAACGATTCTCATTTACGATACCTAAGGATTGACCCTGTATTCAGAAGATATGAAAATGATTTTGAAACTTTTAGATTAAAATATTTGGCCAAAACACTGGATGCTGCACTTAAAAAGAGGGAGTATTTTAATCTGCTTGATAAAATAACTGCTCCTTACATGAAAAAAGCGCTTTCGAAGCTTAATATAGATAGTAAGGCCGTGTTTGATCAAGAAAAAATGCTTGAACCAGCAAGCCATATTAGTGGATTTGCTATGCTGATGTTGGTTTTATCCGGCATGGGCTTTGTAATTTACCTCATAGTTAATGGCCCGCCACATTTGAAAAATGAATGATGAGCCGTTAGAAGAAAGATTGCGCAAACGAGATTTTGAACCTGAATACTTAAAAAGAGATATCTCTTTGGATCATATTGAAAGAAGATTTCCGACAAAACCTAAACTAAACCTGAAAACACTAATTAAATTGTTTTTTATTGGCAGTTTGGTTAGTGTTTCAGTAGGAGGAATAATGGGATTTTTGGATTATGGAAAGTCTTCAACACTATTAAGTGTTGTGCGAAAAGAAGCAGACTCTGTAGAAAATAAAATCATCAACAGGCTTAAATATCAACTTTTGATTTTAGAGCGGTTATATAAAAATAAAAAGATTGGTGAGCAGGAATATTATGAAAGGAGGAAACAGATCACTCAAAAATTATATGAGATTTCTGGCAATAAAAAATAAAAAACAAAATACAATTTCAGCATTTGATGGGGCTTGAAGATAAAGTAAAGCAGTTTTGGGATTGTATTCTTGGATTGCCAAGAAAACTTGCTCGTGCAACTGCTATAGGGTTATTGGGCGCAGTTTTAACATCCGGATGTGCTTCGCAATATATAGGAAGTTTTACTGTTACCGAGCCAAGTGGAAAAGTATGGACTGAAGAGACAAAAGTTGGAAAAAGAAAGGCAATCGAATACGAAATCAAAAGAATAGAGATAAGCGGTAGAGGATATAAATTAAAAGTTGTAAAAAAGGAAAAAACTCTCTTGAAATTAAAAGTCGAAAGAGTTAGAGAGTACTTAGATAGAACCTTCGATGTATATTACAATCCTACTTTGCCAGCTATAGGAAGGGGTTTTCTTTGGACCATCTTGGGCGGAGGAGCCAGTTATTTATTTTATGTCGTTGAACCGCCGAGCGGTATTGTTATGGCGTTGTGCATGGGTGTGTGCGGTATCGGTTTTGTAAAAAAAGCAGCAAATATCTCTGAAGGAAAAAAAGCAGAGTTTGTTTCTTTGATGAAAAAACTATATGAAAAACATGGTGCATTGCAACGCAGTTATCTAAGTGCAGAACTATCGGATGAGGTAAAAAGAATTAAAAGAGAATTCCTGTTTGAAAAAACAGAGACTGGCGACGTAAAAGAACACCTTCCTTCTAATGTTTTGGTACTTGCATTTCCAAAAAGATTTTTCAAACGATCCTATGGTTACTTGAAGAATGGGGTTGTTCTTTTTTCGCTCAATAATAAAAATTTATATAAAAACGAGGCATTTTCTAAAGCTGAACTTATTCAGAAAATTAAAGACTATGCACGTCTTTATATCACGAATGAATTTATCTCAAAATTTATTTCTTCTGCGAAAAAACTTATCAAAAAAAGAAATCAAAAAATTGAATTCAGAACTGCCGATTATAGAAAAGACATCAAAGTAGAAAACGGGCAAGCATATATTTATCTACCCATGTATTGTGTTGATTTTGATGATGCTGCTAAAAGGCTTGTGGAAAGATACATAAATTCGAATATTAAAAACGTTGTAATTAGCATTGAACAAGGAAAAGATAGCAGGGTTGTTTTGCAATACAGCGGACCATCACGAACGGAACTCGTTCGTAAGTTATTTAAGCATAAGTTAGCCGAAAAACAAGTTAAATTTGTAAAAGATTATGACCTAGATGAAAAACTTATCGATAGATACGGGAAAGCTACTTTTAGATTTTACTTTCCTTCTGAATTTGAAATAAAGATTATCAATCCCAAGTTTGTGGTAGATAGTGGTCCCATACTTGTTTATTTCGATAATAACGAAATTAAAGTTAAGTATCCAACACTTGAAAAATTTTTAACAAAACTTAAAAGCCTTGGTGTGGCAAAGCCAAGATATGAAAATGATATGCTTGAGTTACTAAGAGATCGTATAGTAGGCTGGCGTGTGAAGTTTAATATTAGAGATTGCGAAGTACCTCCATCTTGGTTTTTTTGCTTGACCAAAGAAGGACTAGAGAAAGCCATCAAGCAATTCGTTGAAGAAAAAATCAATTCTTACATCGGTAGTGTGTGTATTTTAGTAGAAGATGAAAAAGGACAGCCTTGTAAAGGAACTAAAGTTATTCCAGTTTATCGTGGTTATTCAAGGGAAGAACTAATCATAAAACACTTTACAAAAGGTTATGTAACTATTGGTTTAAAATTTTTAGATAGATATGATTTAGAAACTAAGATTACCAGCAATAAAGGTATTGTAGATTTTAAATACTATTTACCTTCGTCGGAATTGGATATTAAAGTTGTGCCTAAAGAGGAAACTCTCATCGAAAGTAAGCCGATTAAGTTCAGATTATCTGGAGTAGATTACGAACGAATGGATGATATTGAAAAGAGATTGGAGAAATTAGATGTCTTAAAGAATTTTACTGAAATTGGGAGAAGGTTTGCTATGCAGAAATTCAAAGATCAACTGCGATTTTTAAATGTATATTGGAAATGTGGAGATACTATGCATGCTAAGTTTTATTATTTACCGAAAAATGCTTTGGATGTTTTAGTTGAAGAATTTGCTTCGAAGATTAATTCTAATATAAAAGAAATAAAGATAAGGGTTATTGACGAAAAAACTAAGAAGCCAGTTTATGGAGCAATAGTAGATGTAAAATATTTCGGACCAAGTCGAGAAGCGCTTCTTAAGAGATATTTCAGAATCGTCGATAACAGAATTTTGCAGAAGATAAGGCCGTATGATCTAAAGCCAAAAGAGACTAACAAAAATGGTGAAGTAACATTTAGAGTATACGTTCCATGTAAGCTTATGGTGGATGTGATAGATTGGGATTACTGGTTTAAAAGAGCTAAAGTGGAATTTGAGCCAGGAAAGCTTAAGAGAACCATTGATGTTACAAGAATACCAAAATAAACGTTCTTTAAGCATACTGTTGTTATCATAACCACAACGCACCTTTAAGAAACCCAAGAATTTCTTACCACTGAACGAGAGTAAAAAACGAAAGATTTATATACTATTAAATTTATTCACGATTATGCGGTGGTGAAAAAATGCTGACTGAAGTAATCAAACAGGATATGCCTGATGTAGAACATGTTATGGTACTTACTCCAGAAGGCAAACCTGCAGATAATGAACTTTTAGAAATTTTGAAAGCCAGTAAACTAAATGGAGAAACTTATGTGGAAGAAGTTGTCAAAAAAAGATTACTAGAAATCATTAATAATGATGAAAATTATGTAGGATACTTCAAAAATGGAGAACATTATTTTAAGAGGAATATCAATGGGAATAACTTACTTATGGTTCAAAAAAGCGATGTAATTCATCTTTACGATATTCCTAATCATAATTCAAATGGAGGTGAGATTGGGATGGAAAAATATAATCCTAAAGAAAACGGGTCTGGAAACACAGAATCTCATGAGCAGAATAGTGTTCAAAATCAAAATTTAGAGAATGTTGTGGAACTTGTCGAACAACCTCGAAGTAACAAAGGGCAACCCATTCGATGGTACAAAAAACACGTTCCTACATTTGCAAAAATGTTCGGAGCTTTGGCACGAATAGTCAAAAGCGCTGTAGGATATGTAGATAAAAAGCTAACACCTGTGCCAGAATCAAACTACGCTGAGGTTCGATCGATTCGTAACTTTTACAATGAACTGCAAACATATGCTAAGGCACTTAGAGATAGAATAAACTATGAAAATCAAGAATTAGATAAAGTAGAAGGAGGTATAGAAGAGTTAGAGAAAGCTTTTATCGAAATTAGAGATGATGAAAAAGCATTGGTAGAACGTATAAGAAGGATATATGGAAAATTAAATGATATCCTTGCAGGACATGTTTTAAATTCTAGAGAATTCGCATTGCAACGAATTAGAGAATATGAAAAAAATAAAGAAAGAGAACATGGAGCAAAATTGGTTGACCGCCTCGTAAGGCAAACCTATAGAAGAAGCGTTGGTTCAATTGATGCAAGAACTAGGACTTTAGAAGAATTATCTAGGATCAGCAAAGGTTTAGAAGATAATGAAGTTTATGAAACAGAAGAGCTATCAAATATCGGAGATGCGCTTCGTGAGAATTTAGGAGCAATACTGCGCACTCCTGGAGCAACAGAAGACAAAATATACGAATGCTTTGAGAGATTTGAAGAACAACCTTTTGAAAATCCAGGATATTGTTTAGAAATCCTTCTTGACTTAAAAAGCGAAGTAAACAGTGCAAATAGAGAAGCTTATGCGAATGTAGTAATGGAGCTTGAAGCTATGAAATGGATAAAGGAGGAAAAAGAAAGAGGCAAAAATCCATATGTTTTAACCATTTAATTTTTATCTCCTAATTTTTCTTTTTAATGCATTGAATAGAGAAACTATCCTTAGCAAGAAACTCATTATTTTTTTAGTCTTTTTATAAAATTCATTAAAATCTATAATTTCCTCACTTAAGATTTTTCTAAGTTCTTCAAGCTGAGATATTGTCGCAACAAAAAAATAGTTAATACGGTTTACATCTCTTTCTATTTCAGGGTTTGTTTCTAGAAGCCTTTTTAATCTTTGATTCAAGCGGACGGATTTAGTTTCAAGCGCTTCTATGCGCCTTACGAGTTCTTTTCCTTTTTTGACCGCGCGTTTGATGTCTTCTTCTTTATCTGACTTTCGAGCTTCAGCAACTAAATGTTCAAGTTCCTCTACTAATCTAAGTTCTGGAAGTTCTAATTTGATTTCTTCAGCAATAATACGTTCTGCTTCTCTCCTTCTTTCTCGTGGTATTCTTCTTTCTCTCCGTTCAGGCATAGTAGTTTCTGCGCCAGTCTCTTGCCTTCCTTTACGTAAAAACGACCAAATCAGAAGAACTACGATTGCGATAAATGCTATAAACGCTGCAAGATCGATGACCCAAACAGGAACTCCTTTTTCGCATAAACCTTGAACTATGTCTGAGTATGCTAAAAGAATACCAAGGAAAATTCCCCACACAAATGCAAATCCAAGTTTTACTATTCTGCTTTCTTCGTAAGCTTTTATTGCTTTGTAAGTAAGCCAAAGCAAACCAGCTGTTGGTAATAAAATGCTCGCAGCTATGACAAATCCACTATAGGTTTTTAAAAGATATAAAAGTGCTGCTCTTGGAATCCCTATGATTCCGATTATGGAGATTGTTAAAGCGATTGGTACAGCTATTCTTGGCGGAAACTTGAGTAAATGAAGTGCCCCATAGTATAATAATGCGAATAAAGCTATAATTAACAGCATACGCATCCAGACAGTCGGGCTTTCTGAAAACCTCGCAAAGAACCCTCCAATGACTTCCTCTGTAAAACCAAAGATTTTTCTAACTCCGCGTTCTTGAGCGCATGCTACTTGCATCAGGATCAAAATAAGTAAAAAGAAGACCATGGGTTTCAATTTTGATTTCATTAGACTCCCTCTTTTTTAACTAAGAAAATCGTTAAATATTTAAATTTATCCTTGACTTGCTTTGTTATGAAAGCCATAATCACAAGCTACAGGAGAGGATTGCACAGACAGAATACAAGGCAGGCGATAGTAGAGGTGGAAGGGGTTGATAGCAAGGAGAAGGCTACAAAGCTTGTTGGAAAGAAAGTTGTTTGGAAAACACCGACTGGAAAGGAAATTGTTGGTGAAGTCAGAGCTCCACATGGAAACAAAGGCAGGATTAGAGTTCTTTTTGATAAAGGATTGCCTGGTCAGGCTATAGGGAGTAAGGTTGAAATAAAATAAAATAGTAAAAATAAAAATTTGGAAGTTTTTCTTTTATTAAAATGGATGAACCATTAGAAGAAAGGTTAAGGAGAATTGATAAATATAATAAATTAGATAAGATGAAGATGAAGTTCCTCCCATTTATAGGCTAGATGAAGCAGCTCACGAGCAAAGGCGAAATATCGAAACTCTTATTAGGAATATAAAAGAATTACACAATCGTAGAGCGTGTCTAAAAATTCTTATGAATAAATTCTTTACTCTTATGAAGAGTTTTACAAGATAATTAACAATCCTTGCAGATATTCTTGTTCTTGTAGTTTCTTTCAAGATTGTTTTTATTTTATCACCATAGTTATTAGTTAAAGAACCAAAAATACTTTCTCCTCTTCCCCTTCTTCTATATTTAATTATATCTTTAAAGAAAATTCTTCTTGCTTTTCTTCTCCAATAACCATGGTAACGATTTCTGTTCGGTTTAACAATAGGAGTGTATCCTGATTTAAACATTATACCTAAAGCTTTATTATCATCGTACCAACTATCGGCGAAGAGCTCACCTTTTCCAGGAACCAGAACTTTTTCTACTGCTTTGCTGGGAGCCATACTGCCAAAATAGATAGATCTCTTCAGTAACTGCTGTGAGTGTATGAAATTCTACTTCTTTATGTTTCCAATTGGAAAATTTAGTTGAATCTAAGACAAAGAATAAAGGAGACAGTAAGGAAAGGAGTGTTTTACCTATACGCTTAATAAGAGCAGAAAATACTTCATTTAACTTCTTTTCCCAATAATGTATAACACTATGGTCCACCCTTTCACCACATATATCTTCAGAATAATTAGATTCTGCTTTCCTAAGAGAATCTTTGTTTTCTTCTTTTAAAGCTACTATAGCAAGATATTTTTTAATTGGATGTTTAGGAGGCCTACCTCTTTGTTTTTTCGCCCTGATGATCTCTGGACAGAGTTCTTCAATAACAGATAGAAAATGTTTTATATCATAATGCTTTATATCCCATCGTTTTAGCATTGGTTATCACCTCCTTTTGTGGGCCTTTTTGGGGCCTTCTCGGCCCCCTTAAGAAGTCTGAAATGTAAATAAATGTTTAAATTATTTTTTAGACACGCTCCACAGTCGTAAAAAAAACAACTGAGGTATATAACCAAATTATTGAACTTTGCGAACTTGTTGTTAGTTCTGGTGAGTTTGACAAATTAACTAAACTCTACGATGAATTAAATCTTTAGGAAGAGAAAAATAAACTATTTAGTGAACTGTACTTTAATGCGTTTGACGTATACCAATACAAAGAATTGAATAAGAAATTGCAAGAAGCAGAAGAGGCTTATAATGCTGGCAAATATATAAAAGCACGAACACTTGCGCAAGAAATAGTTAATGAAAATCACGGAAAATGGGTTCCTTGTTTTGAAGAGCCAGGAAGATTAACTAGATTTGAAGAATCAGAAGTTACAAAGAAAGCAAAGGCTTTGCTTGATAAAATTGAATCAGAAATAAGTGATTAAAGGTGGGGGAGTTAAGAGCCCTGCATTATACATATCATTAGTTTATTTGAAGATTCTGAATATACCTTAACCAACCCAACCAAGTTAAATAAACTTTTGTGTGATGCTAAAACTTTCCTCCTAAATGAAAAATAATGAAAAGCACTAAAAGAAGAAGCCTCATTCAGTCATATCCATTAAGTTTACGCGACCACCAACCATAAAAAATAAAAATTTCGAATGAATAAAGAAATGCCTATGGACGAGCCCTTAGAAGAACGATTAAGAAAATTCGAACGATTAAGAAAAAAAAGAGAAAGTTGATCCTGCTCACTTTTTTGAAAGGGACCAAATAAATCCAGCATATCAATATGTTAGATCATCTACTTTTTACGTTGAAAAGTGGCACGACTTTACTGTTACTCGTATTGAAAAAGAAGAAAAATTACAGGAATTAAAGGAAAAGGGCAAAGAGTTAGAAATTCAAGGTGTCGGACTTTTATTTAGAGCCGGAGATGAGTTGTATTATGATTCTACTGGTGGAGCATTTGTGGCTGAGCTTAAGGCAAAACTGATTGAGAAAGCTCGTGAATATGCTATAAAACATAGTTATGATGGTTTTTATCTTGGCGATGATTCTATTAAATGTGAAGTGGTTTATTTTGCTTCTCCTTTTCACTCTGTAAAATATAGACTCACTGGAGTTGCTGATTTCTACAGATTAAGGAATGAATTGTGACTCAAATAAATAAGATGAATTTTGGAAGGAAAATTGGATAATATCAATAAAAATTGTGAAAAACCTTAAGGACATTTAAACGGTCCGGGAATGACTCCCTTGTACATTAAAATGATTAATATTGCTCCTAATGCAAAGCCGATTAAGAACCCTATAAAAGCTGGACCTGCGCACATAAAAAATTGTCCTAGTTTTCCTTTCATTGAATAT
>Ga0180302_10000462_pt1 | contig 17713 bp, 18 predicted proteins | sample GuaBasSediGuay17_FD_121794 | JGI IMG/M metagenome (GOLD analysis project Ga0180302, IMG submission 121794) | Subseafloor sediment microbial communities from Guaymas Basin, Gulf of California, Mexico - Guay17, Core 4571-4, 12-15 cm | ecosystem: Environmental > Aquatic > Marine > Hydrothermal... | reverse complement strand
TCTCCGCTTGTAAACGACAACCTCATTCGCAGCAGGCTTGAGCTCGTCGATGACCTCAGCTCCCCAAGTCCTTCTCACAGCATGTGGCGGGTAGAACTTGAACTCCAGGTCATCTGGCAGGTGCGCGTCACAAACATAGAATACTGGAGCTCCACTCTCTCTTGCTGCAACTAGTATCTTCCTTATGTTGCTGATTATCTTCCTTGCCTTAGGCACATACAGTGCTCCTTTCTCGCTTGCAAAGTCGTTTAGCATGTCGACTACCAGGAGTGCAGTCGACAATAAGACCCCCTGCCATCAGTCAACTGTACTGCTTTAAAACTTCTATCACATCACAGTTATCAGGAGGTGTCTCAGCCAAGTGCAGCTGAAGTGCTTGAGATGTGGCAAACTGTATCCTCCTATAGTTACACTAGAGAAGTGCGCTTGCGGTGGCCCTCTATCTCTCGAGGGAGCCAGGTCAAGTGGTACAGGAGACGGGGTATGGAGATATAGGAGGCACCTTCCCAGCATGGAGGTCGAGCTATCTTTAGGAGAAGCTGCAACTCCGCTGATACCCTGCATAGGTCTGCAGAAGCAGATCAGGTTAGCTAGTCTCTATGTGAAGGACGAGTCGAAGAACCCTACTGGCTCCTACATAGACAGAGGTAGCGCTGTGTTAGCATCAGCCATAGCTTCCTCAGGCCTACTCTCAGTGAGGCTCCACGGAGACGGAAACTACATTGCATCGATGGGGGCATACTTGGCTAGAGCTGGTGTGAAGGCTCTTGGAAGCTATGAGCTGCCAGTAGACTTAAGCAAGACCATACAAGCATCGCTATATGGGGTGAAGCACAGCTCATCAGAGAGCTCACCAGTGGTATCATATCGCAACCCATTCATGCTAGAAGGCTTAAAGACTATCGCCATAGAGATGGTAGAGCAGCTTAACACGGTGCCCTCTGCTGTCATTGTACCCACTGCCACAGGGGTCCTCCTGTTCTCGCTCTATAAAGGATTTAGAGAGCTCCTTGACTATGGGAGCATAGACAACCTTCCTGTGCTATATGCTGCTGTCTCAAAGGGGCACCCCTTAGTTAGCTCTAAGCAAGCACACGCTGCGATGTTCCTTCCGGTAGCTGATAAAACCTACATAGAGGAGGCGAGAAAAGCTCTGAGAGGTACAAGGGGGGATGCAGTTGAGGTATCTGATGCTGAGATGATCCGCTGCGTGAGGATCTTAGCTAGAGTTGAGGGGATACTAGCTGAGCCTTCTGCTGCAGCCTCTGTAGCAGCCTGCTTCAGGATTTCTAAGAGACTAGCTTCATCTAGCCCCGTAGTCGCATTGGTCACAGGATCAGGCCTTAAAGCCTTAGATCTCCTGGCATACTCCTCTGATGCTACAGGCGCAGGTGCAGCTTTCCACAGGATAAAGGTCGAGATTCTCAAGGCTATAGCCGAGCGTGCTCCAATCCACGCATATGGAATCTATAAGCTGCTTAACGAGAGAGGGCTAGCTACCTCCCCACAGCTGGTCTATGCATATCTCGAGGACCTCAGCAAGAGAGGCCTCGTCTACAGCATGAATGTTGCCTCGCAGAGGAGGAAGAAAGTATTTTACTTGACTCCAGTAGGCCGCTCTCTTCTATCGCTAGTAACCTATTAACCCGTGCTTTGAATAAAGTTTATCACCAGGAATCAAGCTCACTAAGGTAGCATGTTGCAGAAAAGCGCCAAAGAGCTGGCATTGATAGCCATATTCACAGCAGTCAACTGCATCTCAACAACTCTAATTCAGGTGTACATTCCTGCGACAAAGGGGTACTTCAATGTAGGAGAGTCAACTGTTTACATCACAGCAATGCTGTTCGGCCCGAAGGTTGGGGCTCTAGCTGGTGCGCTAGGTCCTGCTCTAGCAGACGTAGCTACTGGATACTACATCTATGCACCAGCGACAGCAGTCATTAAGGGGCTGGAAGGGCTTGTAGTTGGCCTTTTAAGTAGAAGAGCTGTCAGAAGAAGGATTCCAGGCTACTTGTACGCTCTAGCTCCCTCCGTTCTCCTACTGATCATAGGCATCATGTACTACACTGGGTCATCAGAGCTAACTATAGGAATCCCAAAGTTAAATATGACAATCCTAGTCGAGATACACTACCTAGCTTGGATCATCACAGCAGTTGTAGCAGCTGCTGCCTTAACCTATGTGGCAAGAAGCCCAGAATGCCTACAGTGGGTTATATCGGCTTCAGCTGGGGGGGCTATAATGGTTCTAGGGTACTTCCTCTATGAGCAGCTTGTCCTCGGGTACTATGCTATAGCGGAGGTTCCCTTTAACATAGCTCAAGTACTTGTTGGGATACTCATTGCAGTCCCTACAGTGAGCACCTTATCTCGTAGGCTGCCTAGCTCTTCAAGGAGATTCCTCCTCGATTCTAGCGCCATCAAGTGATATGCCTGTCTTAAAGCACTCAAACCCCATCCGTTCTATTGCTTTAGCTATTTGTTCAGCCTTGCTCTCATCTACAGCTATCACGCAGCACCCTCCTCCCCCACCTCCTGAGAGCTTAGCTCCATATGCGCCAAGCTCTATGGCTTTCTCGACTATCGCATCTAACTCCCTAGTTGAGACCTTAAGTGCCTGGAGAAGCCTGTGATTCAGAGTCATAAGCTCACCGATACGCTCAAAATCACGCTTCTCAAGAGCTTTTCTTCCCTCCTCAGCTACTTCCCCGATGGCATCAATTATCTTAGTATACACCTCGGGGTACTTCTTCATCAGCTGAGCTACTCTCAATATCATGTTGCGTGTGAGGCTTTTCCTACCGCTCCAAGCTATTAGAAGAGGCATGGGCTCTCTTAAGCTCAGCTGCTCTACTCTCATGGCACCTTGTCTCCAACTAACCCAGAGTACTCCTCCCGGCACAGCGCATGCTGGCCCGGTCTTGCTTGCCCTCCCATGTATCTCCCGCTCTACCTCAAATACTCTCTCTAGAAGCTCTTCTCTGGTGAGCTTAGCTCCCAATGCAGAGGTCACCGCAAGTATGCTGCAGGCTGCGACCGAAGCCGAGCTAGCCATCCCGCTTCCAATGGGAATACTTGAGTCGATTCTGCAGTATACCCCCTGTATTCCAGCTATCCTCTTGAGCGCATATGCAATAGGCTTAAGTTCATCAGGCCCCTCTTCCCTGCCTTCTCTTATCAAATATGGCCTTTTAAATGCTGAGGACTCGACGTAAACTAAGGGGGCTTGTCTAGCTTCAGCTCTAGCTATGGCTCTTCTATCGATACTGCATGCAAGTGCGGGTTTCTCATAGAGGACAGCATGTTCTCCAAAGAGGAATGCCTGAGATGGAGCTGAGGCAGTCACCATCCTTTCTCCCCCTTACTAGCTGATCCAGCTACCAGGCCAAGAAGCAGCCCAGCCAAGTGAGCTACTATATTGGCTCCAATAAACCAGAAGCCTACAGCCAGGAATACTGCTGCAGCCAGCTCAATGAACTTAGAGCTTCTTCTAGCTGAGTCTTCAGCTAAACTACACCCCATCAGCCCGAATACTCCACCTGATGCCCCGACAGTCACAGCGTTCCACCCGATAAACGGTAGAGAAGCAAGCCCAGAGAGAATGCTCGTCATGAAGAAGATCATGAGAAGGAACCATGTGCCCCTTTGCAGCTCAACTATTATTCCAAATAAGGCTAGAGCTGCCATGTTAAAGAAGAGATGCAGGGTGTTCGCGTGGATAAAGGGGTGTAGGAGCAGCGTATAGTATCTGCCTTCCTCGAGAGAACGCAAGCTAAGCCCAAAACTTACAATCAAAGCGTACTCTGAGCCAGATGATGTGATGTACATGTGAACTAAGGTAGCTAACCCAACAAGCCCAAGCGTCCCTCGTGCTCTCCAAGCTACTTCACTTGTCAGCATAGCAATAGCGATGACCAAGAGAACTGCTGCCATAAGGAGCGGCAAGCTCAAGCAAAACACCGCCCAACACTGCTGTGCCAAGCCCCTTTATAAGCTGTGCAGCTAGCCTTAGATCCCTAGCTATAGAAGGCAGGCATGTTCTCGTGCTATTGAATATGAAGGATGCCTGTCCATCTAAGTCGACTTCAATAGGATGCTCTCTCAAGCAGCTGCTTGCCATGCTAAAGACCTTCCTAAGATCATGCCAGCTGAGTGACTCAAGGATCCTCCTTAATGCTAGCCCAGCCTCCAGCTCCATTAAGAACCTCCTTCTCCACCTTTTCTCATAGGTCTCCAGCTTCTCGCCTGCGAGAAGGGCCTCTGAAAGTGTTATGGCTCCAGCAGACCCTAAGAATATACCTCCCCTGCTAATTGGCTTAACTTGCCCGGCAGAATCTCCAACCAAAGCAACCCTGCCTCTAGCCATCTTTCTGACCAGCCTCCTAGGTATAAGCCCTCCTTCAATGTGAGATATCTCCCCAATTGTAAAGACCTTTTCAGAAAACTTCCAGAGCAGTCTTCCCCTATGAAGTGGTGCAACTACTCCTATCTTCTCGAGCTCACCGAATGGGATCCTCCAACCAAAGTATCCTGGCGGTAGAGGTGGTGTAAAGTAGACTTCAAGAGAACTACAGCCCTTTCTGCTACGTATAAGCTGCACTCCGATGTCAAAGCTCATATGCTCTCCAACCATTTTTCTGATAATTGATCTGGCTCCATCAGCTCCAACCAGGTATTTTCCTCTGATGAACACTACACCTTCCCTCAGCTTAACACAGACCTTAACCCCGTCTCCAAGCTCTCTTCCACCAAGTGCTCTAGCTTCAGTCACCACTTCAGCTCCCTGCCTAAGAGCTTCCTCCGCTAGCTTAGCATCAAATACCGCCCGGTTTACAATCACAGCAGGCTTTTTCATAGTCAGGTCAACTTTGTCTTCTGGGAAGATGAAGCTTATCTCTCTTGTCTCCTCTACTACTGCTTCCCTGGGCCTATATGGGAGAGACTCCCAGCACCTCCATCCAAGTATTCCAGCACAGTGTGCGGGGACACCTACTTTCTCATGCTCCTCCAGCACAACAACCTCCAAGCCTCCTCTAGCAGCTAAAGCTGCTGTCAGCAGACCTGCTGGCCCCCCTCCACATATGATCACGTCAGTCTCCTTCCTCAAGATCTCTCCTTAGAAGTTCAAAGGTGTCTTTTATCTTATCTGGCTCAAAGCCAACCACCGTGATCCTTCCATCTACTATTAGTGTTGGTGTGAAGTCTACTCCGAGTTTTTTTGCTTCCTCTGCTCCACTAGGGTCATCTACTACTATGAACTTTACTCTATCGAGCAGATTGCTGTACTTTGCCCTAAGGTACCTGAGTAAGGCCTTTGAGTACAGGCAGTTCATTGATACTACTAGCACTATCTCCCTTAGCTCCATGGTGCACAGATGAAAATTATCTGATAAGGCTTAGTGTTTTTGATCACTCGGACATAACCGAGCTTCTCCAGCTTCTTTATGTGAGCTTTCACAGTGCCCTCTGACTTACCGGATAGGGCAACTATCTTAGAATATGTCAGTGGCTCTTCATTCCTTTTAGATGCCTCCTCTATTATAGATAGGGTCGTGTATATCTCCTTGTTTTTATTAGATGTGCAGATCTCTTTCAGCTTCTTCTTGACTCCTATTAGCTCCTCTTCATAGGCTTTAATCAGCTCGCTTGCCTCCTTAGACTTGACCTGTGCTTCTGTGATCTTCGGTAATGTATACTTTTCAAAGTCACTCAGTACTTCACCAATATCAGACGATATCTTATCGAATATTAATCCAATTTCTTTATTCAGCCTTGATGTTATCATGTCTACAACATCATTTAAGGGTACACTGCCATTATCGTCTACTTCGTTCACTATGGTATCTCTTACGATATTGTATATAGATTTGCTTATTTCCTCCTTCCTAATTGATATTCTTGCCCTTAGTCTTCTCACAATTATGTCATCTACTTTAATATCACCTGTACCTGGCATCATTGTTGATCCATTACCCTATATTCAACTGGTTTTAAGATTAATACTTATGCCATTAAATAGTGTTTTTCCTCCAGCTATGTCTACTTTAATTTGACCTCTATATCGACCCTAAACTTATAGACTCTTGGTGCATATGTAGCAACTCTTCTTTTGCCAATTACCCCCCATTCCACATTTAGCTCCTCCATTTCTTCACTAACTTTATTAACAAGCTCCTCTCCACTATACCCACTTAGCCCATATAGGCTGATGACTCCCCTCTCTTTGAGGGTATCTACTGCAAGATCTAAGTATAATGCTCCCTCAAGAGGAAGAGGCATAAGTACTCTATCAAAAACTCCCTTCAAGAAGGGGCATACAAACCTCACGTCTCCTAGCACTGCTCTCACATTCGGCAGCTTATTTAGCCTTATGTTCCTGACCATGTACTCCCATGCTACTCTGCTTATTTCTACGCCAACAACTACATCCACCTTCCTCCTCTTGGCTATTGCGATGCACATCGGTCCAACTCCTGCGAACATCACGAGAACCTTCTCGCCACTTGAAACCATCTCAGCTACAAGCTGCCTTTCATATGCTTCTCTAGGCGAGAAGTAGACTCTCCTCGGGTCTAATGCCAGCTTATATCCGTGTTCTATGTGTATGACCTCTGTATCTGGGTCTCCTGCGATGACCTCATATTCCCTCAGTCTGTACTCTCCTGTTCTCGGAGAAGCTCTTAGCAGCACACTCTTCACATGCCTGTACTGCTCTATGAGCTGTTTTGCATAGCTTTCAGCTTCAGATCTGCTTTCGCCTCTGGCTAAGCTTATTATCGCTACCGCTTTCTGTCTAGAGCCTACTATATCTACTCTCACAGCTCCATACCTTCTATCATCCCTGCGTCAACTATCAGCTCTTCTCTTCTTCTGATCTTCTCTATCTTCCCATCTCTGATCCATACCACCCTGTTTGACACATCTATCATCTTAAGGTCATGAGTAGCTGATATCACCGTCACGCCTCTCTCGGTGCTGACTTTCTTAAGGAGCATTATTATTGACCTACCCGTTGCAAGGTCTAGGTTTCCTGTAGGCTCGTCTGCTAGCACTATGGCTGGATCATTTGCAAGAGCTCTAGCTATTGCAACACGCTGCTGCTGCCCACCTGAGAGCTCTGTTGGCCTATGGTTTATTCTATCTCCTAAGCCGACTAGCTCCAGCAGCTCCTTGGCTTTTTTCCTTCTTTCACTTTTTGGGACACCTGCAAACATCATGGGCATTTCAACGTTTTCTAAAGCTGTTATCACGTTTATTAGGTTGAATGTCTGGAATATGTAGCCTATTCTGTGGCATCTTATTATTGCAAGCTCATAATCACTGAATGTCGATAGATCTCTACCTTCTAAGACAACTCGGCCACTTGTCGGCCGGTCAAGTGCTCCTATCATGTTGAACAGTGTTGTCTTGCCTGACCCGCTTGGCCCCATTATTGAGAGGTACTCTCCACGTACCACCTTCAGATTTATGCCGTCAAGTGCCTTGACTACTTCTCCCTTCAAGTAGTAGTATTTTCTCAGGTTCTGGGTTTCGACGATGACCTCGCTCATGCTAGTCCCCCATCAGGAGTAGTGTGTGGGTTCTCTCAACTCCTCTCATTTGCCTTATGTCTTGGAGGATTATCTTGCTTAGTGCTGAGAAGTCCACTCCTTCTATCTTGACTATGAGGTCACATGTCTCTCCTACAACAGGGTATATTTTCTTTATCCCGTCTATGCCTTCTAGCTTTCTATGTACTTCACGGAGGCTGCCTGGTGAGGCTTTAATGAGGACATAAGCTCCTCTGACCTTCTCTGGGCTGCCTATCAAGGGCTCACCTGCATACCTCAGTGGGCTGCATCTAAAAACTATGTCCTAACCTGAGGCTTGCTATATCTTGAGTGTCTCTCCCTCCTTAGGTGCTATGCTTGTTGTACCATAGGTATCCTCTATCTCGCTGGCGAACTTGTTTGCTTCCTCTCCATGCACGCAAAGGACCGCCTTAGGCCTCGTTTTCTTGATTAGGTACTTCATGCCTGTTATATCTGTGTGAGCTGAGAAATCAAGCTGCCTTACCTGCATGTTCACGTCTATTAGATCCCCTTCTGAGAGCTCGAGCTTCCTCTCCTCTATGAGCCTTCTGCCATTAGTGTCCTCTGCTTGGTAGCCTACGATAGCTACTGTCGACTCTGAACTGTCATGTAGCTTAGCTACATAATAGACCACTGGCCCCCCCTCCAACATACCAGATGTTGTTAGCACAACGCTTGGCGACCCTGCTATCTTGTCTCTCATCTTCTGGTCTCTAACGTAGTTGATTTTAGAGAGTGCTTGTCTTAGTAGCCTGTAGTCCCTTACCCTATTTGGGTATCTAAGTGTTATCTTGACTATGTTTCTGGCCATTCCGTCCATGAAGACAGGCCAGGATGTGCCAGCTACGTAGAGCACCATGCTTATTTCCTCTAGCCTAGCGAGAGCGAAGCCCGGTATGATTACAGTCCCTCTCCTGCTGCAGGTCTCATCTATTATCTGCTTAAGCTCCCTCTCCTGGCTGCTTCTAGGCGGGTGTTTTCTTGTAGCATATGTGGTCTCCATTATGAGGACATCCACTTTAGGTAGCTCCAGAGTCATTCCCTCGACTAGCCGTGTGTCTATGAAGTTGAAGTCTCCTGTGTAGAGTATGGTCTTGTTCCTGTGTCTGATGTAGAACATTGCTGATCCTGGTATGTGCCCTGCGCTCAGCGCCCTAATCTCTATGCCTCCTCTGAGCTTTACGCCATGCTCGTACTCTACCTCCCTGTAGTTCCTATGGAACTCTAGTATCTCCCTCTCTCCATACCTAGCTTCATAGCTGTTTTTCTTCGCAACTCTGAGAGAGTCCCAGAGGAGCATCTCAGTGTACTCTCTAGTGAGGTCTATTCCAAGCACCTTAGGGGGTTTCTTCTTCATAAGCAGCGGGATAGCTCCTGAGTGGTCTAAGTGGGCGTGTGTCAGTGCAACATAGTTTACTTTGCCATCTGGCTCCTCAGGGTATAGAGGAGGCTTTCTTCTCCGTATTTTGATCCCATAGTCTAGCAGGACTCTGGTATCTCCAGCTGTAAGTTGGATTGCTGCGCGCCCTACTTCACGGCATCCGCCTAACGCCTTTATCTCTAACCTGCTCATTGTAAACTCCCTGCCTTACATGAGGGATCTGAAACCTGAGCTCGCGTGCTTTCTGTTTCAACCTCTGACAGTAGGTGGCCGTGGAAGCTTTTAAATGTAATTGTATTCCGCCATCAAGAAGAGGAGGCTGGTGCCCCAATGGTGTACAAGCCTAAGCTGAAGGAAAAGAGGTGGAGAATAGAGCTTGAGGAGAAGCTCATCGAGCTAGCTGAGGAAGAAGACCTGTATAGGTTCGACTTGAAGAGCGGTAAGCCGATATTCTCAATAGATACTCCTCCTCCATATGCCTCTGGCAAGTGGCACATTGCTGCTGCAGTACACTACACTCAGATCGATATGATAGCTAGGAGCATGCGGATGAGAGGCTATGAAGTATACTTCCCCATGGGAGTAGACAGAAATGGCTTACCTGTAGAAGTTGAGGCAGAGAGGAGGACAGGAATATCTCCACACGCCGTTGATAGAGAGACTTTCCTGAAGGTGTGCCGGCAGGTGCTAGATGAGTACGAGAGAGACATCATAAGGCTCACTAGGAGGCTTGGACTGAGCTGCGACTACAGGAACTACTTCCAAACAGACTCAGAGCTATGGAGGACACAGACACAGCGGACTCTCATAGAAGCTTACAGAAAAAACCTTCTCTACGAGGCTTATAGGGTTTCAAACTACTGCCCTGGCTGTAGGACGACTCTAGCCGACGCCGAGATAGAGTACAGAGAAGAGGAGACAAACCTCGTATACATAAGATTCAGGGTTAAGGAGACAGGTGAGCCTATAGTAGTGGCTACAACTAGACCAGAGCTTCTGAAGGCGTGCGCTTGTGTTCTCTACAACCCTAAAGATGATCGGTATCTGCATTTAGAAGGCAAGCATGCAGTTGTCCCAATGTACGATAAGGAAGTCCCAATACTATCTCATCCAAGCGTGAAGAAGGAGTTCGGAACAGGGCTTGTTATGATCTGTTCATATGGAGACCGAACCGACGTAGAGCTGTTTCGTGAGCTGGGCTTAGAGCCCTTAGTGCTGATAAACGAGGAGGGCAAGATGAACGAGAAGGCTGGAGCTTACGCTGGCTTGGCAGTCAAGGAGGCTCGTGAGAAGATAACTAAGGATCTACAGGATGCTGGGCTCGTTGAGAAAGTTGAGAAAATACGCCATAAGGTTCCTATTTGTTGGAGGTCTAAGCACCCACTTGAGTTCATACCGATGAAGGAATGGTATCTGAAGCAGCTTGAGTTCAAAGACGAGCTGAGGAAGCTAGCCTTTGAAGTCAAGTTCTATCCAGAGGAACACAGGCAGATCTGGCTCAACTGGATAGACTCCATTTCCACAGACTGGCCTATTTCCAGGAGGAGATACTATGGCACAGAACTCCCCTTCTGGTACTGCTTAGAGTGTGGGAAGATTGTCATCCCAGAGCCAGGAAGGTACTATCGCCCGTGGTGTGAGCCTCCTCCATTCGACAAGTGCCCACACTGTGGGTCTACAAAGGGCTTTCGAGGAGAGGAGAGAATCGTAGATACATGGATCGATTCGAGCATATCAGAGCTGGTGTACTGCGGATATGGCTGGAATGAAGAGATGCTGAAGAAGATGTTTCCATGCTCAATAAGGCCTCAAGGAATAGACATAGTGAGGACGTGGCTCCACTATACGATGCTAAGAGGATACCAGCTATTCAAGAGGCCAGCTTTCAAGGAAGTTTGGCTTTCTGGCCTAGGCCTGGACGAGAAAGGAAGACCTATGAGCAAGTCCCTTGGGAACATAGTCGATCCCGATGTAGTCATTGAGAAGTATGGCGTAGATGCAATAAGGCTATGGGGAGCCATGGAAGCTAAGCTAGGCTCGAACTACAGGTACTCTGAGGCCAAGGTGCGCTCTGCATACCGCTTTCTGAACAAGCTGTGGAACATAGCGAGATTCGTGTCATGCTTTCCTGAAGCTGAGAGGCCCAACCAGCTCAAACCAGCAGACGCATGGATCCTAGCTGAGCTAAACGAGCTGATAAGGAGATGCCTAAAAGGCTACGAGGAGCTTGACTTCTTCATACCATCTAACGCTGTATACAACTTCGTGTGGAACACCTATGCTCCACACTACCTTGAGATGGTCAAGTGGAGAGCTTACGGCCCACCCGACTCAGAACCCACTAGATCAGCATGGTATACCCTCCACACCACATTAAAGGCCGTCCTCCTCCTGCTAGCGCCCATTACACCGTTCATAACAGACTACATTTGGAGAGAAATGTACGGAAGCAGCATACACAGGCAGCTCTTCCCAAAGGAGATAGACGGCATAGACGACAAGCTAAGGGAGTTCACCGCCAGGATCAAGTTGTTCAATAGCTATGTGTGGAAGCTGAAGAAGGTTGAGCTGAGGATCCCTCTAAATGCTCCTGTAAAGGTAGAGGTTCCCGCAGACCTCAAGCTATTCAAGGAGGACCTTGTTCATATGCATAACATCCAAGAGTAGCCCATGAGCAGCCTAAGGTGGGCAGTCAAAATCTACTATGATGGCTCAGACTTCAGAGGCTATGCAAGACAGCCAACTGGATGTACGGTAGAAGACCACCTCATAGCAGCTCTGCAGAGGCTTTCTATCATAAAAGCCCCCAGTGAATCCCACTTTATTTCAGCATCCAGGACAGACAAGGGAGCTTCTGCGCTAGGAAACGTTGTAGCCTTTACAGGGGAAGCTAGCAGCCTAAGGCTTGGCCAGCTTAACCATGAGCTAAAGTGGCGTATAATAGCATGGGCTTATGCAAGAGTTCCAGCTGACTTTAACCCGAGGAAGGCAGCCTTGTACAGGAGGTACCTTTATGCAGATTACTATCATGGTGAAGACCTATCTCTGATGTATAAAGCAGCTAATATGGTGAATAAAGCTGGTGTTGTGAGATTTAAGTCTGGAGGAGCTGGATTAGTGCTTTCTGCTGCTGTGGCTTCCAGCGGGCAAGCCGTGCTGCTCGATGTGAGAGTCAAGTGGGCGATGAGAGGCTTTATACGAAGGCTTTGGGCTGCAATCAAGTCTGTTGGAGCTGGCAAGGTGACTATCGAGGAGTTCAGTCGCATAATCTCTGGTGAGCTGGAGTTCTCTTCATTCTCTCCTCCAGATGGGCTTCTGCTCCTTGATGTTGCTCTCCCAATCAAGCTTACAGTAGACAGGTACTCCTTACTTCAGCTCCTTAAGAGGCTACATGGCAAAATTAGGCTGCATAACACACTACATGTCCTTGCTAGGATTCAGAGAGATTCGCTTGCCCGTGCTATGGCGTCTCTTACCTGATTTTCTCGCTGTATATCAGTGTCACCATGGCTTTCCCACCGCATTTCTTGCACTTCTCTTCCTTGCCAACATAGTCTCCTCTCTGAAAGTCCCTTACGAGCTTTTCTCCGCATTCCTGGCACTCTATAACTATGCTTATGGATTTCCTCTCCTCTAAGGCTGCCCTTCTGGCTTTGACCACCTCAAGCATCTGCATCATTACTATGAGGACTGCTGCAAATCCCAACATGGCCCATATGATGTTACGCTCACTCTCTGTTTTAGCTGCTAGTGTAATAAAGAAAAGAGCTATAACCATCATTAAACCAACCATCACTAGGGTAGAGAGCAGATATGGCGTTGCAGGTCTTTCTACGCCCTTCTCTCCCAAGCTGCCCACCTACTGGCTTATCCCGATGGTGTTCCCTATTCCAGCTATTATTACAACATCCCCTTCACTGGTCTTCTTCTTGATGATATCAAGTATCCTCTCTACAACTCTGTCTGCAGCTTCAGCTACCTCTCTAGGCATTGCTGTGATGGCTTCTGTTATATCCTCCTTAACCACTATTGCAACCAGTGGTATTCCATATTCCGTTGCTACCGTCTCTATTTTATACTTCTCCGGCCCTGGATCGCCTATTGCCGCTCCTATTCCCTCAGCTACTTCTCCTGTTCTCTCTCCCTCTAGCTTTACTGCTGCATCTACCATTATAATCATCTTAACCTTGCCATCATGCTCTTTGACGATCTTCTCTACAGCATCCCCAGGCTTGCCCACCTCTCCTCCAGGCCCCTTGGCCTTTATGATGATGAGCTTTCTGCCGCTAGCCTCTCTCTCGTATGCGATCACGTTCTTCGCTACCTCTCTCCATTTTGAGCCGTTCCCTAGCTTGAATGCAACAAGAGGACCTAAGCTATCTCCTATAGGTATGCCTTCTTTGAGGGGTATTAGCGCTCTAAAGTAGCTTCTAGCTATCCTCATTATTTCTGGAAGGTACATGTAAAGCTGTACCATGTAGAAGTAGTTCTTTGTCTTCTTTGCTAGGAGGAATATGTGCCTGACAACCCTGTATATTATGTCTAGTGCTAGGTTTGCAGCTAGCACGTTCTTCATATTCGACCTCTCGGCTTCGCTTGCGTTGACAGCCACCTCCCTGATGAAGTCATCTACCCTGTCTTCTTGGGTCTTAAGCAGGTGCTCAAGCCTCTTTATGATCCCAACTGGGTCCATTGACACCGGTTCTATGAGAAAGAACCCCTTTATGGACTTCAGAGCCTTCTTAGCCTTTTCCTCGCTGCAGCCATACCTCCTAGCCTCCTCTTCAAACACCCTGTCTGCCCTAGTTAGGTAGCTTTCAAGCTGCTTTAGGTAGCTCTGTATCTCTAGCATCCTGTATGTGAGCTGTATTCTCTCATTTAGTGGCGTGAAGAACATCAGTGCTATCAATACCCAGAAAAGTATACTCCACACATCTGTCTGGCTGTTTTGCATTGTACTCTCCCACACATGCTACTAGTATTCACCCATGAGCATCAGCTTAAAATCGTTAAGCCATTAAGCTTCCCTACAATCCTGTGGCTTCTCTCCCTTCGGCAGAGCATCCTTACCATGCTCAGCCTTCTCTATTCTCATTGCAACCATATCCAGCACTTTATCAAGCTCTGCTCTCACGACATTATAGGTGGTTTTCGCCAGGTCGTATAGAAGCAGGAAGCCCATAAACAAGAGTATGATACCTAGTCCTCTGACAATGTAGTCTCCTATGCTAGGCACCTGCCTTAGCAAGGGGTTTACTGCCTCCCATACCAGTACTATAATAATCACATACGTTATGTCATGAGCTATTCTCCTGGGATCCTTCTCTTCTGTCCCAAATCTCCTGACTATGAGCTCTGACGCTCTATCGAGGAAGTAAGTCAGGTTAACCAGCACCCTGTAGCCGAAGTATATTATCACTGCGAAGTTCAACAGGTTTAGGGTAATCCTTGTGGACAGCGAGTACTCTCCTATTTCGAACAGCACGATGTCTCCCAGGATCTTTCCTGCTACCCTCACCACTAGGACGCCAACTAGGAGCTTGAGCGAGCTGGATATCAGGTTAAGTGCCCTTATCTTGGCCTCGTCTGCAGACCCAGCTGTTTTCCTGGTCATCAGTACCTTATTGCTCACCCTTTTTAAGTTGCTTGAGGTAAGGTGTCGGATAGCATGCGAAGGGAGAAGATACGTGTTTTAATCCTCGGTGCTGCTGGCAGGGACTTCCACAACTTCAACGTGTGCTTCAGGGATAACCCAAGATACGAGGTTGTTGCGTTCACAGCCGGTCAGCTCCCGAATATAGCCAACAGGATATACCCTCCTGAGCTTGCTGGAAGCCTCTACCCTGATGGGATACCCATATACCCCGAGAGCGAGATGACCGAGCTCATCAGAAAGCTCGATATAGACTTAGTTGTCCTATCCTATAGCGATTTACTCTACAGTGAGGTCATGAGGCTTGCATCCAAGGCGATGGCTGAGGGCGCTAGCTTCATGTTGGTAGGCCCGAAGGACACTATGCTCGAGTGCAGTAAGCCGGTGATATCCGTGTGCGCCGTCAGGACTGGAGCTGGAAAGAGCACTGTCACTCGGAGAGTATGTGATATTCTCGTGAAAAGAGGCCTAAAGCCTGTTGTTGTGAGACACCCAATGCCCTATGGAGACCTTTCCAAGCAGGTATGTATGAAGTTTGAGACCTACAAGGATCTGGATAGGTACGAGTGCACTATAGAAGAGAGAGAGGAGTTTGAGCCGCACATCGAGAGAGGGTATACTGTGTTCGCTGGAGTAGATTATGAGGTAGTCCTAAGAGAGGCTGAGAAGCATGGAGACATTATAGTATGGGATGGAGGCAACAACGACCTGCCATTCTTCAAGCCAGACCTCCATATAGTGGTAGTAGATCCGCTTAGGCCAGGTCACGAGCTGTCTTCATATCCAGGTGAGATAAACCTGAGGATGGCTGATGTAGTGGTTGTAAACAAGGTTGTTTCAGCAAACCCGAAGGATCTGATGACTGTAAGAGAGAATGTAAGAAGAGCTAACCCGAATGCGGTCCTGATAGAGGCCGCCTCTCCGCCTAAGGTTGAGAACCCATCCTTGATAAGGGGTAAGAAGGTGCTTGTTGTAGAGGACGGGCCGACAGTAACCCACGGAGGGCTACCATACAGCATAGGGTACATTGCTGCAATAAGGTATGGAGCTGCTGAAATTGTTGACCCCAGGCCATATGCTATAGGCTCTATTAGGGAGGCCTTCGAGAAGTACACTCACATGTCGAATGTGCTGCCTGCACTGGGGTACGGGAAGTCTCAGCTAGCTGAGTTCATAGAGACCATCAAAAGGGTTCCATGCGACACCGTGGTCTCAGGGACGCCGATAGACCTAGCTAGACTCGTTAAGCTTGATAAACCCATAGTGAGGGTCAGATATGAGCTCCAGGAGATAGGTGAGCCGACGCTAGAGGATGTCATAGCTGACTTCTTGAGGAAGATGCATCATGGGTAGCAGTAAAGTTAGAGTTGGATACGTACAGTTCTACCCTAAGTTTGGCGAAAAAGAGAGAAATGTAGAGAAAACAGTGGAGATGATAAGGTCTGCAAGAGAACCTGATGTGATAGTTCTGCCAGAGCTCTCAAACACAGGCTATAACTTCACCAGCATGGATGAGGTTCTGAAGCTCGCAGAACCACTCTACGAGGGCCCTTCAGTGAGGGAATGGCTCAAAGCTGCTGAGGAACAGGGAGCTACGGTCATAGCCGGATTTGCAGAGCTAGCTGATGGAGGGAAGGTGTATAACTCTGCAGCAGTTTGCATGCCCGACGGGCAGACTGCAGTCTATAGGAAGGTCCACCTCTTCTACAGGGAAAAGCTCTACTTTACTCCAGGAGACCTTGGGTTCCCAGTATTTGAGGTAGGCAAGCTTAAGCTCGGTGTAATCATATGCTATGACTGGGTGTTTCCAGAAGCTTGTCGTGTTCTAGCACTCAGGGGAGCTGAGGTAATATGCCACCCTGCTAACCTTATCCTCCCATACGCTCAGAGAGCTATGCTCGCCAGAAGCATAGAGAACAGGGTGTTCACGATCACTGCAAATAGAATAGGTGTGGAAGACCGGGGCGGGCTGAGGCTAGAGTTCACTGGCATGAGCCAGGTAGTCTCACCTAAGATGGAGGTTTTGGCCTCCTCGCCTAGAGACGCCGAAGACGTGAAGATCGCCGAGATAGACCTGTCCCTAGCTAGAGACAAGAAGATAACAGAGCTAAATGACATATTTGATGACAGAAGGCCACAGTTCTATACCCAAATCGTGTTGAGGTGACCCGCTCTAACTCTGCTCTCTTACGAAATATGTAAAAATTTTGAAATAGCCACCTGCTGGTGGCTCTGATCACAGCCAAGTGAGGTGATGGTTTGGCTCAGGGCACTAATCACGAGGACTCCCCTCGCATAGGAGTCTACATCTGTCACTGTGGGCTGAATATCGCTGGTGTTATCGATTGTGAGAAGGTTGCTGAGGCGTTTAAGGACTACCCTGGTGTCGTTGTCTCCAAGGACTACAGGTACATGTGCTCAGATCCAGGGCAAGAGCTCATCAAAGAGGACATAAGAAAGTACAATCTAAACAGAGTTGTCGTCGCAGCTTGCTCCCCTAGGATGCATGAGCCTACCTTCAGGAAGTGCATTGCTGAAGCAGGACTCAATCCCTACCTGTTCGAGATGGCTAACATAAGAGAGATGTGTAGCTGGTGTCACACACATCAGCGTGAGGCTGCTAACGAGAAAGCTATAGACATGGTTCGGATGGCGGTGGAGAAGGCCCGCAGGCTTCAGCCTCTAGAAACCATAGAGGTTCCAGTCACTCCTAAAGCCATGGTGATAGGAGGGGGTGTAGCAGGGATACAGGCAGCTCTAGACCTAGCTGATATGGGCTTTAAGGTGTACATGGTTGAGAAGTCCCCCACAATAGGAGGAAAAATGGCACTACTAGACAAAACATTCCCAACACTAGACTGCTCAATATGCATTCTAGGCCCTAAGATGGTTGATGTTGCTAGGCATCCTAATATTGAGCTGCTGAGCTATAGTGAGGTTACTAGTGTAGATGGGTTCATAGGGAACTTCAAAGTGAAGGTCCTGAAGAAGCCGAGGTATGTCAAAGAAGAAGAATGCAACGCATGCGGAGCATGCACAGAAGTATGCCCAGTAGAAGTACCAAACGAATGGGACATGGGACTAGGAGTAAGAAAAGCAATATAC
>Ga0180302_10000461_pt1 | contig 17716 bp, 25 predicted proteins | sample GuaBasSediGuay17_FD_121794 | JGI IMG/M metagenome (GOLD analysis project Ga0180302, IMG submission 121794) | Subseafloor sediment microbial communities from Guaymas Basin, Gulf of California, Mexico - Guay17, Core 4571-4, 12-15 cm | ecosystem: Environmental > Aquatic > Marine > Hydrothermal... | reverse complement strand
TATTATATAGTATTTTACTGCCTTTAACCTTCGCCATAACGATAAGTATAAGTATAGATACATTAATGCCTAAGGAGCTTTATACAACTCCAAGCTATAAATTAGTGCTAGTATCATTTATTACAGCAGTGGGTTTGTTTACTATACTTACGATATTGAATATTTTACCTTTACATGTAGGAGTATTTTTATCTTTAACCATACCGTTTATTCCATCTGCAATATTCTACACATTAAAAATGATAAGAGAGCGTAAAGTCATTTCCGAGCTACCTAAAATTGCCCGTGATATAACAGAAGAAATCAAGAAGGGAAGGTCACCTTTACAAGCATTAAAGATAATATTAACCCTACATCACTATCCACGGTATGTAGTTAAGGTATTGAAGGAGCTAATTACGTATTTATCTCTAGGCTTATCAATGAAACATTATATCAAAGAGGCCAAACCTCCAAAGATAGTCTCTTATTTCCTTGAACTGTTAAGTGAAGCAGAGGGTATGGGTGCTGATCCTCAAGCGTTCGAAACCTTAACGGGCATCTATGTTAGAATAGGAGACATTTATTCATCGTTAATCAGTAAGAATAGAATCTTCAAAATAGGTAGCTACCTTTCAACGCTAATAATGGCTGTCTCTGTGATGCTAACATTAAATGTTATTATTAACTTAATTAGTAGAATCTATGTCAGCGCATTGACTACACAAATACCTTTTATATCATCGTTTACACATATCGACATATTCTTCATTAAAGAGCTAACTAAGACGGGTATTCTAGTTAACTCTTTCCTCCTTGGGCTTTTAGGTGGTAAGGGTAGTAACGGAAGCTTGGTTTATGGAATCATAGATGCTGTTATATGCACCCTTCTATCAATGAGCATAATTATCTTTTCACCAATACTCATAAGTTTAATGATTTAAATACGTAGACATCACTATGTACAATTATGGTGAACAATGTTAGTAGTATTTGATGTCGATGGCGTATTAGTTGATATTGATAGTAGCTGGGGAAAAGTGTTAAAACAATTAGACATACAAGGCTCACCAAATATGCCATTTTATCTACGAGGTGAAATCGGATATTACGAATTCATGCTAAAGGATATCGATCTATGGAAGAGTAAGAAGAAAGAGGTAGACATATACTTCATTAAAGATGTCTTAAGCAATGTAAGGATACATCCTAAAGCTAAAAATGTAGTCGATGAGCTTAAAAAGCGAGGGCATGAAATTGCATTACTATCATCAGGGATAAGTATACTTGTAGAAAATGTTGCTAAATTACTAGATATTAAATACTATTTAGCCAACGACCTTACAGTTGACGATCAAGGCAAAATAGTTGGCGGAATTAGTAGGGTGCCTTTACTCGATAAACACTTAGTATTAAAGTTATGGGCGAAAAGGCTAGGATACGGCTTAAACTCAATTGTTTATGTAGGGGATAGCGTCTTTGATATACCCGTATTCAGGATTGTTAAAGTACCTATAGCTGTTGTTGATAATACTTTCTTGGAGACAAAGATGAAGAAATATGTGTTATATGTTATAAAGAAAAGTAAACTAGAGGAGATACTGGAAATACCTGAGCTTAGGGGGTAGACTTGAGTATAGAATTAAAATTACCGCTTAGCATAAGTAGGCCAGTTATTAGGGAGCGAGAATACGATACTATAATCATCGGTGGAGGGCCAGCAGGTATAACTGCAGCGATATATACTGCTAGATATCTTCTCAAGACATTGATTATTACTAAAATCCTTGGAGGACAGATTTCATATACTTATGTTATAGAGAATTATCCTGGATTCAAGAGTATAGAATCATATAAGCTTATAGGATATTTCGAAGAGCATGTAAAATCCTACAATGTACCAATATTACTTGATGAGGTAATAGACGTAAAGAAAGAGGACAAAACATTCAAAGTTTATACAAAGAATAATGGTGTATTTATAGGGAAAACAGTAATACTCGCCGTAGGTGCAGAAAAGAGGAAGTTAAACGTACCTGGAGAAGACAGATTCATAGGTAAAGGAGTATCCTATTGTACAGCCTGCGATGCCCCCTTATTTAAAGGTAAGAGAGTTATAGTTGTGGGGGGAGGCGATTCTGCTGTTCTCGGAGCCCTAATATTATCACGCTACGCACTTAAGGTATACTTGGTACATCGTAGAGGCAGGCTTAAAGCACAACCAATATACATTAACCGCCTCAAAGAAGCTAACAACATAGAAGTAATATTTAATGACGAGATTGTGGGAATCAATGGTAAAGATAAAGTAGAATGGGTAAAGTTGAAGTCTGGTAAGACCATAAATGTGGATGGGGTATTCGTTGAAATAGGTTTAAGGCCGCCTATAGAGTTCTTAAAGAAAATAGGACTCAAGTTAACAAATGAAGGATATGTCGCGGTTAACCCAGACCAGTCCACTAACATACCAGGATTATATGCTGCAGGTGATGTAACAAATGCCTGTAATAATTTTAAACAAATTGTTACAGCAATGGCCCAGGGAGCAATAGCAGCAAAATCCTGTTATGAGTATCTACAGAGACAAAGCTAAGTACTGATGAATAATAGTCTACTTCAACCGTATAAACTTATATATGTAGTACTGCGAGTGTAAGGCAAACAAGTTTGGAGTAAGAATTTAGATGGAAAAATCTTCCGTAAATAAAGTCATAAACCTTAAACCTGGAATGGAAAATGTAAACCTAAGAGTGCGTGTTCTCAGAGCGGGAGAAACTAAGGTAATTCAAACTAGAAAGGGTGTAAGAACAATAAGTGAGGCTATTGTGGGAGATGAAAGTGGTAGAGTAAAGTTAACACTATGGGGAAGACACGCTGGAACAATAGAAGAAGGTACAGCTATAGAAGTTAAAGGAGCCTTTACTACGCAATATAGAGGAGAAGTGCAATTAAATTTAGGATCAAAAGGCTCAATAGAACAGATAAGCGAAGAATTAGTGCCATCAGAAGAAGACATACCTGAAGCAACACCTAAAGCGCCATACACTCCAGGTCGAGGAGGATACCAAAGAAGAGCTTCAGGTATGAGAGGAGGATCCTATACCCGTAGAAAATGGAGATAATAAGTTAAATAATCGTTAAGGCTAGACGAGTTACCAAATAAAGTACCCTTTTTATCAATACGTTTTATAGCAATAAAAGTCTTTGCTTAAGAGTAATCCAAGCTTCTAACAATAAAGGATTAGATGAAATACAAAAATAGTCAAGGCTAAATAACATCTTACCTAGAATGATTTGAGGGTCCTCTATGCGGAGGGGCGATGATAGTATTTTAAGTATTATAAAAGAGAATAAACTGTATAATCGCGTTTACTCGGTGACAAAAAAGTACTTAAGTTTGAGTGATGATGTTCATGGTATCCCCCACACTCTAAGAGTATTAAAAATAGCCTTGGATATTGCTGAGAAGGTTAAAGAGAATATTGATAAAGATGTTCTCATAATAGCAACACTACTACACGATATTGGTAGACCTTTAGAGATGGAGAAGAGAGTACATCATGCTATACTAAGTGCTATCATAGCTGAAGAGGAGCTGAAGAAAATAGGCTTAGAGGAAACGAAAATAAAGAAAATAGTCGACGTTATTAAGGCACATAGCTTTTCCTTAAGATACCCGGCTAAAAGCATTGAGGCAAAAATTCTTAGTGATGCAGATAAAATAGATGCCCTAGGCGCAATAGGTGTTGCTAGAGCATTTATCGAGTCAGCTAGGAGAGGAAGAAACATTAAAGGAACAATAGACCACTTCCTTGAAAAACTAGTTAACCTCATAAATCTACTTAACTTTGAGGAATCAAAGAGAATAGCTATAGAACGACATAACTTTATGGTACAATTCTTTGATAAGCTAATAACGGAGATGAACTACTAGCTAGTACTTATGTAAGTTTAATTTTGAAAGAATTATTTTACATCTATCATTTAGCTCAAGACACCCATTAACAAATAATAGCTCTTTAAATAAGAAGTGTTTATGTTTAACTATTTCCTTAGTCTCCTTATCTATGAACTTTACATATTCTGCTTCAGCCTCTTCATCTACATTGGCTCTACTTCTATGCTTTATTCTATCTAATACTACGCTAATATCCTTCGCTTCTAAGACTATTCCGACATCAACTACTGGTAAATAATTCAATAGGTTTAGAAGATCCTTAATAAACTCCTTTAGCTTAGTATCACGAGTTGTATGATACCACCAGTAACAGTAGGAGAGTACAAGTAATGGATGCGAATCATATATTATGTTATTGTATGCATAATATGAGGTTATGAAATCTCGTATGTAATGCGTGATGAATAGTAATTGTCTTATCAGCTTATCCTCTATCCTTAACTTAACTATTTCATCTATTATTTCAAGCCTAACTAATTTATAGCCAAGAACATCTGCTAAATATGAAGCTGTAGTTGTTTTACCAATACCATGTGAGCCAAGGAAGGCTATTTTCAATTCTCAAGCCCCATTTACTTGATAACACATTCAAAACTGTATAAAGCTATCCACTCTTACTTTAAACAACATTCAGAAAAATATGATATGGTAAGATGATATGAATGTGGAGCTCTAACTGAATCCTTCTATCCTTCCTATATTGTTTATTGCCTTAGGTTCAAGTAGCATATGGAAGTAATATCCTTTAATACTGGTATTTACTGGTTTAAAACATTCAAGTTCATCATTAAATCCACCAATAATTTCTATCTCACCAGTACCTGTCCACGCTTTTGTCTTGGACTTGAGCCTAAGCGCTATTAGCTCGTTTACTGTAGATAGCTCTGGTGTTATACCCGGGAAGTATCTTGGAATAAGCATTTCACCCATATTCTCTAATGGAGTTTTATCCACGATATTCTCGTCTTCTATAGTAATACAGAGTCTGAATAGGATATAGCCGGCTCTACTTGCGTAGCCTCCTAACTTTAATCCCTTCCTAGGAGTGTCAAGGCCTTCTAGTAGAGGGTGTTAAGCAGTTTCTGAGATAAAGGTTTTTATGGGTTTTAGTTAAAGAAATACCCCTTAGATGTGGGGCTTATGCCGTTAGCCCCGAAGGGTGTCCATGACTCCCATGTGGAGTGGCTTGTAGCCACAATGAGACATGGGGATAGAGACACAACCCGCCCTAGCAAGACCTACAATGACCTAGGACGGGAAACGGTGTAGCCTGGTTATAGCTATATTAGCTAGCTTCTTTGGCCAACCTACTAAAAGTCCTCTAAGTAGAGGTAAGTCTTTATCTACCCACATAAATGGGCAATAAGCATAGTACGTATTATTATGTTTTACTTTGATAAAGAAGGCAGCTTCACTGTACTGTACTAGATCTGGAGTCTCAATATTAAACTCTGAAGCCTTAGGACTCCATGACACAATTTCTACTAAATATGCGAAAACTTCGCCTTCAGCACTGACATCTAAGGGTTTTGGTACAACACTCCTTAAGTCATTAGGATCAGCATTATAATATACTCCGATACCAGTTAAACCATAGCTCCAAGGACCTGGAGGTACAAGAACTGAACAACCTGACTTTGTAAGTGGAGTGCTCCATAAACCCTGAATCATACTCACCGCCCTATTCAGCCAGAAGAATATGCGAGTGTTCAAAGATTAATACTTACCTAATCTAGTGTACGCTAAAAGCTATCAACAACGTTATTGTCCCAGAGGATTGATTTGGATAGAAACCGTAGTTTTATTTATTTTTGGTGGGCCCGCGGGGATTTGAACCCCGGACCTCCGCCTTTCTTAGGGCTTAAATAGAGCCCTCGTCAGGGCGGCGTCCTAGGCCAGGCTAGACGACGGGCCCACACCTGTCTATCATTCTAACATAACCCTAGAACTTAAAATTTTTCCTATAAGCGACTATTTCACATCATGGAGCTGTAAGGTAGAAATAACTCGGCTGACATAATGTAACTTAGTAAACCTTAAAACCCCACTCTTAATATTACCACTAGAGTGAGCGGGGAGGATGTGCCGCGGTAGCTCAGCGGGTAGAGCGCCGGGCTGTTATGGGCTTTAAGCCCGCGGGTACCCGGTGGTCGGAGGTTCAAATCCTCCCCGCGGCGCCAACACATCACTCAAACTCTTCTCAACTATTCTATCATCTACATTCAGAGTGCTTTCGTATATGTCCTAGAATTAGAGTGTTTTCTCTGAAGAATTAAAAATTGGTTAGGTGGATGTAACAGGATTTTTGAATATAGGCGTGTAGAGTATGCCTACGTGTGTTTTTGCATTATAGAATTTTGTTTTTACATTTCTTTCTTTAAGTATCTTGTCTACTTGTTCTATTGTGAGACTTATTGGGTCAAGCTTAAGTGATGCCAGTATAAAGTTACATGCATAGCTGAAACTTGGAATCCATACATTATACTCTCTAATCACCGGGTATACTTTTTTCATTGCTTCAAGAACCTTATTATATATGTCCTCAAAGAAGAACGATGACCCAGCCTGTGTCACGACTATTCCATTATCGTCTGCTAGTACATTTTTCACTTTAGCATAGAATTTTTCGGTATAGAGCTCAAGTGAAATCTCTGAGCTATAGGGATCAGTTAAGTCTAAAATTACTACATCAAATCTTTCATTAGTTTTCTCTATATACTCTTTGCCATCGGCTATTACAAGTTCTAATCTCGGGTCATCAAATGCTCCTTGATGCATACACTCGAGGTACTTCTTGGTCAACTCAATAAGCTCCCCATCAATATCAACCATTATTACACGTTTAACAGTATTATGTTTAAGAACCTCTCTTACAGTTGCCCCTTCACCTCCACCAATAACTAGAACCTTTTCAGGCTTAGGATGGGTCACCATAGCTGGATGAACAAGTACTTCATGGTATATGTGTTCATCAGACTCTGTTGACTGTATATATCCGTCAAGTATCAATGATATACCGTATTCATCTAAATCAGCTATTATTACGTCCTGGTACTTTGTTCTCTTTCTAATTAAGACCTTCTTCAAAGGCATAATGCTATAAGTCTTATTTGAGACAGGCTGAATTATCGTGAAATAAGGCATCTTTATCACTTTACTCAACCCCCATGTTTAGCTGGGTCTAGGTTTGAGGTCTACATAAATAAGAGTTACGGAGGGCTGTTGCATAAAACTTATATCCACCATACCCTTATACTAACTGACCTAGGTGAAGGAGGGTATATCGAAATGCCCATAGAGATTTATGATAAGGAGGAATTTAAGAAGATAGCTGAAAGAGCAGTAGAATGTAGGGTAAAAAGGTTGAAAAATGTTGTTAAAGTTAAAGCTAGAACAAAAAGGTATCTCTATACAATTAAGCTTAAGCCGGAAGAGGCAGATGAATTCATAAAGTCTTTGAAATGTCCAAGAATAATTGAAGTCTAAATGGCTAGTCGTTAAGCTCTATCTTCATGGCATTTTCGGCAATAACCACTTCGATTCCCACTTCCTCATTAATTCTTTGCGCCAATTTAGAAGCAGCCTCCGGTTCACTATGAACTATTATTACTTTCTCTAACCCTTTAATGCTTTTAACAAGGTTTAGTAGTTCTCTCTTACCTGCATGGCTTGAGAAGTCAAACCATTCAACTCTTGCCTTTACCTTTATTCCGCCTTCATTCCAAGTACCAGATGATAGTAATTTATACCCTGGGGTATTAGGGGCCTGGAAACTTACTAGAAACACTGCATTTCTCTTATCTTCATATATTCTCTTTAAGTAGTAAAGGGCTGGACCTCCCTTGAGCATGCCGGCACTTGCAACTATGACGCAGGGTCTGCTTATAACGTGCTTTCTATTATACCATCCCTTGACCTCATGGTATGCTATAACGGCGTCTTCAAATAATGTCTTTTTGTTTATGAAGCTAAGGTTACTTAGTAGTATTCTATTGATTTCTCTAACCATACCATCATAAAATACCGGGTCAATGTTATGATCCTTTAATACACATAGTATCTCTTGAGATCTTCCAAGGGCAAATGCTGGAACTAAAACAACACCATTATTTTCAAGGACTTCCTTTACAGCTTCTATGAACCTCTTCTCAACTTCACCTCTTGGCGGGTGTGTGGCATCGGCATATGTAGCCTCTAACACTAAGTACTCTGCCTTAACATTATTGAGTGATGCCCCTCTAACAAGGTTTGTGTCTATGGTGTTAACATCCCCCGTAAATAGTATGCTCTTATTCTTACCATGAATAAGAGTCATCATACTACCTGGTATATGTCCTGCATTAATAAATTCTAACTGAACATTACCCTCCTCTACTAGCTCACCATATTTGACTACTTCAACATTTTGCATCAGCTTACGGACCTCATAATACTCGAATGGCAGATGATAACCAGAGATATGTAAGAAATCTTCAAACATAGGATTCATTAGGTCACGTGTAATCCTCGTGGTGTAAGCCTTAATGTTTGAGGAAATGTATAGTATTGGCGCAGCACCCATATGATCTAAATGTGCGTGAGAGATTGTTAGGACATCCACTTTCCTTGGTTCAATATGTAATGGCAATTGGGGTGTATCGTCCTCAGCAAAATTTATACCATAGTCTAATAGTATATTTGTTCCGTTAACATTAATGTGGACTGCTAATCTGCCTACCTCGCCTCCTCCACCAAGTATTGTTAGCTCCATACTCGTCCTCCACACTTTTCTTATTACACTATCTACCTTGTTTCTACAGCTTAAGTAGAAGATATATAAAAATCTTTAATACTACTAGAGAGATGAGGGGAAATATATGTTTAGGCGTTTTAGCCCTAGAGACCTAAAGAGACTAATGAGACAATTTGGTATGAAAATGGAGGAGCTTAAGGGGGTTAAGGAGGTCGTTATAGAACTAGAAGATAAGAGACTTATTATTGAGGATCCTCAAGTTGTTGTAATGACTTTACAAGACCAGACAATAATACAAGTCGTTGGAACGATAAGAGAGGAGGAAGCGAAAGCTGAGGTACCTGAGGAAGAGATAACTATAAGTGATGAAGATGTCCAGCTTGTGGCCTCCCAAACAGGTGTATCTTTAGAGGAGGCGAAGAGAGCATTAATAGAGACTAAAGGTGACTTAGCTCAAGCTATAATGTTATTAGAGACTCGTAAGCAGGCTAGAAGTTAACCTACCCTCCTCAATCTTTCAATAAGGACATTTACATCTTCTACTAATGACAGAACTAAAGGCACCCTTTCACTTTCAGCCAGTTTTATAGCTAGCTCATCAACTTGATCACAACTTTTAGGGCCATAGATTATTACGGCAGCTGGTTTTATCGGTGAGACCTTAACCGCTACCATAGGGGATCTTCCAGTTCTGACCTTAGTGAATATCAGGGCTCTTTCTGATGTTTGACCCATTATAACATAGAAGTCGTTACCTGAGAGATGAAGTATCGCCCTAATACTGTCAAGAATAGTATAACCATAGACTAGTTTGCCAAAATCACTAGAGGTAAGCAACTCACCATTCACTAGCGGGAGAACCTCACTTAATGGTACAGGTCTTTGATATTCATACATGTCAATTATTATATCTACATGAATCTTCATGGATTTAGCGAGAGCCTTAGTAGTAGTCCAACCTCTATCCCTGTCTATCCTTAATAAAGCATCAATAAAGCGTTTAATAAAGCGACTGCCTGGGCTTCTCCTATTATTCTCGTAATCGCTTATAACGCTGGGGGTAACACCCATGACTCTACTAAGCTCAACTTGTGAGGCTTCAAATATTTCCCTCCATTTCTTAAGTGTTGCTCCAGGATTATTACTCCAAACAATATCTCCTGCTATTCTTTTAGCAATGTTCTCTACGACATACCTTGTTACCATACTAACACTACACCAGAATAAAATGGTTAAAAGAACTAATATATCCTTTCCGATCACAATCTGTCACATTATGAGATAACGAGTTATACTTAAATCCAAGTCGAACCTTTACTATCTAACGCGGGCCCGTCGTCTAGCCTGGTAGGATGCGGGGTATACCCTATACCGCTGAAGGGAGGTAAGGGTACCCGACTCGGGACCCCGTGGTCCGGGGTTCAAATCCCCGCGGGCCCACCAAAACAATTATTAAAAACAACTATAGTAGAGGGTTATTTTGGAGAGTAAAGAACTAGATCATACACATACCTTTACATTCGTAAGGGAAGTGTACATTTCATGTCTAAGTGAGGGTAAAAATGGGTTAAAACGCTATTTGAAAAATAGAAAAATCGGTGATAGAGTAAGAAGAGCTATGAGAGTTGTGTCAGAAAGGAGGTTGATTAAGGCGGTATTACCTTCTGGCTCTTATATCTGGCTTTTTAATGGTAAAGATTCAACTCATCTAATCATACCCTTTAAGTATTGTAGCTGTATGGATTTTTTAATGCACACAGTTACTAAGTCTATTACTCCGGCATGTTATCATTTAATAGCACAAGCCCTAGCCGAAGCATTTAATAACTATATAACTCTAAGCTTAAGTGAAGACGAATTAATAACAATAGTTAATGAGATTAATACGAGAGATTTAAGTATAACTCTTAAGAGGAAAATACGAGAAGCTAGGAGGAGTAATTGATGATAGAAATAGTAATAGTACTCATAGTGGTTCTTAGTTTAATATTCGTTACAGTAGATTACTATATTGACGAAAAGTACGGAAAAAAGAGGTGAACACAAAATGGGTAAGAGAAGGAAGAAATATAAGAAAGTTATAAGACGTGTAAGGAAAATACCAAGTATATTCCAGTGTCCCCATTGTGGCAAAATTTCATTAACCGTTGAGATCAATAAAGATAGAACAAGAGCAGTAGTGCAATGTGGTAGCTGCGGATTACAGTCTGAGTTAGAAATTCCATCCATATTCCAACCGGTAGACGTTTATGGGAAATTTGTAGACTTATATCATTCAGGGAAAGCAGAAATAAAGTTTATTAGAGGCGAAGAAGAGGTCAAGGAGGAAGCTCAATCTGAGGCGTTTCATAAACATGATGACGCTTATAGGTAGGGTTGAGAAATACCTATTAGACCTCATGGAGAAAAAGGGGACCCTACACTTCACACTAATAGATCCAGATAAGACTAATCCTGATAATGCATCAAAACTAGGTAAAACTATTGAAGAGTCTGGAAGTGATGCAATATTAATTGGAGGAAGTACAGGAGTATCCGAGAGTATATTGGATGACATAGTTAAAGTATTAAAATCCTCCGTATCAATACCAGTAATACTTTTCCCAGGGAATGTCACGGGCATATCAAGATATGCTGATGCAATATTATTTATGAGTTTACTTAATTCTACAAATCCTTACTTTATAACGGGGGCACAAGTTCTTGGAGCAGCAATAGTGAAGAAATACGGTATAGAGGCGATACCAACAGCATACATCATTATAGGAGAGGGCGGTGCAGCGGGGTATGTAGGCTACGCTAGAGGAATACCATTAAATAAACCTGAGCTAGCAGCATTGTACGCTCTTGCAGCAGAGTATATGGGTATGCGATTTGTATATTTCGAAAGAGGATCAGGTGCGTCATCACCCGTCCCAGTAAATATGGTCAAAAAGACGAGAGAAATGACAGAAAGAATTAAACTAATAGTTGGAGGGGGTATAAGGGATCCACAACAAGCTTACGAACTTGCTAAAGCTGGGGCACATGTAATAGTTACAGGGACGATAATAGAGTATAACATCGATAAGTTAAAGAGTATAGTAAGGTCAATAAGAGAGGCCAGCGGGAGTTAATTTACTACTTAATTATATGCTTTAGTATGTCCATCACTGATATTGGATATTTTACTTCACCATAAGCGTCAACAACAAAGATCCATCCTCTCTTAGATCCAGATACTATTTTAAGTGCAGATGATAGACTACCATTCTCATACACTTTGTCAAGGGGTTCAGAGAGTTCTCCTATAGGCCTCTTTGATATCACATACTGTTTTTTCGATATGTAGACTATGGTCTCACCTGTCCAATCCCATTCTTGATCTTCAGATCCAGCTGATAAACTGCTCTGTTTCTCACGTGTTACTTCTTCTCCTTCAGCTAAAAGGTCAAGTAAGAAAACGGCTCCCATAACTTTTCCATCATCATCCACGACCAATGCTATTTCAGAATTAAGGTAATTCATAGAGACCACTGCAATATTGGCTGGGGTCTTAGACCATAAGGCTAAAACATTCTCGCTTTTAATATCTTTTACAGGGATGTTAGTGCCCCATCGTGATGCAATGTATGACCAATAATACTTTACTACATCTTGCAACCTGATTATACCTAGAAACTCCTTATTAGAGGTTACGTAGGGCACCTCCCATAAATCTTTAGATAACATATATTTTAATGCCTCATCGAATGTGTAGTCCTCAGTTATTACAGGAGGATTCTTTTCTATAAGCATGAATATAGGTTCACTTAACTTACCTGCTACTTTTGATAGTCTTAGGACCCCCAGAAACTCCTTTGTATCCTTTTTAAGAACGGGTATTGATCTAACATTATACAAGCGCATTACGCGGAAAAGCTCATTATAACCTTTAATGGGGTATTCTATGTAGATTCCTTTTTTCAGTAGCTTCCGTAGTAATGCTTTACTCATTAATCCTCTACCTACAACAGAGAGTTTATACCACATACTTTATAGTTAAAAACCGGACTAAAATTTATTACTATTACCATATCCTTAAGTACTATAATACATAACATATACATACAGCGTTTACATAACTAATATTGCATGACTAATAGACTAATATATGTAAACTTTAGCCCGTATTCTCTTTATTCTTTACACTTGCAAGGGATATTTAAGCATCTAGGACATACACCCTTACCATACTTCTTCAATATGGCATCATTTAAGTCTACTTCTAGCAAATTCGCTAAAGACGAGAGCCATGCAATAACATCTGCCATTTCACTCGCTACATCTTCTTTGTTACCCTTGCGTATGGCTTCAGCTAATTCTCCTACCTCCTCTATAAGCCATAAGTATGTTTTGAATACTCCTCTCTTAGAATCTTTAGAGTAATAGAGTTTCCTCATAAGGTTCTGGAACTCTTTAATATCCATGTTAATCACACGGTATTAAAATACATTATAGCATAATTTTTATATTTTCTCTAACAAATCTAAGTTACACGGAATAAAAGCGTATGGAAGTATGAAGCATAGGGTGTGTTTTTATGTCTAGAAGGAAAAGAAGAGAAACAGGCGGCCCATTAACAGCTGCAGGACTTGTTAGATTCTATGAAGAAACAGAAGTAGGTATTAAAGTCAAACCATATGTTGTAATAGCAGCTGCAATATTATTCACTGCTACTGTTTTAGTATTAAGACTCATAATACCCTAATCTCGTTTGATTGTAAGCTTTCTTTTTCTAAAAGGTATTATTGCTGAGTTGCCATATGGATCACTGATTATCAGTGTAAAGGATTTTTTGCCATTTATAGCTTCGTTCAAAGCCTCCTCTACATGTTTAGCCTCCTCTTTACTGAATAGTGATAGTACATCTAATACTCTATAAAGTATGCCATCTACTGTAGTTATATATGGTAATGAGGCAGGGCCTGGATGAATCTCTATGTTCAATTCTGGTATCATTATTTTAGCTGTTTTAGACCTTATTATTAATGATCTGAGATCTTCATCATCATTAACTTTTAAGATTAATTCTATAGGTTCGTGGGATTTTAGGTTGAATATGTCAAAGAATTTATACCCGCATTTTTCACAATACCCATTAATGACAAGTATGTCCCCGTATGGCGTATTATAGATGAACTCTACCATGGTAAATTTATCACTGTTACATGAGGGACATATTCCTGAGAATGTATCAATTTTCTTAAAAAATTTTGAGTATTGAGAAACCAGGTCTAGACTATTCTTTTTCCATGTAGATCCTTTAGTGCTCTCCATAACTGATCCACGTATTCTTCGTATATTTTTATATCCTCATCAGTTATGTGTTTGAATCTACCCTGTAGTCTTAAATACTTTTCTAAGGGTACTCTCTTATCTTTATCAACGAGGCTTAAGCTGACTCCGGTTAGTTTAAACACTCCATATTCAACTTCATATAATGGCCATAGCCCTGTTAGAACTGCTAATTTACCCATTTCGGCTGTTAAGCTTGGATCGAATCTCCAACCTACAGGACATGGTGCAAGTAGGTGTATGTATTTGAAGCCTTTTATTTTACTTGCTTTTTGTAGCTTTTCTGCAAAGTCTAATGGGTATCCTATGGAAGCTGTAGCAACGTATGGTACTCTATGCTGAGCTATTATTGCTGGCATGTTCTTCTTAAACTCTGTTTTTCCAGTTATTGTTGTGGTTGTCCATGCTTTGTAAGGTGTAGAGCCGCTTCTTTGAATACCTGTGTTCATGTATGCTTCATTATCATAGCATATGTAGATTATATTATCATTTCTCTCTGCTGCCCCACTTAAAGCTTGAAGTCCTATGTCGGCAGTACCACCATCACCAGCCCATACGACGACATGAGCGTCCTTTATGCCTTGTGCTTCAAAAGCCCCTGCTATACCTGAGGCTACTGCTGCTGAAGCAGCGAATATCACGTTAACCAATGGGACTTTTACAGCACTGTAAGGATATGGTCCTTGGACGATAGACGTACAACATGCTGGGATGACTATGACCGTCTTTTTACCTAGCACCTTACCTACTATTCTTAAGCCTATCCCTATGGGACATCCAGGGCAGGCTGCGTGTCCTGGCTGGAGAGTTATTTCTTCTTTAGGTAGATTTTTAATTGTAATAGGCATCTTACATTACCACCTCCTTTCTTAATTTAAACCATTCCCAACCATGGGTTAGCTCACCTTTCTCGAATAATGAGGTTGCTTTCCTAACCATCTTGATGATGTCGCTGACCGTTATGTCTCGTCCTCCTAACCCCGTGAGATATCCTCTGATGATAGGTGTTCTTCCATCGTTTTTATGTAAAACCGAAGCTACTTCAGTGTATAGTATCCCGCCTTTACCAAGGGATATTGCTCTATCAATAACTATGACTAACTTCTTGTTGGATAATATTTCCTTTAGTTTCTCTTCCGGGAAAGGTCTAATGAATCTTAATCTTAGTACACCAACCTTATATCCTTCATCTCTGAGTTTATCAGCAGCCTCTTTAGTGTCTCCTGTTGATGCTCCCATGGAGACTATAACTACTTCAGCGTCATTGCACCGGTATGTATCAACTAGTCCTCCGTATTTTCGGCCAGTTAGTTTATGATATTTCTCGTCAGCTTCTTCAATAACTCTTTTTGCCCTATTCATAGCTTCATGTATTTGATACCTAAATTCCATGTAACTGTCTGGGAAGGCCAAGTTATAATATGTTAGAGGGTTGTCAAAGGATATCTTTAGATATGATAATGTTTCACCAGGTCTAGGTAAGTAGGAGTCTACAAGATCTTCATCTGGTATTTCTATTGGTGTAGCTGTATGACTTAGTATGAATGCGTCTAAACCTACCATTATTGGTAGTAGTACTCTCTCGTCTTCAGCTATTTTATAGGCTTGGATGATCATGTCAATTACTTCCTGGTTATCCTCAGCCATACATATCATCCATCCGGTGTCTCTCTGGTCTAATAGGTCTCCGTGATCTGTCCAAATACTCCATGGAGGAAATATTGCACGTGTTACAATAGCCATGACTATTGGTAATCTGGCTCCAGCAGCCATCCATACACCTTCATGCATATAGAGTAGTCCCTGGCTTGATGTAGCTGTAAACGTCCTTGCACCTGCGATTGCTGCTCCTATAACGGCAGCCATGGCTGAATGTTCACTTTCAACTCTAAGCATTTTGGCTTTTAATTCTCCTTTCTCAACAAACTCTGATAGCTTCTCTACGATTGATGTTTGAGGGGTAATAGGGTATGCTGCTATTACCTGGGGTTTACAGAGTTTTACACCATATGCTACAGCATAATTTCCAGTAAGAACTTTATATGTGGACATGTTCTTTTCACTCCTCCTTAACCATTTTTATTGCTTTACGTGGGCACTCATGGGCGCATATTCCGCAACCTTTACAGTAATCATAGTTTACAAAGACGTTATCGTTTTCATCTCTCACAATAGCGGCATCGGGACAGTAAAGCCAGCAGAGTAGACATTTAATACATTTCTCCCTGTCAATTACAGGTCTGAATGTTCTCCACTTTCCAGTTTTTCCTACAGCACCAACTTTAGGTATAGATATGGGAGCTAGAGGTATTCTCTCTACTTCCATGGCTACTCACCATACATGATTGTTCTCTCATAAGCTAATCGTGCTGCTTTAGCGTTGAGCTCTCCGATTCTTCCAGGCCAATTACTCTTTATTGCCTTCTCTACTGAGCTTATACTTACAATTCTGGTGGCTTTAGCAAAGGCCCCTAACATGGCGGTATTAATTACAGGCCAACCGGCTACTATTAGGTTTAAGTCTAATGCTATTTGTGTTGCTGGTGTAACTGCTAACTTTATATCTCCTGGCACGGGCGAGGTCATTTCTTTTGTTACTTTAGGTGCATTAACTATAATTAAACCTTTATCCTTTAGTCCTTGATGAACATTGACTATTTTTAAAAGTCTTTCATCAAATACTATGACTATATCGGGCGAGTACACTTGGCTATGTGTCCTAATGGGTTTATCCGATAGTCTTGCATATGCCACTACGGGAGCTCCTCTACGTTCAGCCCCAAAGAATGGTATAGCCTGGCCCCATAGTCCCTCATAGAATGCTGCTTCAACAAGAAGTTGAGCGGCTGTAACTACACCTTGTCCTCCTCTACCGTGGAATCGGATTTCAAGCAACATAAAGAACTCTCTCCAGACTATAGTATTCTCTGATAATTTTTAAATATTGCTGAATATTGTTGTATAGAGTATTATAATTTATTACTCGGAGTACTAAGTTTACTGTATAGGCGGGGTTCAAAACTGGATGGTACGCCTCATCCTACCCACACCAGAAGAGCTAAGACGACTAAGAATTAGGGCTGGACTTACACAAAAAGAGCTCGCTAAAAGAGCTGGTGTTAGCCAATCCCTCATAGCCAGAATTGAAAGAGGTGATGTAAATCCAAGGCTCTCAACATTAAAGCGTATTCTAGTAGTATTAGAGGAGGCAACTAGTAGTATGGAAGATGCTAAGTCAATTATGCACTCTCCAGTAATAACACTTTATGAAGATGAACCTATAGCTAAGGCTGTCGAATTAATGGAGAAATACGGGATATCACAAATACCAGTCTTGGATAGAGGAAATAGAGTCATCGGAGTTGTAACTGAAAGTAGCATATTAAAGAAGATAGCAGCTACAAACTTCAACTCTGAGATAATACTAAGAGGTAAAGTTAGGGAGGTTTTAGAGCCACCACTTCCAATGGTAGCACCTAATGCAAAAGTAGACTCAATAATACCATTGCTCATGGAGTATCCTGCAGTATTAGTTATAGATAGAGGAAACATAGTAGGAATAATAACGAAGATCGACTTGATAAAGAGGAAGACAAAGTAATCAAGCAATAACCCTCTAACAACTAAAATTATTTACCACCCCCACCCCTCTGTTTCCACTGGAACCACTCTAGACTTTTAGCATTCAGTTGCATGATAACTCAAGATAATCATTTATGATATATTTATAT
>Ga0180302_10000460_pt1 | contig 17723 bp, 13 predicted proteins | sample GuaBasSediGuay17_FD_121794 | JGI IMG/M metagenome (GOLD analysis project Ga0180302, IMG submission 121794) | Subseafloor sediment microbial communities from Guaymas Basin, Gulf of California, Mexico - Guay17, Core 4571-4, 12-15 cm | ecosystem: Environmental > Aquatic > Marine > Hydrothermal... | reverse complement strand
CGTGCTGGCACCCATAACAGGCTCTACTATGTTTATCAGACTTACAGCACGACGGTTATAAGCTCTAAAACCGCATTGAGCATCTTGTAGGTGAGGATAAGCCACTAACCTGATAAGCCACGTTATAATCTTTATGCCCAACCTACGATATGTTGGTATCTCCGTCTTACTGAGAAAACGGGATCCCACAACTATGTCCACCTTGCCGGATATTATTGGCTTCACAAGGCTGGGTATGTAGCCGGGATCATGTTGTCCATCTGCATCTAGGACAACCATGATGTCAGGATTTAATCTCTTAGCCGCGTTAAAGAGCGTCCTTAGAGCAGCACCGTACCCCAAGTTTTGTTCATGTCTTAATACTACGGCCCCCGCACGCTGAGCTACCTCAGCCGTGGCATCCTTTGAGCCATCATCGCATACTATGACCATATCCACGTATTTGAGTGCCCCACGAACTACATAACCTATGCTCTTCTCCTCTTCGTAAGCCGGTATGCAGGCTAATATCTTGTAACGCTTATGTCCCATTCTTCCTCCACCTCTATTTCCCTCCTGTGAGTCTCAATTAGCGACCTTATAGAAGTTTTCTAAACCGAGCTCTAATTTAACCGTCCTTAATTCTTATATGCCCATTCTGTCTTAGCCACATAAGTCACATCCTCTAGAGGATTTCCAAGAAGCATTGCCTCAAATAGACGATCATTAGTTTCTCGAGCTTCTTTGTAGCGAGCTTTCTGTTGGATATTGCGATTAACTAAGAGAGAAAGAAAAAAGAAGTTGTCTCTGAGAGAAAAACATACTTGCAACTTGGTCAGCTTGAGTACCAGAGGCGATATTGCCCACCTTACTTGAAATCACAAAACAGCCACTATATTCCAGTAGGAGACTCCAAAGTCAGAAGTCCTATCATAGCGGAGGGCGTATATGACCTAAGGAGATATTTCTTAGCTAGATCATCAAGATATAGACGCATATACAAACTGTTCTCTGCATCTTATATTGTATGAATATTGCCTGAGGAATTTCTTAACTGGCGTAATATTTTGAGGCTTGCATTCTACTTTTAGTCTGCGGATTATCCTCCTGCTCAAAGAGTATCTACTTCCCTGCAGGATAAGGAGTTCTGCTCCTTCAGCATCTACATTAAGTAAATCTATCCGTTTTAACTTCAACTTACGAACTAAATCGTCTATTGTTGTACTGCTAACGGAAGCCACATACAAGGAGCCTCCTTATCTGCTATTACCTTAGAGCGTTCTCCTCTTCGCAGATGATCTTATCCACGGAATATCTGAACACAATTCCTATCTCTTCTTCTCAGCAGTCTAAAAAGCTTAAGCCCCACGGTGTATAGTCTAGTAATCTTGAGAGCATATTAAGGGTCCATCTCCATCAAGACCCTAGGCAGTTCTAATAAAGAAACTATAATAGCGTCCGGTCGAACATTAGTGAATTTTAAGATTGATGATTGTTTATGTACCAGGACACTTATCATACCCATAGCTTTAGCTCCTGCTACATCACAGATAATATCATCACCTACATGGACTACTTCCCATGGCTTAAGGCCCATTTTCATTAAAGTAACCTCGAAAATCTTTGTATGCGGTTTTCTCCACCCTATCTCACACGAGATTGAAATAACGTCAAAATAAGAAGTGATTCCTTCACGGTCAAGAAATATCCTAGGCCAACCACTTATTGAATTAGAGATTATCCCTAGCTTCAAATTCCTTGATAGAATTTGGATGACTTTCTTAGCTCCTGGTAGAGCGCTCATGTTAAGATTATCGAAGTAAGCATTTCTCAATCGCTTAAGAAGTTCCTCTTCTGGTTTTACGCCTAAATCAAGAAGCACAAGGGAGTAAAATTCCTTAAAATTCGTTTCTCGTCCTGATAACCAGAGATGCTTAAACTTCTTCTTCGCCTTCTTAAGAGCTTGTTTAAATGCGTTAACATCCACGTTATACCCTAGCGACGAAATGGCTTTAACAGCGTCTTTGAAAAACCTTTCCTCATTTAACTTGCCTTTAGAAAGTGTTCCTCCGATATCAAATGTAACCCCACGTATCATCTCTGAGCCCCATTATTTTACGTATCGTTAATTAACGCACCGCTTGATAACAGCTGTCTTTTAACTATTCTCAGTCCCTCGTCCACATTACGCATCTTCACCTTTATTGTATTCTTTAACTTAGTAATGCTCAACCTTGGGTCAAGCGGTCGTTTAGCTATTCCCGTGTTGGTAACACCTTCTATCAATTCATATGGAAGGCCTAGTACTTTAGCCGCTTTGATGAGAAAATCGTATTTGTGCATGCGGTCTTCTGATGATATATGGAAGACTCCTGATTGTGGTATTTCTATCAGCTTATTAATAGCAAGAGCTACATCATCCACTAAGGTAGGGTATCGCCATCTAACGTTATCGGCTTTAATCTTTTTCCCAGCTTTTAGGTTTCTCACTATTTTGAGAATAAGAGTATCCCTATCCCCTGGACTATAACCGTATAAAAGCGGTAGTCTTACAATTAGGTAATTTCCAGATCCTAATATTTCTTTAACTACATTTTCTCCCATCAACTTCGTCGTTCCATACCAATTAATCGGGCTAGGTTTATCCTGCTCTTTATAGGGTGGTTTTGTTCCATTAAATATATAATTGGTAGAAATATAGACCATCATAATGTTCTTACGTTGACACGCCTTAGCCACTATTTTCGTGGTTTCTACATTTATCTTATACGCCAATTCCTTATGTATCTCACAGCGATCTGGATCTGGCAGACCAACTGTATGTATTACTACACCAGGTTTTATGCTCGATAAAACCCGCTCTACGTTGGCTCTTGAGAGAGCGTTCAAATAAACATACTTTTCAGATCGTGAAAGTTCCTTATTAGAGTAATACGTACCGTACACCTCTGTGCGTGCCCCAATAATGGTCATAAGTTTTTTCCCAAGGAAGCCACTTCCTCCTATAATTAGTATCCTCATGATTGCCTCCTTAACCATATCCTTTTAGCTTTTAGATAATCAGATAACGTGTTTATATTTAGCCATTCTGGCCGTTCTTCATAAGCAAAAATGTCATACTTCTGGCAGAATTCGTTCAGTATTTTAACACCTGTAAGATAAAGGGCTATAGCTCGTTCTTCTTTCCCGTCTCCTCTAAGATGAAAAGGCATTAATGTGCAGAAATGTACAGCCTCTGTGAATAAAGTCCTCATTTCCCAGTCCGGATCTAATTTGTTTAATGGAACGAAATCCTTAAGCATCTCAGGGAGCGTATAATGTATTTTCCTATATTCGTTAACAGCGCTTAAGTTCTTTAACCTAATTTTAGCGCGGATGGTATCTCCACTATTTGATATCCTTAGGTCAAGCTTAAATAGATCTTCGTGCATAAAATCATATAGCCCATGAAACGAATGCCATAATTTGCCCAAATCATAAACAAAATCTGACCCATTTAACTCCCCTCTAGGATCAGTAAGTATAAAGTTGTATTTCTCACAGCTACTCGTGTTTACTAGTATATTTTGAAAATGCAAATCGCCATGCACCATAGTTATTATCTTGGGGGATAGCTTCTCCAAAAGATGCGGTCTCACTTTAATCTGTTGAATGAGCACTGGTGCATTCCATAGTTTCTTTCCATTTAATATTACATATTTAGCCTTTAAAATACGCTTAAAAATAGGTGCCCTTCTCATAGTAATAGGCCATCGCTTAGCAATTCTTTCAAAATGAAGCGTAAAGAGCCATCCCATATTACCTTTTCCATAAACCCGCGAGTAGAGATATTTAAACATGAGTTCTAGGAGGTTCATTAGCAGACAAGTTGCGTCTTCAGCGTCTATTTCGCCTAAAAAGAGAAGCCGTCTAAGAGACGGGAAATCATAGTATCGAGTGTCCAGCCTAGCATAAGACTTACTTATTTTATAACTTATCACTTCCGGGAAATACTTCCTAATCTCGGAAGGGAGATTTAATAACCATTTTATTTCCCTAGAAAGCTTTTCGGCACCTTCGCCAAATGCTTCCTTTCGAACTATAATAATTCTACGAATTTTGGCGCCAGAACCACCTATAAGGAACGTAGGCTCCGGTTTTTCACGTACGGATTGAATATCTAGGTTATATATATCATACTTCCTCGCCAATCTGCCTAATGCATCTACTACGTGTTTACCAGGGTTATTCATAAGGACTACTTTTAAGTCGTCTATAATTTCTGCGCCTAATTTGGCAATGCCACTATACACATACCAGGGTAAGGTTTCTATTCTTATATTAGAGCCCATGTTTATTACTTTATTTCCCCTGACCAGTATCCGCCCCCCTCTATTGGAGACTTCATAAGATACTCTAGATACCACCACATTATCGTATGGGATTTTTATCAAGCTATCTATGAGCTCCTTATCAAAAATGACATCACCATCTATGATCAGTATTTTATCTCCTTTATCTATTTTCATGCTATTTAATGCCAGTAAGAGGCTGTAATTGCTGCCAGTAGATAAATTCCGTTCGTTTAAGATAACCTTCTTAACGCGTTTCCTAACAAACTTTATATTTTCTTCACTCCAACAAGGACCCTCTGCTCCTATTACCACGAATATGTTATCAGTATCTATTCCACACCATTTAAGTATTTCAAGTTGTCTCTCAAGTATCGTCATTTTACCTATCTTCAGTAAACATTTAGGGATGGAAGGATTCTCTATCAGGCCAAGACCTGCCGCTAATATGACGACCCATATCATAACACTCCCTCCGAGATGTAATTCTTGGCTGTCTTTAATAAATTTAAATCAACGCCTTCAAAAAGCACATTGAGATTGAAGAAAAGCGATAAAATTGAGGCAATATTGGTAAATGACCTCTTTATTCCTAGGACATAACCCTTATTAGCTGACTTTCTGTAGATTATTAGCGGAACGTATTCACGGGTGTGCGTCTTTACTTGAGGTATGGTCGGGTCACAACCATGATCTCCTGTAATGATCAATAAATCCTTGTCATGCATCCTGTAAAGTATCTCAGGTATATATGCATCAAATTCTTCAAGTTTTTGCGCATATCCTTCTATGTCCTTTGAATGGCCCATGACATCAAATTCTATTAGATTAGCAAATATGAAAAATGTGCTTTTTTCCTCCTCTAGTATTCTGCATATGAGGTTAAGGCAATGCTGATTATTCTTACATCTTAGGTTTTTGGAAAAAAATACGCCCGGAAAGAAATCATAGACCTTACCTAAGGCTATAATGGGTATTCCTTTTTTCAGTAGATAACCTAGTAGATGATGATTTGATGGAATAGGCAATGTGAAATCCTTTCTTAGGTGTTCTAACCTCACGTGCCGTCCTTCCTTTACCGTAAAAGGCTTAGCCACTACGCGTAAAACAGCATGCTTGCCTGTTAACATTCTCCTTACCATGCTCGCAATTTCATAGAGCTCCTTTGGAGGAATTTTCTCTATTGCAGCAGCTATCTGAACTACACTATCATTGGTACAATATATAATCGGATCCCCTATCTCCATATGCGTCCTTATTAAACTATAAAACTGTTCAGGTGTGGTAACTGTGATATTACCGATGAATCTTTGACCCGTAACATTTTCTATCGCTTTTAGTATATGTTTGGGAAGCCCTGATTTGTAGATCGGAAATGAGCCAGTTATTACGCCCATCATCTCCCAGTGTAATGGTACGCTATCGTTGGCTTTACTCAGAGGGGCTAGTTTACATATCACGCCTTGTGCTGGTTTTGGCTTCACACCCTTTATGATGCTAATAGAGCCTAACCCCAGATCCTCGAGATTAGGCAGATGTAATCCCCCCATAGCTTCTGCAACGTTCGCTATGGAATTGCAATATGTTACTTTGTTATACTCATAAGCATCGGGCAGAGCCCCTACCCCCACACCATCTAAGACTATAAGTACTGCTCTTCCTCGTCCCATAGACGTGCCACCTTCTTCGCCGTTAAATAGAGGTCAGGGGTATTAACGTTTACCCAACGGTGATCATTAATGTTGTAAATAAGGTGTTTTTTGCATAATTTATTTAAGACATCAACGTGCTCGGCAGTTCTATATGCGCTCTTACTCACCTCTTTTTTAAGGGCATGGAAAAGAGCCTTTCCAATAGCTATAATACCGCTATATATATTCCATGGAAAATTCCCTTCGACATTAATACCTATGGCGATTACTTTATTTCCGTCTAATATGACACGGCCACCTTTCTCATAAGGGCTTTTTGCAGGTCTTGAGATTAAATACGTCCATTGTTCTCTCCGTTCTCTTTTCAAGAGGAGGTTATCTATTAGTCTACTTGAGAAAACCACATCGCCATCTACAACTAAGACAGGAGGTTCCACATACTCTAATGCTAAGGAGAGACTATACGCGCTTCCAGTTTCCGTGTTTTTTTCATTTATAACTATGGTGATTTTATAGGGCAAGTTTTTGATCATTTGATGTGCTTCCTTTGTCCAACACTTTCCCTTTCTTCCCACTACTACAACGAACTCCTTTATTCCATGGTCCTTTAATATACTCATACAACGCTCTATTATCGTCATTCCATCTAACTTTAACAAACATTTCGGCACATTAATCGTCAATGGCCAGAGCCTTCTTCCTATGCCCGCCGCCAGTATGATGCATTTCATTTTTAAGTCAGGAGAGATCTCGTTAATGCTTAGTTGTCATGCGTATTTTTCCTCCTTTATGGATGACTTCATACTCGCTTGGAACTTCTGTTCCTTAATGTGAGAAACCACATACTAATGAGCACAGAGACAAGGACAAGAAATACGTCCGGTAGCAAAATAATCATCGTTTTTATTTCATCCCAAATACTCATGGGCCGTGTTGTAGACACGGAGCCTTGCCATTTTATATCGTTAATAATAGTGTATACGTCAGAGATCAGGATGCTGAGATAATAGCGGCCCTCTATAACCATTCTATGCCCCGAGCCTGATGGAATCCGCCTCATAGTGCCGAATGTTACAACATCGCGTAAGAGCAACTTACCCGATGCCATTACCCTTGGTGCTCGTATAAACAAGTCATAGTTAGAAGAGAGAAATTCCACTTCTATCACGCTAGCCTGTTTGATTATAACTTGGCCTGAAGAATCTACTACCAAGAGCGTTACGGGCACACCGTATAAGGCCAACTTAATGCCTTGAGTTCCCGGGATATGAACATAAAAGCCTATTCCGTTATTTATCTTTATGTGGTTCAAAGATAAACTAAATTTCGTTAGGTTATAGATAAACATGGAGATCACATCACTTACTTCACGTTCATCGATTCTTAAATGCACATAGCCTCTCATCTTAATACTAAGGCTTGTAGCTGTAACTTGGATATTTCCGGATAGAGAGATTTCTCGGGCTATCAGTAAATTCTTAAGTGAAAACTTCCTATCAAATCTCGAAAGATTACAACCGGAAATTGTAAGAATGTTCTTAAAGGCATCGATTAGAGATTCTCTCATCATTTTGCTATTAGAGTTCTTTAGAGCCGATATTAATGGAAGAATATCAAAGTAATACAGCTCTCGTCCTCTCTCTTTCAGTCTTAACGCTAAGGGTGACTTCCTCTCATCATTCTTGTCCTCATAATAACTTAGCACCTCAACATTTCGTAGCGGATATTTCATCGTAACGTTTAAATCTATAGGTAGGTATATTGAGCCGTGAACGCCTACTATTTTACATGTATTTATAACGTTTAAAGGCGCTTCAATCCTAAGTAGTACTTGTGAGAGGCCGCTTCTCACTCGATCAAAACCATTGTCCGGCGGTAATCTTAGGGTTAATGTAAGGTTACATCTGTTACCTCTCCTACTAATGGAGATATTGCCTATTTCTTTACTACTTGGATAAATAGATCTGGCATCAATACCAGCAAGAAGTGTGAAGTTTTTTACAGGAGCAGACCCTTGCTTCAGCACACAACATGAGACGAAACGGCTCGTACGAACATCAAACGTAAAGATCCTAAATAGACCTTCTACACATCCCTCTATTATCAAATTCATGCTCACACATCTGCCGACATCAAGACCAATTGCATCGAGAAACCAGGTACCTCTGAGGTTAGCTGCCGATACTGTAGCCTTAATTAATATGCTTTTAACATTTTTCCACAATTCCTCCTCAGAACCCGCAACGCGATAAATGTTGATGTGAATTCCGTCAATTATGTATTTACCTTCTTTGGCCTTCAGTGGAAGTATTACTCTTCTCCACCCCCTCCAAGTATCACGGAACTCAAAACATCTATGAGAGTTTTTACTAAAAATGTAAACGGCATACCAGTTATTATCGCCATGACCATACCAATAAAAGGCCATGAAGTCATAATTAGTCCAGTTCTGCGGGCTTGTAAAATAGTGAACTAGCCCCCACTGAGCATAAGTTCCAGGCCCCACCTCAATCCTGAGACTATTATTTCCACTTACCTTGATACTGAAGTCGTCATACAGATGCGTGATACTTATATTACCCCTGCCCCAGTGGCATGGTTTCCAGAACACAGATTGATCGTCATCGGCTAATCTGCACGATGCTGGTGTCCATGTTAAGTCATTATCCAATATAAATTCTAGGTAACTATCGTTAGGAGCGAGGGTAATGTTTGTATATGTTCTATTGTAACCTATAGGCATATGTATGTAAGCTCCTTCACATACAATCCAAGCATCAGCTTTCAGAGGCATGTTAAAGAAATACCGCGCCAATGGGCCATTTCCCACCGAATTAAATATAATTATAGTTTTATACTGCCTAGCCCATGTATCAGCAAACATTTGTGTAGCATTTGAGAAGACCATACCATCATCACAAAGGATTAACGTTTTTCCCTTGATATTCGTGTCGCCATATAGCGCTGTGGTATAAGCGTATCCGCCTATGGAAAGAATATCATACAGGAATAAGTAATTCTCATTTAATTCATCTGCAGGAGGGATCGCTAAGACTGTAGGGGCTATTATGTAAGGAGGAACAAATTGAGGTAATTTGAGTATATTGACGAGAGTGTTTGCATAAAACTTGGAGGATAGATACGGCAACACATGACCTGGTAGATACCCTGGTTTATCTAGTATGTATAGATCCCTTTTATGGAGGTATAGAAGGAATGGCTGTGAGTATCTATAATCGTATAATAAGGAGAGAGCTCCCTCAGGTTGCATAAATTCCCATGCGAAAAATTGCAAGTATCTTTCATCTTTAACTCTCCAGGGAGCCGTAGAAGCCTCTACCTCGTGGCTTGATTGAAGTGATGCAGTAATTACCATCGTTCGAGGATGTTCTTCAATATAAGAGGAGAGGAGTCTTATCGCGTCTACTACCTCAGGCTCAAGACCGTAAAGCCTAGGTAAAACCATTGATCTCTCAGCGGTTAAAGCTGATGAGAATGTACCAGAGAAAGTTAATAACCCCAGTAACAGCCCCATTAATGCGGATCGCCACATATAGTGTCTTAATAGTCTTCTTTTGAGAGACCTCAGATTTAAGTGTAATGCATAATCAAAGAAACGCACGATGCCGTAAGCAGCTATCACAGATGCGCATGCAAACGCTATAGGTAAAATACGCCTCTCAGAATATATGGGCGAGAATAAAGAGTTATAAGCGGATAAGATCTTACCAAACAGCAAAAGGAAGATAAATGATAACGTGAAGAAAGCTATTCCTTTACTCTTGTCATTATTAGTTGTGAGTAAGGCAGAGGGGATGGTTAAAATGGCGATAAAGCCCACAGTACCAAACCTAACCGGATATATAAACCAAGGAATAGCTCCTATCCCCCAAAAGTATGGAAGAAACTCCTCTCTTAGAGAAGGCCAAACAAATAGTCCGTGTATGAACATAATGAGTAAGAGAAGTGTCATCACTAATATCATTGCTATTCTTATCTGTACGTTCCTGATGGACGATTCTATAACGCGAGAAAAGCGTTCACGGATTCTTCTATGTGATAATAAAAGAAGAATAGAAAATAGCAATTCTAATACGCATGCAAAGATGAGCACACTCTGCTCGCACATAGAGCCAAACTTTAGGAAAAAGACACCATAGAAGGAGAGAGCGATAGCGATTCCTAATGCGGCGAGACCGACAGGTTTAAGTATATCGTAGCTCATTAAATAAGCAACCATGAAAAAGACGGCCAAAATGATGGCTTCAGGAGGATGTATAAGCCAAAGAGAGATGGTATTTAACAGGAAAAGAGCCGAAGACCAGTTTACATCTTTCTTAGAATAGATTCGATTCATTAGTAAAAGAAGTGTAAATAGAAACACAAAACCTAAACTTAGATCCCTGAACCACAGGGATAACCATAAAAACATCCCATAACCTACATCGAAATAGGTTCTAGACCAACACATGTAGTATAGCTTTGTCAAATCAGAGACGTCCCCCCAGAAAATTAGCTCTAAGAAGTATAACCACCCCAAGCCTGAGAAGAACGTCCATAAAAATGTAGCAACTAATGGGATACGCCTATCAAGATGACTCAAGTAGGCATTGCACATGGAAAAGAAAGACACAATTAGCATGATGTTTAGGTAAACCAGTAACCATTCGAAAATAAATCTATCGCTTAATGCTAAATCGTAGGCTGCAGCCTCTAGTGCATGGAAGAGAGGTGTACTATACCTGTAGTAAAGGTCAGGGGTCCTGCTAATTATCCTAGCGTAAGCAAAATGCCGTGTTATGTCCATATTCCTCCCATATAGTGTGCTAGGATAAATGCACAAGGTGATAACCAGGAATCCCGTTATTGATAGTAATAGGAGGAGAGAATTAAGGTGGATTTCAATTTTCACATTTCTATTGGCAGCTTGACGAGTAGTTATGCGTCTGATAATAGCGCATAAAGCAAGAAATAGAAAAAGTAGACTCATAAACAATCTCCTCTCCTGAATGCCAGGTAACGCCAATATTAGTATAAAATAGGCTATGCCTGATAGCCCACAGCTCAAGGTATACGCAAAAACCGTATTCTCGCTAAGAGATCCGCTAAAAACTCCTAAAATCTCCATTAGAGAAAGGCCTGATAGAAAATACACCGTAACGATAGAGACTACCGTAATGAATACATCATTTAGCTTTAACCCAAGGGTGGTGATTAAGAGTATCATTGGGAATATGAGTAAGAGAGAGCCGTAAAAAACATTAAGAATAACCTTTCTAAGTTTGAAAGCGAATATGGAGCTTATACGTGTATGTAATGGCGAGCGCAGAGCTTGTGTACAGATAGCGAATATGACGGCTAAACATACATTAATGACCAAAAAGACACATTTAATCATGGTGGTCATAGAGACTAACAAGAGCAATGATAATACTAGAGATGATGAGATTGATGCTACTAAGATAGTCCAGAGGGTTACCCTATTAAGATGAGATACCCGGTGTGAAATGCTTGACGTGGCTCTGCCCTCTTAATCAAGTTGTTATCAATTTTACTTCTTCTTAACTCTTTTTCTTATAGTAACTATTCTACGCGTACAGGCGTCTTTAAGCCAGTGCCAACTCTCCATAGGCGTCCTCCATCCTTTACCATAGTGACGCTCAAGGTACTTCTCTGTATCTGATGGCACACGAAACCTGGTTCCATAGAACTCTATAACATTAAACTCCCTAAGATGGTAGCTTGGAAATATGAAAACTATAAATGCATCTCCGATAAGTTTGATCATGGTTCTTTCGAGGAGTTTTATCACTCTGGAGACGGCTACTCTGACCTTGAATGGAACTATCGAGATTAGTTTAAGAAATCTACACAATAATAGCCAAATAAATCTATTTGGTAAAGGCCAAAGCTCGCATAGCTTTAACCTATAATTCAAATAGTCTCCTTGAGGGATACACATGATTCGTCGGACAAAGCTCAGAATCACTATTATAGCATGAAATTTTGCGGTTCCTAATTTTATGCAAGCATATTTTCCTCCCACTATCCATCTGATAAGGTTTATATGTATCCCACGACCGAGACGCATGATAACGAGCTTGTCAAGTGCACCATCGTAATGTACATAAAATCTTTTTTTAACCAGCTCGTTAATGGCTCTTAAGAGTTTCTTTTTTTCAGCTTCCAATACTCCTAGATCAACATCGTCATCCCAGGGGATAATCCTTCCGTCCCTTACCGCCCCAAGTAAGGTTCCGTAATCAAGCCAGAAAACGATACGGTGTTTATCGAAGACACTTTTTACATCAAGCAGGTCATCTATGGTATGTTGCTGTACTTCCTTAAATAGGTTTAAATTTATGGAACGGGAGGTCATGCCCCTATCATCTTAATGGATGAATTAATCAATACTTACTTAAGCAGCTCTTGGTAGATGCTTTCATACTGTTTTATGATAGCAGACCAATTGTAGTTCTTTAGAACATGGCTTCTGAGGTTTTTAGATAAATAATCTCTGAACTCCATATCCTCAATAAGTTTAGAAATCGCAAGCACCAAACTATTAACTGATTTAGCTGGTATCAAAATTCCTGTTTTTCCATTTATAATGATGTCCGGCACACAGCCGACTTTAGTTGCCACTACTGGAAGACCTATAGTCCCTGCCTCAAGTAGTGTTAGTGGTAATCCTTCAGATAAGGACGGGAGAATTAATATATCAGCTGCACACATAAGCTCCGGAATGTCACCTCTATACCCTAAGAATATGGTTCTAGGAACCTTCTTACAGAAATCAGCCACCAATTTTCTAAGCTCACCGTCCCCTGCAAAGAGAAATATTATATTATTATAGATCTTAATGAGTCTTTTCGCAGCTTTAAGAAGATAGGTTATGCCCTTAACCGGGGATAGCCTTCCAACAAATAGCACGACCACATCGTCAGATATCCCGAGCTTATCTCGAACTTCCATTCTTATGCTTTCTCGCTTATTATCATTTATAATGAATTTCTGTTCATCTACTCCGTAAGCAGCCACTCTGATACGTTCACGAGGAATGCCGAATCTTACTAGATGGGGGATTATACTCTTTCCAAATACGATAACCTTAGAAACAGAGGCTGTAATTCGTTTACCTATCATGACCGAATAAACACGCCCTATTTGATCTATAAGAAAATTCCCATAAAACCAACATATACCAGGAATGCCTACTATCGAGATGGCTTTAGGAATGCCTTTAATAAACATGGCAGGAATTGAAGAAAGGTACTCTATATTCCAGAAGTGGATTAAGTCTACATCATATTGTTTGATTATTTTATTTAACACTCTAATCAGCCTGGGAAAGTTTGGTATAGGATAGCGTATTTTGGGGATCCATAAGGATGTGATACGGTAAACCGGAATCCCCCGGTATTCCTCATAAGATGGCATATTATAAGCTCTATTAGTTATAACCCGTACTTCATGACCACGTTTTCTTAAATGCTCACATACTGTTGATATATCAGTACGACCGTACATAAATACATGAGGTTTACGTAATACTACTCCCTCAAAGTTAGATGGAAATGAGGGGGAAACCATGCATATACTTATCCCTGATCTCATAATGTTGAGGCTGTGTATAACATGCTGGAGAAAGCTTCATTTAATGAGGTTACCAACAGTATTAATATAGTGATCTTTTTACCGCCTTCCTTCATGGCTTTATTCGCTCAAAGGCAAGTTTAAGCATCATTAGGGCTATATTGTCATCCTCAAAGCTATTCATTTAGCGTCTATTAGTGGTCTGCCGTCCATGTACGCTGGTATATCAAGGTCTAGAAGTTTAAGGATGGTAGGAGCTATATCTACTATGCGCATCTTCTTCGTGCATCTAAACCTCGAAGCTTCCGAGCCAGCCATTACCATAATGCCATATAAACTATGGTCTCCAGACCACATAAGCGATGGGATACCCGCGTTCTCATCATAAAAACGCACTACATCAGCATTTACCGTCAACATGTGAAACGCGGAGGAAAGACCCTCTGGCAACAACACCACTTCAGGCACATCAACCCTATGGCCGAATAGGTCCTCTGTAGAATAAGCTCTAATCTTAGTTACAGAATAAAGTCTCATAACAGCATTTAGCACCTTACGCACTATTTTGGTCCTCTCCTCGTTTGAGCAAACAAGTTCTTTATTTACATGTATAAACTGCCCGAGTTGATAAGCGATTGTTTCCTCTGGTTCTATATCAAAGAAACTAAGGAACTCGTCAGAACCTTTCATTCGGTACCCTAAAGTTCTCTTAATCCACGCAGGTAACAATCTAATAACGGGTACTAGGTGAAGCACATCAACAAGCCGAAGGATTTCACATTGGGTAGGGCCAAGCCTTCTTATAGAGCCCTTTTTAACAGATAATAAGCCCTCGTTCCGTAAGAGATCATTATAGAAGACGAAGTTGTTAAGCGACCTGAAACCGTGATCAGAGTAAATGATCACATTTGTACCTCGCCCAGCCTCACGTACTAACCGTCCTATTGCATCATCGATGGCTTTATAAACTCTTACCACCCAAAGTCTGAACTCCTTAGCTACAGCCTCATCGTGAGCTATATGGTGTGGGTCTATATGCCTCCAGAAAAAGTGGTTAATTCTATCTAAGGCTACAAAAACAACGAAGAAAAGATCCCATTCAAACTCCTTCATGAGATATAAAGCCGCCTCAGCTCGTTTGGTTACCATTTTCAATACTTCACGAATGTAAGCTACTGGATCCTGCTTGTATAGAGCAACCTCGTCTAGAAACGTTTCTCCGACATCAATAATATAACCCATGTCGATAAGCTCTTCTTTAAGACTAGGGGGATAGGTAAACCGGCTCTTTATGCTTGGAGTTAGCATGCCAGTTACCATAGCCCCGTCCACCTTCTCAGGCGGATAGGAGGCTGGTAGGTTTATTATCACAGTTTTCATCCCCTCAGCATTTAGTAGAGACCAAAGGGCTTTCACTTTTCTTTTTCGAGCATTCGCTAAAATAAGTCTCCTTCTTCTAAAATCAGCCTGCAAGAAGAAGTCATAAAGACCATGCTTATGTATATCTACACCGGTCACAGACGATGTCCACGCTGGGCACGTCATAGGAGGGATAGTAGACATTAGAGGCCCGTAGACGCCTCTAGCCATTAAACTGGCCATATTAGGTAGGAGCCCTGCCTGGGCCCATCTGAAGATCACTTCAGGCGACGCCCCATCTAAGCCTATAACCAGAACCTTGGTCTTCGTCATCTACCTATATACCCTCATGGCGGCTATAACGATTGTTCAAGAGCTTTTACGGTGTCTTGATCAAGCTGGCCCTATAATACTTTGGCACATTCATATGCCAACATATGGCTAGGTACCTGGCGAATTGTTCATCTAAACACCACTCACGGGCCTTTAAATGACCCCAGGATAGGGCCACTTGAGCTAGTGTTAAGACGAGCTGGCGCCCCACCGTGCGCGTTAAAACGCTTACTGGGCTCTTCAAGCTCTCTCTCAACTTATCCACAATAGCCCTTATGACCCTAAGTAGTCTCTTGCTCCTTATGGTGCTCACAGTTTTCATGGTCAAGTCATATATTGACCTCTCAACACGTGACAGAGCCCTGAACCAGACGCCCTTGCGGAGAGCCCTTCTCTTGAGAAGGGCCAGCTCGCCCAACATGGCCAGCTAACAAAACCAGCTAAGTTTTATAAAGCTTTCGCTAGAATCTACATGTTCGCAAGTCATCTTCCGAATAGAAGGTCTTCTACTAAGAAGTATGTTTTGCCTCGTTAAACCTCCTTTATTATAGCCTCCGGGAAGTTGCCTTCCTTTGTCCCGAGGAGACGCCTATGAAGTGACTGTAGGTGCGGACGCCGCTTACCTTTGCCAAGTCACGGTCGTAGGTGGCTGCTATCCATGCGCTTAAGACTCCTTTTGATATTTTATCTCTTTAGCTTCAAGCCGTTCTCGTCTAAATAGCTTATAAGCTTTAATGCCAGATCTGTGTCTTAAAGATTCGCTGTTAATGCAGCTCTTTTTCCACACATCTGAAACCTTTACTGCTTTTTATCCTCTCCACTATAAATTGAGATTAAGGTCTTTTCTTGTTTAGGCTCTATGGCTTCAGGACGTAAACTACGTAAAACCATTTACAATGCACTAAATATTTCATGCTTCCTCATATAATTCATAGGACTTTTGATGGTGGTTATCATCAACCGACGAAACAGCACGAATTCCTTGTTTTATCAACTATTTCAATTCTCTCCTTGAATATATTCGTGAGGACCATGCTATTTTACCTTTGATAACCCACAAAAATCTTATGGGCCCTCCTAAAAATCCTACTCAATATACGTCTAACCGGCTCGATACCAAGGATCTCCCCTTTTAAGCCCTAATAGGGTAGACGACATCGCACTAGAGTTATCTTTGCGATCCATTAGACGTTACGCCTGCGTCAGCGATACGTCGTTATGGCCCTAGTATAAAGGTTACTGTTAAGCCTTACGGGGCCTTTATAAAAAGAAACTCGATGTAGTTTTGAACTCCTCATCCTTTTACGCTTTGCGGCATTTTCGGTAAAGTTTTTATATATGCCTTTTAAAAGAAGGATGGTGTTGAGGAAATGCCTAATAACGCGTTAAATGCCTCCTTTGATAAGTTCTTTGTCTTTGATATCGAAGTAGAACTTATATGGGGTTTTATCGACTACGAAATGAGCCATATAACTACTTTGAAACGGATAATTCCCTCGGTAAGGAAGGTACTCCCCAGGCTATTTACCATTCTAGATAGAGCCGAGCAACCAGTAACATGGGGGATTCTAGGTCATTGTGTGTTAGACAGATGCGAATGCGTGAATGGCGTACCTCATCCAGATATGCCTCGTGGATCATATTCATGGCTAGATAGAGACTGGTATGCACCTGACCCCTGTACTAGTTTAGAAGAAGACCCAGCCTTTTACGGTAAGGATGTCGTTGACAACATTGTAGATTATGTTAGAGAGAGTTCTGTTACTCATGATATTGCCTGTCATTCTTTCTCGCATCAGATATTCGGTGATCCCGGCTGCACGAGGGAGGTAGCTGAGGCCGAGGTTAAAAGATGTGTTGAACTTCTGTGTGACAATTATGGTATAAAACCAAAGGTATTTATTTTTCCCCGGGACTCTGTCGGCCATCTCGACGTCCTGAGAAAGTACAATTTCATAGCCTTTAGAGGCCCTCCTCCCGGCTTACCGTTAGTTAAGAAAGTACTCCCTCCGTTGATCTACCCTAAGATAGAAAAAGGTCTCGTGAATGTACCAGCTTCCATGTGTTTCGGGAGTCAAGTCTTACCCGTTGAACTTCTATATATTATCGGTAATGCAAGTATTCTCAGAAACGTTATGCATCGAGGTATATTGCATATATATACTCACCTTAGCAATCTAGCTCTTTGGCCTTCGGAAAAGGCCCTAAAGTATCTCTCTAAGCTGTTGATAATGCGAAAAAGACGCCGAATCCCCACCGCCACAATAGGCGAAGTAGCTAAGATGTTTCTCGCTAAAGAATAGTGATGAAGATGGCAATGGCCATGTTCGACCGCATCCTGGGGCTGTAGGGTATCCCGTAGACCCACGACGTGGAGGCGAGGATGAAGCGATTAACTTCCGTTGCTACGGCTGCCTTCAGCATGTTGAGCGTGCCAAGCTCGTTAACCCTAACGCACAATTCAGGATCGCTT
>Ga0180302_10000459_pt1 | contig 17730 bp, 18 predicted proteins | sample GuaBasSediGuay17_FD_121794 | JGI IMG/M metagenome (GOLD analysis project Ga0180302, IMG submission 121794) | Subseafloor sediment microbial communities from Guaymas Basin, Gulf of California, Mexico - Guay17, Core 4571-4, 12-15 cm | ecosystem: Environmental > Aquatic > Marine > Hydrothermal... | reverse complement strand
CTCACGAGGCGGTGATCCCGGGTTCGAATCCCGGCGGGCCCACTTTTAACAAAAAGAGATTTTTCTCCGATGAAACTTCTAAATACTGTACATATGACGTCGCTTACATGGAAACACCCGAAAGAAGCGTCAAGAAGAATTCTCTTTTCGGGAAAAAGAGCCCCGGGCGGGATTTGAACCCGCGACCAACGGCTTACAAGGCCGCCGCTCTACCGGGCTGAGCTACCGGGGCGTGGTATTTTTCCCTCATCTAGTATTAAAATCTTTCTTCGTCGGTAGATCTTTCATCAAGTAGAAGGTATAGAGCCCCGGCCGGGATTCGAACCCGGGACCTACGCCTCTTTAGGAGAGGCCTTACCAAGGCGCCGCTCTACCGGGCTGAGCTACCGGGGCGTAATTATTTTCAGAAAGTAAGTTTTTAAGTTTTTCGTGAAAGAATGTGATGTAGATATTGAGAGAGGACCGTAAGAAATATTTTTTAGAATCAATTAAGGAATTCACAAACAGTTGTTTTGGGGATACAATGTCGGAGAGACCAGTACTAATCATCGGAAAAAAAGAGCCCAAGCGATATGTACTTGCTTGCCTTACTTTCTTTCACAATGGGGCAAAGGAAGTAGAAGTCAGAGCCAGAGGCAAAGCCATATCAAAGGCTGTAGATGTAGTGCTAACCGTAAAGAACGTATTCATGCGTGATGTAGTTATAAAGGATGTTTCAATAGGTAGCGAATATTTGGCTACAAAAAATGGTTTGAGGGCAATAAGTAACATTAAAATAATTTTAGCTAGAGGTGAGCTATCTTGAAAGTTCCTTTCTGCGTGTTTTGTTTAAAAAGCGGTATTTTGTGCAGTAGATGTCAAGAAAAAATAGACAGCGGAGCATATTCTGAGCTAGATATAAGGGTATGCAGAAAACTAATAGAACTCGAGTCGCGTTTTCCTGAACTTAAAGACGTGGAGTTCGTAAAATCCCTTAAAGCTGGAGGATTAACCATAATAGTTGTTAAAGCACCTAGAGGTTTTCCTAGGCGTATATGGTATGAAATTTCTAGGCTCTTGCGTAGAGAATTAGGTAGCATTAGGATAATTGAAAAGGGTCCCGACATTAAAAGCATGGTTGAGCAACTTCTCTCACCGGTGAAGGTGATGAGTATAGCAACTGTGTGGTTCCCTGATGGTAGTTCAGAGCTTGTAATAAAAATAAGCAGATATGATAGTAGAAGACTATTTGTAAGTAAAGAAGATTTAGAGAAAGTAGTTTCGATTTTCGCGAAAATGAATACTAGAATCGAATATGTCTAGTAGAACTTGCGAACTGATAGTCTTAGAGAACTTATTGTAAGTGTTTTATTTTATCTAAATTGTATTGTTTTGTAATATACACCAAAAAGTATATTTATGGATTATCTGACTAGGTTTAGTACTATGAGCGAAATCAAAGTACTAAATCTCCCGATATGTACATCGTGCAAAAAACCAATACCGCCTTATGAGAGAGGGACTCACTTTAAGTGCCCCAACTGTGGCGAAGTAGAAATATGGCGTTGCTACAAATGCAGGAAAAATGCTGTGCCTTACACTTGCCCCAAATGTGGATTTGAGGGACCTTAGGCTGAGAAAATGGGAGGTAAGGTCTACTTAATAATTAAAGTATATCCTTCCGAGGTTGGCTTAGACTTAAAGGAGCTATTAGAAGACATTAAGAGAGTGCTACCTGAAGGAGTGAATGTAGTTAAGAGTGAGGAAGAGCCTGTAGCCTTCGGCTTAAAATTACTTAAAGTACACTTAATAATGCCTGAAGAAACTGAAGGCGGTACCGAAAAAATAGAAAAAGTAATCAGTAATTTAGATAAAGTAAGTCAAGTAGAAGTAACATGGCTTTCTAGAATGGTTTCATGAGACAAAAATATTTATAGTGCCTTTTTCTCTCAATATAAGGGTTTTAGTCTTCTGTTAGCTAAGGTGTAATAATGACGAACAGTAAAAGTAAGAAGAATAAAGAAGAGGAAGTAGAGATTCAGCTTAAAGTACTTGAAGCAAGACAAAGGGATGCAGGTAGAGGTAAGGTTAGGATAGACAGCGAAGCCATGACCAAGCTTGGAATAGAGCCTGGAGATATTATAGAGATTATAGGCAAGAAGCGAACCGCAGCAATAGCATGGCCTAATTATAGCGAATCTCAAGGAAAATATATAATAAGGATGGATAGCCTGATTAGGCGCAACGCTGGCGTAAATATAGGAGATAAAGTTATAGTGAGAAAGGCTAAGGTTAGACCGGCATCTATCGTTAAAATTGCTCCTACACAAGCCCCCCTTACTGTCGACAGCAATTTTGTTAACTTTATTAAAAAGAGACTCATGGATTATCCTCTCTGTGAAGGTGATCTAGTTCAGATACCACTGTTAGGTCAGCCTATAATATTTCGTGTAGTAACTGTTAAGCCGTCGGGTGTTGTCATAATTACTGAAGATACTCATTTAATAATTCTCGAGAAGCCCGTTGAAGCTGAAAGAGTACATAGAGTGTCATATGAAGATATTGGTGACCTAGAGGAAGCAAAGCAGAGAATCAGAGAGCTAGTTGAGCTTCCTCTTAAGCATCCTGAATTGTTTAAGCGTTTGGGTATTGAACCTCCTAAGGGTATTTTGCTGTATGGGCCTCCTGGTTGTGGTAAAACGCTGTTAGCTAAAGCAGTAGCGAATGAGACTGATGCTTACTTTATTGCTATTAATGGTCCTGAGATAATGAGTAAGTTCTATGGAGAATCAGAGCAAAGGCTCAGAGAAATTTTCGAGGAAGCTAAGCAGCATGCTCCTGCTATTATATTTATTGATGAGATTGATGCTATTGCGCCTAAGAGAGAAGAAGTAACAGGAGAAGTAGAAAAGAGAGTAGTAGCGCAACTATTGGCCCTAATGGATGGTCTTGAATCGAGGGGAAACGTAATAGTGATAGGTGCTACCAATAGGCCTAATGCTCTTGACCCTGCTTTGAGAAGACCAGGAAGATTTGACAGAGAAATAGAAATAGGTGTTCCTGATAGAAGAGCACGCTATGAAATACTTCTGGTGCACACACGTAATATGCCTTTAGCCGAAGACGTGGATTTGCATAAATTAGCTGAAATTACTCACGGCTTTGTTGGAGCAGATTTAGCAGCGCTCTGTAGAGAGGCTGCAATGAAAGCTCTCAGAAGAATTCTTCCTAAGATAGATCTAGATCAAGAGCAAATACCAGCAGAAGTCTTAGAAGAGCTTAAAGTCACTATGAAGGACTTTCTCGACGCATTCAAGGAAATAACTCCTACGGCTTTGCGAGAAATAGAAGTTGAAGTAGCGTCTGTTCGCTGGAGTGATATTGGAGGACTCAAAGAGGCAAAACAAGAGCTAAGAGAAGCTGTAGAGTGGCCTCTAAAGTATCCTGATGCATTCAAACGCCTAGGCATTAAGCCTCCTAAGGGTATTTTGCTGTATGGGCCTCCTGGTTGTGGTAAAACGCTGTTAGCTAAAGCAGTAGCGACTGAAAGCGAAGCTAATTTCATATCAGTTAAAGGTCCTGAAATTTACAGCAAGTGGGTTGGCGAAAGCGAGAAAGCTATTAGAGAAATATTTAGAAAAGCCCGCCAAGTAGCTCCATGTGTTATATTCTTAGACGAAATAGATGCGCTAGCACCTATAAGAGGAGCGGGTATGGGGGACTCTATGGTGACTGAGCGTGTGGTGAGTCAGCTTCTAACAGAAATGGATGGTATAGAGAAACTTGAAGGGGTTGTTGTAATAGGTGCTACAAATAGACCAGATATGGTAGATCCAGCTCTACTAAGACCGGGTAGATTTGACAGGTTCGTGTATGTTCCTCCACCAGACTATGAAGCTCGACTAGAAATATTGAAGATACACACGCGCAATATGCCTTTAGCAGAAGATGTTAACTTGGAAGAGCTTGCGAGAAAGACGGAAGGGTTTGCAGGATCAGATCTTGAAGCACTGTGCAGAGAAGCTGGAATGATGGCTTTGCGCGAAAACATTAACATAGATAAAGTCTATATGAGGCACTTCGACAAAGCTTTAGCAAGAATCAAGCCTTCAATAACTCCTGAAATGATCAAGTATTATGAGAGTTGGCAGGAAAGAGCTAGAGCGATAAGAACTAGAAGAATTACTGCATTTTATGCATAAAAGTGGAGTGCTTATGGCGAAGTTAGTCCAGCTTTGTATGACCATAACTGAGCTCCTAGAGAAACGCCACGGAATAATGAGGGAAGAGGAAATGATATCTTATCTCAAAAATATATACGGCAATGTATCTTTAAGCGAATTTAAAAGAGCGCTAATAACCTTAGAGCTGAGGGGAATTATATACGTCGAATGGTTTAAAAAAGGGTCAAAGATTATAAGACTACGTAAAGCCAAGTAATCAGAAGCTATAGCAAATAAATAATAAATATAATATTTGGCGAGCGATATTATCTTGGAAATATGGGTGTAGGTGCATTAGGTGAGTTGATACCAAAGAAGACTATCTCTCTTGAAGATCTTTCAGGTAAAGTTATAGCGATAGATGCCTATAACGCTCTTTACCAGTTCTTAGCGATTATCAGACAACCAGACGGAACACCACTTAAAGATTCTAAAGGAAGAATAACTAGTCACTTAAGTGGATTGCTTTATAGAACGATAAACCTGCTTGAGATAGGAATTAAACCTGTATATGTTTTTGACGGTAAGCCTCCAGAATTTAAAAACATTGAAATTCTTAGAAGAAAGAAGATCAAAGAGGAAGCGGTTAAAAAATATGAAGAAGCCTTAGCGAAGGGGGATCTAGAAGCTGCTAAGAAATACGCTCAGATGACGTCAAAACTCACTGATGAAATGGTAGCAGATGCTAAAAAGCTTTTAGAATACATGGGCATACCTTGGATTCAGGCACCAGCTGAAGGTGAGGCTCAAGCAGCCTACGTAGTTAAAAAGGGAGATGCTTGGGCTGTAGGAAGTCAAGACTATGATTCGCTACTCTTTGGAGCACTTAGGCTAGTCCGTAACATAACTATTTCTGGAAAAAGAAAGCTTCCAAGAAGAAATGTGTATGTTGAAGTAAAACCTGAGCTAATAGAGCTCAATGAGGTACTTGAATCTCTGAAAATAGATAGAAGACAGCTAGTAGACATAGCGATACTTTTAGGTACAGACTATAATCCTGATGGTGTTAAGAGCATAGGTCCTAAAAGGGCTTATAAGCTTATAAGAGAATTTAAGTCCCTTGAAAACTTAAAGCACATCCTTAAAGAAGCTTATTTTCCAGTAGATCCAATAACTATAAGAGAATATTTCTTAAACCCGGAAGTAACGGACGATTATAAAATAGAATGGAAAGATCCCGACGAGAGAGCGCTTATGGAGTTCTTATGCGATGAGCATGATTTCTCCGAGACAAGAGTGAAAAACGCTATCGAAAGACTGAAAAAAGCTGTTAGAAATATCAGATCGAGAGTCAGCCTTGATATGTGGTTTCAAACATGATAAATGATTTTAAAGTAAAAAGAGAGATCCTTGTTAAGCGATTAGTAGACGAAGGAGTACTGAAATCAGATAAAGTTATCAAAGCGATGCTCAAAGTGCCTAGAGAGGAGTTTGTTTTACCATCATATAGGAATCTAGCTTACGTGGATATGCCCCTTCCTACAATGAAGGGACAGACTATTTCGGCACCACATATGTGTGCAATGATGTGCGAAGCCCTTGATATAGAGGAGGGAGACCACGTACTTGAAGTGGGCACTGGTAGCGGATATCATGCTGCGCTATGTGCTGAAATAGCTTCTTCCAAAGGATTTGTAGTTACATTAGAAATTATCCCTGAGCTAGCATTTTTCGCAAAAAATAACCTTAAAAGAGCCGGATATTACTCGAGAGTATCCGTAATAGTATGCGACGGCAGTCAAGGACCACCTTTTAGAGAAAACGTGAGATTTGATAAGATCTTGGTCACCGCTGCGGCTCCTCAAGTACCTAAACCCCTTTTATATAGAATTAAAATTGGAGGACGTATGGTAGTACCTGTCGGCAGAGGCTTTTACCAAGAATTAATAGTCGTGGAAAGATTAAGCGAAGATAATTATGTGTACAGGAGCTTAGGCCCATGTCTTTTTGTTAAACTCAAGGGTAAATATGGTTTTAAAGAAGCAGAAGAAGGGTAGCGGGCCCGGCGGGATTTGAACCCGCTTTGGGCCTTGGGGTGACCCCCGGGTTAAAAGCCCGGTGCTCTACCAGGCTAAGCTACGGGCCCAAGAACAACCACCACAACTCTCATTTAAGGTTTTCTATTCTAACAATTTAGCTAAACTGTGTACCTTTTCTTAATATTATTTTTATGTGTAATATTATGCATGAGTAAATTATTTCAAGTGGAAGCTAGAGAAAATTAAATTAAAATATTCGAGAAGTGACATAAATTTTATAAGGGAAAAGTTTATAGCATAGTGCCGGGATTCCTCACGCTAATGCGTTCTGGAGGGGATATTACCTATGGTTAAGAAAATTAACATATTTAAGCATGAGTATGTGCCAAAACATATATTGTTAAGTAAGGAAGAGGCTAAGATACTTTTAAAGCGTATGGGATTAAAAAAATATGATTTGCCTTGGATTAGAGCTTCTGATCCTGCCGCGAGAGCTCTTGGAGCGAAGCCTGGAGATGTTATAGCTATTATTAGAAAAAGTCCTACTGCTGGTGAAGCTATAGCTTTAAGGCTTGTCGTGCCTGGGTGATAGTTATGAAATCTAACAGTTTTATATCACCTGAAGATAGGTGGGTTTTAGTTAGAGCATTTATTAGGGAGTACGGCTTAGTCAGACAGCACTTAGATTCATATAATGACTTTATTGAACATAAATTGCAGCAGATAGTAGATGAGCAAGGTGTTGTTGAAACAGCTGACGGAACAGTATTTGTTAAGCTAGGTAAGATAGAAGTGGGCGAGCCCCGAGTAAGAGAAGCTGATGGAACAGAAACGACAATTACGCCGATGGAAGCCAGATTAAGAAACCTTACGTATTCTGCGCCAATGTACCTTGAAATGGCTCTCTATGTTAACAACGAAAGAAGAGATAGTGATAAAGTCTATATAGGAGAAATGCCTATCATGGTAAAATCAATTAAATGTCCTCTTTCTAGAATGTCTGAAGAGGAGATAATAGCCATAAAAGAAGATCCAAAAGATCCAGGCGGATATTTTATAATAAATGGTTCTGAGAGAGTACTCGTAATTCAAGAAGATCTTGCAGTAAATAAAGTCCTTGTGGATGTTGGCGGAATAAGTTCTTCGGTTACGCATACAGCAAAGGTATTTTCAGCTACGGCAGCTTACCGTATACCAGTAGTGCTTGAGAGGCTGAAAGACGGAGGTCTCTATTTGACTATTCCGGCAGTACCATCTAGATTACCTATAGTAATTGTAATGAGAGCATTAGGCCTTGAAACTGATCGTGAAATAGTTTTAGCTGTATCAGATGATCCTGATATACAGAATGAGTTTAGAATATCCTTAGAAATAGCTAGTGGTATAGATACTGTTGAAGACGCCCTAGATTACATTGGCAGTAGGGCTGCTATAGGTCAGACAAGAGATGTGAGAATAGAGAAAGCATGTCAGATAATAGATAAATACCTACTTCCACACTTAGGTACTGATTCCTCTCCCGAAACAAGAAGAAAGAAGGCCTATTTCTTAGGACAAATGGCCGAGAAATTACTGGAAGTAGTCTTAGGTAGAAGACTTCCTGATGATAAAGATCATTATGCTAATAAAAGACTTAAACTTGCTGGAGACTTGCTTGCACAACTATTTAGAGTAGCGTTCAAGCAGTTCTGTAATGATCTTAAGTATCAGCTAGAGAAAATGCGGACAAGAAGTAGAGAAATAAGCCTAGTTACGCTAGTAAGAGCTGATTTAGTTACAGAAAGACTTAGACATGCTATGGCTACAGGAAACTGGGTAGGAAACCGCACTGGTGTAAGCCAGCTCCTGGATAGAACAAACTACCTGTCGACGCTAAGTCACCTGAGAAGAGTAGTTTCACCCCTTAGCAGGTCTCAGCCGCATTTCGAGGCACGAGAGCTTCACCCCACACAGTGGGGTAGGCTCTGTCCTAATGAGAGTCCCGAAGGCCAAAACTGCGGCTTAGTTAAGAACTTAGCTCTACTAGCTAGCATTTCTATAGGGATTGATGAAAGAGAAATAGAAACGCTACTTTATGAGTTAGGCGTAATACCAATAGAAGACGCGAGAAACGAAGATATTAAAGGAGCGAAAGTTTATCTCAATGGCAGGCTTATAGGCGTACATACAAAACCTGATGAACTCGTCTCCAAAATCAGAAGTCTAAGAAGACAAGGCAAGATTTCTCATGAAGTTAATGTAGCGCGATACTTAATAAAACCTGAGAAACCTGAAGAAAAATGGGTTATTGACGAGGTATACGTCAATTGCGATGGAGGTAGATTGAGAAGACCATTACTTGTAGTGGAAAACGGAGAACTGAGGCTGAAGTCTTCGCATATTCAGGCTCTGAAAGAAGGAAAGCTTACATGGACAGATTTGCTGAAAATGGGTATAGTCGAGTTCTTAGACGCTGATGAGGAAGAGAACGCTTTAATAGCAATTAATCCCGAAGAAATAACGCCGCAGCATACACACATGGAAATAGTACCTTCTGCTATATTAGGCGCAATAGCCTCGATAATTCCATATGCTGAGCATAACCAATCTCCCAGGAATTCTTATGAGTCAGCTATGGCTAAACAAGCCTTAGGAATCTCCTTTACAAATTATCGTTATCGAGTAGATTCAAGAATGCATCTATTACATTATCCACAGAAACCCCTCGTTACTACTAAGGGAATAGAGCTTATAGGTTATGATGAGCGACCAGCAGGCCAAAATCTTGTGGTAGCTGTTATCACTTATGGAGGTTACAACATGGAAGACGCACTCATATTCAATAAGGCTTCAATAGAGAGAGGTGTTGGGTGGTCTACATTCTTTAGGCTATATGAGGCTGAAGAAAGAAAATATCCTGGAGGACAAGTAGATACTATTGAAATACCGCAGCCTGATGTAAGAGGATACAGGTCATCGGAAAGTTATAGACATTTAAGTGAAGATGGAATAGTAGAGCCAGAGACCTTTGTTAGAGGAGGAGAAGTCTTAATAGGCAGAACTAGTCCTCCAAGGTTCTACGAAGAAGCATTTACAAGGGCAATAGGTGTTGTAAGAAGAGATACTTCAGTGAGCCTAAGGCACGAAGAAAAGGGAATAGTTGACGCAGTTATAATAACGGAGACATCTGAAGGAAATAGGCTTATCAAGGTTCGTGTAAGAGACTTAAGGATACCTGAGCTAGGAGATAAGTTTGCTTCAAGGCATGGTCAGAAAGGAGTAATTGGTATGATAATACCTCAGGAAGACATGCCGTTCACAGAAGATGGCATAGTACCTGACATAATAATAAACCCGCATGCTTTTCCATCCAGAATGACCATAGGACAACTAATAGAGTCACTGGCAGGTAAAGTAGCAGCGTTAGAGGGGAGATTCATTGACGGAACACCTTTCGAAGGAGAAGCCGAAGAAATCCTTCGAAAGGCTCTACTTAAGTTAGGCTTTAGAAGTGATGGTAAAGAAGTAATGTACAATGGTATAACTGGAGAAATAATGGAAGCTGAAATATTTGTAGGAGTAGTCTACTATCAGAAGCTGCATCACATGGTAGCTGATAAGATGCATGCAAGAGCAAGAGGACCCGTACAGATACTCACTCGCCAGCCGACTGAGGGTAGAGCTAGAGAAGGGGGACTGAGATTTGGCGAAATGGAGCGAGACTGTTTAGTAGCTCATGGTGCGTCAATATTGCTTAAGGATAGACTTCTAGAAGAGTCTGACAAGTATGTAGCTTATGTGTGCGAAAAATGCGGTTACATAGGATACTTTGATGTAAAGAGAGGCAGGCCTATATGCCCGTTATGTAAAGATAAAGGGTCTCTCCATCCAGTTGTTATGTCCTATGCATTCAAACTGTTGTTGCAAGAATTAATGAGCATGTGTATCGCGCCTAGATTAAAGCTTGTTGATAGGGTGGAATAACATGAGTGTATTAAAACTTGAATCTAATAAAGTAATAAAGGAGATAAAATTCGGTATACTTTCTCCAGAAGAAATTAGAAAGATGTCTGTAACCACAATAGTTACCTCAGATACTTACGACGAGGATGGTATGCCTGTAAGAGCAGGTCTGATGGATCGTCGTCTGGGAACAATAGAGCCTGGAGTTAGATGCGAAACCTGCGGAAATTTTGTAGGACAGTGTCCAGGACACTTCGGCCACATAGAGTTAGCCCGACCTGTAATCCATGTAGGTTTTGTCAAAATAATACATTCTCTTCTTAAGGCGACGTGTAGGAATTGTGGAAGGCTTCTCTTACCGCAGGAGGATATTGAAAAGTACAAGCAGAGAATTTTAAAGTATCGTGAACGCTGGCCTTTAAGAGCATTAAAGCTTTCAGAGGCGGTTATAAAGAAAGCTTCAAAGGTCACTGAATGTCCTCATTGCAAGGCAAAACAGTATAAAATAATATTGGAAAAACCGCTCACATTCTATGAGCAGCGAGAAGATGGAAGTGTAGTTAAACTTACTCCAAGTGATGTTCGTGCACGTCTCGAAAGAATTCCTGATGACGACTTATTAGCTATGGGCTTTGACCCTGAGGTAGCTAGACCTGAGTGGATGGTATTGACTGTTCTACCAGTACCACCTATCTGCGTAAGACCATCAATTACTCTAGAGTCGGGCATTCGTTCAGAGGATGACTTAACACACAAGCTGGTAGATATCATTAGGATAAACGAGAGATTACGTGAAAGCATAGAAGCGGGAGCTCCTCAAATAATAATTGACGACTTATGGGAGCTACTTCAATACCATGTAGCAACATACTTCGATAATGAACTACCTAATGTTCCACCGGCTAAGCATAGATCAGGTAGACCTCTGAGAACGCTTGCTCAAAGACTTAAAGGAAAGGAAGGTCGATTTAGAGGAACTCTCTCCGGCAAGAGAGTAGACTTTTCTGCTAGAACTGTAATTTCTCCAGATCCAAATTTGAGCATAAATGAAGTCGGTGTGCCGGTAGACATTGCTAAAATATTAATAGTTCCTGAAAGGGTTACGGAATTTAACTTAGAGGAAATGAGAGAACTCGTTATAAGAGGCCCTTATGAGCATCCTGGAGCAAATTATGTAGTAAAGCCTGATGGCAGTAGAATAGACCTTAGATTCGTAAAAGATAGAAAAGCTTTAGCAGAAACACTAGCTCCAGGATATATCGTTGAAAGACATTTAAGAGACGGCGATGTAGTTCTCTTCAATAGACAGCCTTCGTTGCACAGAATGTCTATTATGGCTCACATAGTTAAGGTACTTCCATATAAAACATTTAGGTTAAATCTCTGTGTATGTCCGCCATATAACGCTGACTTCGATGGAGATGAAATGAATCTGCATGTGCCTCAAAGTGAAGAAGCTCGAGCAGAAGCTAAAGTACTTCTGCTGGTTCAGGAGCAAATACTTTCTCCAAGATATGGAGGACCTATAATAGGAGGGATACAAGATTATATCTTGTCAGCATTTCTGCTTACCAGAAAGACTACTATACTAGATAAAAAGAGAGTATGTCAACTACTAATGGCTGGTAATGTCAAAGAGTTACCTCAACCAGTGTTTAAAAAGCCCAAGAAGTATTGGACTGGTAAACAGCTATTCAGCATGTTTCTGCCAAAAGGACTTTACATATCGCTTAAAGCATCTGTTTGCGCTAAATGCAAGAAATGTCTAAAAGAAGACTGCCCATATGACGCTTACGTTATAATTAAAGACGGTATCCTACTAGCCGGCGTAGTAGACAAGAACTCTATAGGAGCCCAAAAGCCTGAAAATGTTCTTCATAGAATAGTAAAAGACTTTGGCACAAGTGCCTGCAGAGAATTTATTGATAACGCGTTCAAAATGCTGTTAGTGTTCTTAGATATGAGAGGCTTCACCATGGGACTTGATTGCTTAGATTTACCGGATGAGGCTTGGAGCAGAATAAATGAAGTGTTTAAAGAGACGGAAGAGAAAGTTAGAAGAACAATAGAATCAGCTATGCGAGGTGAAATAGAGCTATTACCAGGTAAGACTCTCAAAGAGACTCTTGAAGCAAAAATTATGGAAATTTTGAGCGAGGCTAGAGACAAGGCAGGTGAAATTGCGTCGGAATATCTAGGATTTAATAGCGAAGCTTATGTCATGGCGAAGACAGGCGCACGAGCGAATATAATTAATATAACGCAGATGTCAGCTTGTCTTGGTCAGCAATCGATTAGAGGAGAAAGACCCAAGAGAGGGTACATGGACAGGTTACTTCCTCACTTCAGGCCAGGAGACATTTCACCTAAACCTAAAGGATTTGTGTATAGCAATTTCAAGAAAGGATTATCGCCTATAGAATTCTTCTTCCATGCAATGAGCGGTAGAGAAGGACTAGTAGATACTGCAGTAAGGACGGCTCAAAGCGGCTACATGCAAAGAAGGCTTGTGAACGCTTTACAGGATGTACACGTTGAATACGACGGAACTGTACGTACAGCAGAAGGCACAGTGCTTCAGATAAAATACGGCGAAGATGGTGTGGATCCCGCTAAAAGCGATCATGGTGCATCTGTTAACATAGATCAAATAATAAACCAAGTTTTAGGTGAGTAATATGAGTAAAGAAAAGTACCTTAAGGAGGAAGAAATAAGGGCCATAATACTCAGATATGGAGACAAGCTGCCGCCGTCATTAACAGAGCAGCTTATAAACAAATTAAAAGGCAAGAAAATAAATAAAGAGCAATTGCTTACCATAATAAACAGAGTTATAGAAGAATATAGAAAATCTCTTGTCGAGCCGGGTGAAGCTGTAGGCGTTGTTGCGGCACAGTCTATAGGTGAACCCAGTACCCAGATGACTTTAAGAACATTCCACCTAGCCGGAGTACGAGAATTCAACGTTACGCTAGGTCTACCAAGACTAATAGAAATAGTTGATGCTAGGAGGTCTCCTTCTACACCTCTGATGACTATTTATCTTGATGAAAAACATAGAAAAAGTAGGGAAAAAGCTCTTGAAGTTGCCAGAAAAATACAATTGACAACAATAGAAAACGTGGCAAAAAACATTGCCATAGACTACTTAGAGTTCGCTATCATTATAGACCTTGACGAAGAGATGATGGCGGACAGAGATGTCGACATCAAGACAGTAGCTAAAGCTCTAGAAAAAATCAAGGGAAAAGGAGGAGAAGTAGAAGTAGATGAAGTAAACAATAGAATAATTTTCCGACCACCTATAACAGATTATGTCAAGTTAAGAAAAATGTTTGAAAGAGTTAGAGGATTAAGACTTAAGGGAGTTAAGGGGATTAAACGAGTTGTAGTCCGAAAGGAAAAAGATGAATATGTTCTAATAGCAGAGGGGTCTAATCTAGCTGCAGTGTTAGCCATAGATGGAGTAGATTATACAAGAACAGTGACAAACAATATTCATGAAATAGCCGAGGTACTGGGAATAGAAGCAGCCAGGCAAGCTATAATAAGAGAAATGATGGATGTACTTGAAGAACAAGGTCTTGAAGTAGACATTCGCCATATAATGCTCGTCGCGGATATCATGACATCTACAGGGCGAGTTAGGCAGATAGGAAGACATGGAGCGTCCGGAGAAAAAGCTAGCGTTTTGGCTAGAGCAGCTTTCGAAGTAACAGTAAAACATTTATTAGAGGCTGCGGCAAGGGGTGAGGTAGATAAATTAAGAGGAGTAGCTGAAAACGTAATAGTCGGGTCTGATTTAATCCCTGTCGGTAGCGGTATGGTAGAACTATACATGAGATGGAGGGGAGGGGATCGTGATAAATCTGGAACGTGAAATAAGAACTGCCATGAGAACGGGAAAAATAGTCATAGGGTCCAAACAAACACTTAAGTTAGTGAGATTCGGGAAAGCAAAACTAGTAATAATAGCTAGTAACGCTCCCGAAGAATATAGAGAAGACATATTGCATTACGCAAAATTATCAAATATACCTGTATACATATTCCCTGGAAATAGCTGGGATCTCGGAGCGATTTGCGGAAAGCCGTTTATGGTAGCGGCGTTAAGTATAGTTGATCCCGGGGAGAGCAATATTATGGCTCTTGTAGAGAAACCTGAAGAAGAAGAGGAGTGAGAATTATGAATAAAGTGATAAGGTTAACTGAAGAAGAAATGAAATACATAGCATTCTTCGAGACACTAACTCGAGTAGTAGTTAAAGACTGTGTGATAGATCATGAACGAAATAGAATAATATTTGTTGTCGAAAGAGGTCAGGTAGGTGCGGCAGTTGGAAAAGAAGGCCGAAATGTGAAATTACTGCAGCAGCTTACCGGCAAAAATATTGAAGTCATAGAGTATGCAGATACTCCTAAAGAACTTATTAAAAACTGTCTCTACCCTGCTAAAGTCACAAATGTTGAGCTAACAAGATATCGCGATGGAAGGATTGTTGCTAGAGTGACTGTTCCTCCTCAAGAAAAAGGCCTAGCGATAGGTAAGCATGCTCGAAACATAAGCAGGGCAAGCATACTTGCTAAAAGATATTTCGGAATAGACAAAGTAATTATAGAGTAGGTCTTTGTTCAATAGAAAAAAATTTAAATCGAATGAAAATAAGGTGACTGATATGCCTGGCTCAAAATCCCCCAAAGGATTATTTGCGGCAAGAAAGCTTAGGCTCAAAAGAAAGAAATTTAGGTGGAGTGACATATACTACAAAAGGAAAATATTGGGCATAGCTAAGAAAGCGGATCCTCTTGAAGGCGCACCAATGGCTAGAGGAATAGTTATAGAGAAAGTAGGTATAGAAAGTCGGCAGCCTAATAGCGCAGTAAGAAAATGTGTACGTGTGCAATTAATTAAGAATGGTAGACAAGTAACAGCGTTTCTTCCGGGAGACGGTGCCTTAAACTTCGTTGATGAACACGACGAAGTTATCATCGAGAGAATAGGAGGACCTGAAGGCAGAGCATACGGAGATCTCCCTGGAGTACGTTTCAGAGTAATTAAAGTTAACGGAGTATCCTTAAAAGAGTTACTTAGAGGGCGGAAGCAAAAACCAATAAGGTAAGTGAAAAAATGGATTATAATAAAATAAGCATAGAGATACTAAAGTTTGGTGAAGATGAAGTAAGATTTGTAATTAAAGGCATCAATCCAACTATAGCTAACACTATAAGAAGAGCAATACTTACTGAAGTACCGATACTGGCAATAGACTACGCTGTAATAATTGAAAATACATCAGTGCTTTACGATGAAATTCTAGTACATAGACTTTCGTTAATACCGCTTAAAACAGATTTAGAGGACTACGTACTACCCGAAAAATGTGAATGCGGAGGAGTCGGTTGTAATCACTGTCAAGTAAGGCTTTATCTTGAGGTAGAAGCCAAAGAGGGTCCAGTAGTAGTTCAGTCTTCACATCTAATACCTGAAGATGGAAAAAGTTTTCCTGTAAAAGACAATATTCCCATAGTTAAGTTAGAGAAGGGCCAAAAAATAGTCCTGGAGGCTTATGCGAGGCTCGGACTGGGCAAAGAGAAGGCTAAATGGCAGCCAGTAGCTGCGTGTGCCTACAAATATTTCCCTATAATTAAAGTTGATGAAGAAAAATGTTCTTTATGTGGCGAATGTGTAGAAAATTGTCCTAAGAGAGTGTTAGAAATTAAAGACAACAAGGTGCGGGTTAAAAATCCTATAGAGTGTTCTCTATGCAAAGAATGTGAAAAAATATGTCCAGAAAATGCTATTAAAGTAGAATATAACGATAAAGTCTTTATATTTAGATTCGATAACCTCGGAGCTCTGCCTTCTGATATAATAGTCTTAAAGGCATTAGAAGCTATAGAAAGTAAAGCAGCAGAGTTGAAATCAATATTAAGTAAAAGTTAACCTATTCATAGTATAATAACATCCTTTAATATCATCTCGTTATTGAAGTAAAATTCAATAATGAGTTAATTTTCTCATTAGCAAAGACAAGAGAACATAATATCAGCCTTCGGAATCGCGTTTATTCAGACGATCTACAAAAGTGTATCTCATACACCTAAATTGTCGGAAGAATACGTCTGAAGCTCAGTTATACGGTAAAATTTTTAAAAGAGGGGTATTGAAATACGTGGTTAAAATGAAGCGAACAGGGCCTACTAACATATATTTGCGGTTACTAGTATCTGATTTAAAGAAGGCTTACAGACAGTACGGCGCACCTATATGGCGTACAGTAGCTGAATTACTATATAAGCCTCGAAGGAAAAGAATCGTAGTTAACTTAGATAGAATTTCTAAAGCTACGAATAAAGGTGATGTAGTAATTGTTCCCGGCAAAGTACTCGGCGGAGGAAATCTTGAACACCCGGTAACAGTAGCAGCATGGCGCTTTTCTGCAGTGGCGAGAAAGAAAATAATCAAGGCAGGCGGAGAATGTATTTCTATAAGAGAACTTATTAGAAGAAATCCCCGCGGAACAAATGTTAAGATAATAGGGTGAGGCGAACATGAGTGGAGAATTCTCTAATTATACAATAATAGATGCAAAAAACCACGTAGCGGGAAGACTTGCTAGCGTAGTAGCTAAAAGACTTCTTAAAGGAGAGAGAATAGTGATAGTTAATGCTGAAAAAGCGGTTATTATAGGTGACAGGCTACGAGTAATCAATAAATTCAAAAAGAGACTTACATGGAGAACTTACTACAATCCAGAAAAAGTAGGCCCAAAAATCCCTATAAGACCTGATAGAATACTTAAAAGAATGATACGAGGAATGCTTCCAAGAAAACAATATAAAGGCAGAATGGCGCTAAAAAGGCTTCGAGTATACATTGGTGTACCAGAGGAATTTAAGGATAAACCTAAAGAAATAGTAAAAGAAGCCATTAAACCTCTCGATAACTATAAATACATTTACTTAGAAGAAGTTGCAAAGAGCATCGGGTGGAACCCATGAAAGTACTGGTCGTTTCAGCTAGAAGAAAGACTGCTAGAGCAAGAGTAGTTATAAAACCAGGTGTTGGTAGAGTAAGAATAAATGGAGTTCCCTTAGAAATATATGAGCCGGAGCTTGTGCGATGGAAAATAATGGAACCGCTGCTTTTAGCAGGAGAAAAGTATGTAAACCAAGTAGACATAGAAGTGTCTACACGCGGCGGAGGTATAATGGGGCAGGCTTCTGCCGCAAGAACAGCTATCGCAAGAGCTTTAGTAATGTGGTTTGAATCCGATGAACTTAAACAAATTTTCGAGGAATACGATAGGCATTTGCTTGTAGAAGATCCTAGACAAGCTGAGCCAAAGAAGCCTAGAGGTAGATCTGCTAGAGCTAAAAGACAAAAGAGCTATAGGTAATACTCCTTATGTACTTCTTCCTCTACAGGTCTTTCATATTTAAGCACATCGTCTATATAGACTACAGCCGAAATGAACATACGTCTACAGCAGTACCTCTTTATCCCTAGGTCATCTAGGACCTTTCCTGGATCTTCGCCCTCTTTTACTCTTTTTATATATTCTTCCCATTTATCAGCTATTAAGGCTCCGCAAGTAAAACATCT
>Ga0180302_10000458_pt1 | contig 17753 bp, 14 predicted proteins | sample GuaBasSediGuay17_FD_121794 | JGI IMG/M metagenome (GOLD analysis project Ga0180302, IMG submission 121794) | Subseafloor sediment microbial communities from Guaymas Basin, Gulf of California, Mexico - Guay17, Core 4571-4, 12-15 cm | ecosystem: Environmental > Aquatic > Marine > Hydrothermal... | reverse complement strand
TCAATATTCTTTTCCTGAACCTCAAAAAAATCGTCAAGAACACTTTGTCTAGGCCTGCCCGCAGATTTTTTGTCTACCTCGGCATTAACACCGCCCGCGGTTCTAGTTTTCCTCATCAATCAACACCGTGGTGGCTATCGCCAAAAACCCTTTTTAACCTTTTTACCGCCCCTGCCATTGCCCTTATTGCCTTGCCTTGCACGTATTTCTGCTATTTTTTCCAGCAATTCTCTCTCCTCCCTGCACACCTTCTTTGGTATTATAACCTTCACCCTTAATATATGGTCTCCTTTTCCTCTGCCGCTCATATCGGGCATACCTAGGCCCTCAAGCTTTATAAGGTCTCCAGGTTGCGTTCCACCCTTTATTCTTACAACCCTTTTACCGTAAAGCGTTGGGACCTCTACCTCTGTGCCAAGAATTGCATCAACATAACTTATCTCAACATCTGCGTATATATCATTTCCCACCCTTTCAAAAACTTCATGAGGCCTAATATGCACCCTGAGGTAGAGATCGCCCGGTCCTCCTTCACCCATTTCCCCTTTGCCCCTAATCCTTATCTGTGTTCCGTCCTCGACCCCCGGAGGTATACGGACGGATATCTTCTCCATCTTTCTTATCATTCCACTTCCACCACAAACCCTGCACGGATTCTCCACAATCTGGCCTGTTCCTTTACAGTATTTACAGGGCTCTATTCGGACATAGTGGGCAAAACCCCTTCTGCTCTCGTATCTTATCTGGCCGCTTCCGCCACAGTGTGGGCATCTCTTTGGGCTCGTGCCCGGCTCAATTCCCGTGCCATTGCAGGCATTGCATAACACGGAAACGGGCACCTCTAGCACTTTTTCCCCACCTTTTGCCGCCTCTTCCAGCGTTATGCTGAAATCGTAGTAAATATCTCTTCCTCTTCTTCGCTCATGCTTTTCACGCCATCCCCTACCGAAAAAGGTGTCAAAGATAGAACGCCCAAAGCCAAAAAAATCGCCTAAGTCCTCGAATAAATCACCAAATATATCGCGCAGGTCGTCCATGTGGGTGAAATGTGCCCAATCAAAGCCTGAGGGGCCAAATGTTTGCTGCACCCCAGCATGTCCGTATCGGTCGTATAATGCCCTTTTTTCATCGTCCATGAGCACCTCATATGCTTCCGAGATTTCTTTGAACTTTTCCTCAGCCTCCTTTCTATCTCCTTTATAAACATCAGGATGATACTTTCTGACCAGCCTTCTATACGCCCTCTTAATCTCCTCCTTTGTGGCATTCCTGCTCACGCCCAGTATCTCATAATAATCTTTCTTTTTATTCATGCATCAGTCAACCACCTTGTAGTCGCCATCAACAACCTTTCCTCCGCCTTTCTCCTCTCCCCCCTTATCGCCCCTATCCTCACCCCCTTCTTTCCTCGCTCTTTCACCTGCCTCTCTGTACAAGCGTGTTGACACCTCTGCCATTGCTTTGTTTAGTGCATCAATTTTCTCCTTTATTGCACTTATATCGTCCTTGCTCATGACATCACGTAGCGCATCCATCGCATCCTTTATCCTCCTTTTCTCATCATCAGTAATCTTTTCCCCCATCTCTGCTAGCATTTTTTCCGAGGTATACAGTAATGAGTCTGCCTGATTCCTCGTTTCCGCAAGTTCTCTTCGCTTTTTGTCCTCCTCCGCAAACTTTTCCGCCTCTTTTATCATCCTTTCAATCTCTTCTTTGGACAATCTTGTTGTTGATGTTATTGTTATTTTTTGTTCCTTTCCCGTAGCCAAGTCCTTGGCGGATACATGCAGTATTCCATCAGCGTCTATGTCAAAGGTTACCTCAATCTGAGGTACTCCCCTAGGTGCTGGTGGTATACCCTCAAGCCTGAACCTGCCGAGGGATACATTATCTGCAGCCATTGGTCTCTCACCCTGCAAAATGTGAATCTCAACTGCCGTCTGGTAGTCTGCCGCCGTTGTAAATATCTGCGATTTTCTGCATGGAATCGTGGTATTTCTCTCAATTATCTTTGTGAACACACCACCCAAAGTTTCCACGCCAAGCGATAGCGGTGTAACATCCAAGAGAACTATCTCATCCATCTCGCCTGCGATTATTGCACCCTGTATGGCGGCACCTATTGCCACGCACTCCATAGGGTCTATACCGCGTTCCACCTTCTTTCCTATGTATTCTTCCACAAACCTCTGCACAATAGGCATTCTTGTAGGCCCACCAACCAAAATTATTCTATCAACATCTTCACGCTTTAACTTGGCATCGGCCAGCGCCCTGTCAATTGGGCCTCTGCACTTTTCAACAATAGGTCTTACAAGTTCCTCAAGTTTTGACCTAGTTATTTTCATGTTTAAATGCTTTGGACCACTTTCGTCTGCTGTTATATAAGGCAGGTTTATTTCCGTTTCATACACACCGGAGAGTTCAATCTTTGCTCTTTCTGCGGCCTCTCTAAGCCTCTGCATTGCAGTCTTATCCCCTCTCAAATCTATCCCCGTATCCTTTTGAAACTCTTTACATACATACTCAATAAGGGCGTTGTCCATGTCTGTGCCGCCCAGGTGTGTATCTCCCGCTGTTGAAAGCACTTCAAAAACGCCCTCGCCAAATTCCATTATGGTCACGTCAAGTGTGCCACCGCCAAAATCAAAAACAAGTATTTTCTGCTCTTCTTCCGACTTATCAATACCGTACGCCAATGCAGCGGCTGTAGGCTCATTTATTATTCTGACAACATCTAACCCTGCAATTATCCCTGCTTCTTTTGTTGCAGTGCGCTGGTTGTCATTGAAATATGCTGGTACCGTTATTACGGCTTTTTTTACCTCCTCGCCGAGAAAAGATTCAGCATCTCTCTTTATTTTCTGCAGTATAAACGCCGATATCTGCTGGGGTGTATATTCCTTCCCCCATATCTTCACCTTATAATTTGTCCCCATCTTCCTCTTAATTCCATAGACAGTGCCCTCTGGGTTTGTCACCGCCTGCCTTCTTGCGGGCTCACCCACAAGCAGCTGTCCATCCTTTGTGAACGCAACGTATGATGGAAACATCTTACCGTAGGGTGTTGCTCCCTCAGCGCTTGGTATTATTGTGGGCTTGCCACCGAGCACTACCGCTGCGGCAGAGTTTGTTGTTCCGAGGTCTATCCCTATTATCTTCGCCATCACCCACCACCTCCGTTATCATTTTCAGCTTTCGATACCACCACTCTTGCACACCTTATAACTTTTGTGCCAAGAGTATAGCCCTTACGCAGTACGTCAACTACAACGTCATCGTCATCTCCCTTTACTACCTCAACAGCCTCATGCTTATACGGGTCAAACTTTTCCCCAACTTTGCCCACAGGTTTTACCCCTCGTGTCTCAAGTACACGCATCATCATGTCCCTCAGCATGATCATGCCCTTCTTATTCTCTTCATCCATGCTCTGTATGGCAATATCAATGCTATCAAGCACAGGTAATATGTCGGTGATTACACCCTCAAGCGCACTTAATTCCAAGTTCTTCCTTTCTTTCTCAACCCACTTTCTGTAATTGTCAAAGTCCGCCATAGTTCTGAGCAATCTTTGCCTTAGCCCCTCATTCTCAGCCTTCAATTTTTCGTTATTTTCCCTAAGACCTTCATTTTCCTCCTTTAACCTCTCGTTCTCAGCCTTTAATTTCTCAATTTCCTCTATCAGCATTTGTTTAGTTTTTCTCTCGTAACCACGCGCTACTCTCTTCTTTTTTCCAACATCTTTGCTCATTTATTTATCACCTAATATATCGCGATGGAGAAATGGTAAGAGAAATATTACTCAATCTTTATCCTTTTTCCTTTCCTCTCCTCAACAGCCTTTTTCTTTATTGTTATATCTAAAATCCCGTTCTTATACGTTGCTTTTGCACTATCTGGGTCAACGGCGCATGGCAAGGTGATACTCTTGTAATACCTTCGTTTTGGATTTTTCACGTCTATGGTCAGTGTATCCTCAGTCAGGCGTATGTCTATGTCCTTCTTTTCAACACCAGGAATCTCCGCTGTCACATACACTTCCCCCTCACTCTCCGTAATATCTGTGATGGGCTCTCTGCCTAATCCCTCTCCTTTACGGCCCATAAGATAGGGTTTTGTATTGCCAAACTCCTGAATATGTGGTTTGCCATCCGGTCCTATTCTCATAGTGAACCCGTATATGAATGGCCCCCTTATTTCCGCCTCTCCTCTCAGCGCTGTGTGGAAAAGGCGATCGAGGTACCTCCTCATTTTCTCAAAGTACTCGTCAACGTCAAAGTCAAAGAACTCATCAATATCCCAGAACCTGTTCCATCGATCTTCGTCCCAGAAATCATCCGACTTTTTCTTTTTCTTCAATCACACCACCTCCTTTTATTTTTCCAGGGTTTTTCGAGTATGTAAACTCTTCTATATAAAACTTTCTGCATGAGTATGGAAAATGATAATAACATTGCGATAATAGTAATGAGGATGTCACGTCTGACATAAGGGCGGGGGAACGCTCAATTTTTATATACCCCTCCCCCATTCCCCCGATGTCATGGAGATTAATGAAGCGCTTAAGATGCTGAAGGAGGCTGAGCAAAGGGCGATAAAGAGAGTTGAGGAGGCGGAGAAGGAAATAAAGAAAAGAGTGGAAAAGGCAAGGAAGGAGGCAGAGGAGTTTATAAAGAGGGAGGTAGCAAAACTTAGGGAAGAGGCTGAGAAACTGATAAAGGCTAGAGAGATAGAGGCTGCCGAAGAGGCAAAAAGGATTGTAGAAGAGGCTAAGAGAAGGGCAAAAGAAGTTATGGAAAAGGCCAAGGGCTACATTGAGAGGGCAGCAGATGCAGTTGTGAAGGAAGTTTTGAAGAGGTGATATGAAAAAGAGGTGGTTGTGGGTTGCTATTCCCTGAAAGAATGGTCAAACTGTACATTTTAACTCATAAGGATTCCTACGATAGAGTATTGGACACGCTGCATAAGATGGGAGTTGTTGAGGTATCTGATGTTAGGTTTGAAGAGTTGGCGGAAATGCTTCATTTCGACAGAGAACATGAAGGTCTGAGAAAGATAATGGAATATGAGGGCATGGTTAAAAAAGCACTCAATTTTTTGCACCGATGTGAAGGTAGGAGGAAAAAGAAACTTGAGGTTTTTTTCCCAAAGCCCAAGCCTAAGCTAAAGGCAAAAAAATTATCCGAGTACGCTTTTTTCGCAAAACATGCGGATATTGTGGAAAAAATGTGCGATGAAGTTTTGGCTGTAGAGCGTAAAATAGGAGAAATTGAGGAAAGAATCAGTCTGCTCAGGGCGGCAATAAAGACTCTGAAAAGCATTGAAAGGTTGGACTTTGATATGAAGTATTTGGTAAAGCACACGTTTTTTACTGTAAAAGTGGGTATAAGCACAGATATTGGGAAAATAATGAGTATTGCCAAGAAATACGGCGCACATGTATATTATGAAAGTTATGAGGAGTATTACGCTGTGCTCATAATCACATATAAGAAGGATGATTCTTCTTTTTATGGCGAACTTGGGAGGGATTTATTCAGAGAAGTCCGCCTTCCACCGTTTTCTGGAAAACCACGTAGTGTTATAGAAAAACTAAACTCCAAACTAAGAGATATGAGAAGGGAAATAGAAAAACTCTATACAAAAGGGTTAGAGTTGGCTAAAAAATACGGTAATGAGCTGAGAGTATACCATGATGAAATAATCAATGTCAGAATGAAGAGAGAAGCAAGCCTTAGGGCGGGAAGGACAGAAAGTGCAAGGCTGATATCTGGATGGTGTCCTCAAAAAATAATCAAAAAGGTGAGAAATGGTGTTTTATCTGCAGACTCGGGGGCTTACTTTTACTATAGAAAGCCAAGGGAAGGAGAGGAAGTGCCAATACTGATAAATAACCCGAAATGGGCAAGACCTTACCAGAGATTAACGGAAATGTATGCATTACCCAATTATAACGAGTTTGACCCAACAGTAATAATAACGCCAGCATTTATACTATTTTTCGCTTTAATGCTCGGTGATGCTTTTTATGGCATACTCGTAACAATCATAGGCGTACTGCTTTACAAGGGGTTAGGGCAAGTTGATGAGGGCATGAGGGATTATGCAAAAATATTCATAGTGATCGGGATCGCCACGATAATTGCAGGGCTGCTACTCGGAAGTTTTCTTGGGCCTCTTGATGAATATAATCCGCTAACGCCCGCCCTCACATCATTGGGTATATCACGCGTTATAGTATTGGATTCAATGAAAAATCCGATCGCCATACTCCTTCTTTCCCTCATACTTGGTCTTCTACAACTGAATATAGGAATAGCCCTAGCCTTGATTAAGAATTTAAGGGAGAGAAAAATAAAAGAGGCTTTGAACGGCCAAGTATCATGGATTTTTCTTGAGCCTGCAGGTTTTGTTTTAATAACAAGAATGCTTGGATTCTTCACATTCTCAGATATTGTGATAAAACTCGCATACATGGGCGTTCTCATTGGTATGATCCTGTTATTTGTGCCCAAGGGGCCGCTAGCATTCTTCGACCTCACAGGATTCATAGGAAACTTTCTTTCATATGCCAGAATACTTGCACTGGGCTTAGCCACCTCAGGGATAGCCCTCACAATAAACATAATCTCTCGCATACTCCCGATGTTTGCCTCCTCATTCATCTGTCTCTCAGTATTTATCGTAATGGCTGTAATTGTTTTTGCACTTTCCAAAAAGATGAGGATTAAAAAGTTAGGCTACATATCTATATTTTTCGTTATAATGGGTGTAATAAGCGTTTTCAGTGTTTTCTCTGCAATAATGGTCTTTGTTCTCCTAGTCCTCGTCTTTGGTCATATGTTTAACGCAGGAATACAGGCACTCGGTGCGTTCATCCACTCGCTCAGGCTCCAGTATGTTGAATTTTTTGGCCAGTTCTATGAAGGTGGTGGAAGGAAGTTTAATCCGTTGAGAGTAGTTAGAAAATATTCGTTGGAGGTAGAGAAATGAAAAAATCCATGCTGATGGGGAAAGCCGTAATGCTATCGCTGGCTGTGCTTGCAACCCTGATATTAATGGCGTACGGGGCGCTTGCAGAGGGTAATGAAACGTCTACAGATGGTGAAAAGAACATGCTTGGAGCGTATTTAGCAGCAATCGGTGCAGGCATAGCCATAGGAATATCGGGCATGGGCGCGGGAATAGGCGTAGGGATTGCTGGGGCTGCAGGCTCTGGTGTGGTTGCGGAGAAACCTCAGATGTTTAGCAGGGCAATACTTTTCCAAGCTTTGCCGCAGACGCAGGCAATATATGGCCTTCTTATAGCAATAATAATACTGCTTAAAACAGGACTAATTGGGGGTCATCCCGAAAACATAGGAATAGGTGTTGGCCTTATAGCCATAGGCTGCGGTCTTGCAGTTGGAATTGCAGGGCTGAGCGCTATAGGCCAAGGTATTGCTGCATCATCAAGTATTGGCGTTGTTGGTGAGAAGTCAGAGATGTTTGGAAGGGCTGTTATATTTTCTGTATTACCGGAAACGCAAGCAATCTATGGTCTTCTTATAGCAATAATAATACTGCATAAGACAGGGCTAATTGGTGTTCATCTCGAGGACGTAGGAATAGGTGTTGGCCTTATAGCGGTAGGCTGCGGTCTTGCAGTTGGAATTGCAGGAATGAGCGCAATAGGTCAAGGTATTGCTGCATCATCAGGTATTGGCGTTGTTGGTAAGAAGCCAGAGATGTTTGGAAGGGCCATTATATTTTCCGTGTTACCGGAAACGCAAGCAATCTATGGTCTTCTTATAGCAATACTGTTGCTCGCATTTTCTGGGGTTTTCGGCGGAAAAATGGGCGTATCGCAAGCCGTAGGCATCGCGGCACTAGGTAGTGGTCTTGCCGTTGGAATTGCAGGGCTGAGCGCAATAGGTCAGGGAATAACGGGCGCTGCCGCAATACAGGCGACTGCGAGAAATCCGCAGAGTATGACACGCGGCATAATATTTTCAGTGATGTCAGAAACGTTTGCAATCTTTGGTTTACTGATAGCGATATTTATAATGATAGGAATAGGGCTTATGTGAAAAAGGCAGGGGGTATGCTGTCAGATGGTTGAAGAGATAGTGAAAAAAATTGAGGAGGAGACCGCGAGGAAAATAAAAAACATGATGATTCGGTGCGATAAGGCTGTGGAAAAAATAATGGCTAATGCAAGGGAGAAGGTTGAGAAAGAAAGGAAGAGGATTCAAAAAGAGGTGGAAAAGACTGTGAATACTGCGTGGAAGAGGGCAATATCCTCTGCAAACCTTGAGGGAAAAAGGCTCGTGCTCGAAGCCATGGACAATGCCGTAAGAATGGCAATTGAAAGGGCAAAGGAAAAATTGTCATCGCTTGATGAAAAAACGTACGCCTCCTTTCTGGAAAGAAAGATCGCGGAAGGTAGGGAGATGCTGGGGAGCAGTTTCAGGGTTTACTGCAGAGAGAAAGATATGGCGCTGGTTCGAAGGCTGTGTGAAAGACACGGCTGTGAGGTCTTGAGAGGAGACATAGAGATTGGCGGGGTTATCATAGAATCAAAAGACAGAGGAATGAAAATAAATTACACATTTGAGGAAATTATCGCTAGAAGCATGCCATCGTTGCGAGAGGTTGCAGCAAAGCATCTTGGCGAAGGAGGATAATAGGTTGGCACCGTCAACCATCGCGCTGCTGGTAGTCGCACTCGTAATACTGATTATTGTCATACTGTTCATGAGTTATTATCGAACCATAACAAACATTGCATCCTTTGCCTATATTAATGCAAAGTTGCATGTGCTGGCCCCAGCCTACATAACCATGGAAAAAATAAACCAACTTGTGGAGACGGGAGGGATATCTGAGGCAACATCAATGCTTGCAGCGTCGGGCATGGAAGTGCGTGGAAGTCGCTGGGAGGATATTGAGACATCACTGGATGCTGAATATGTGAGAATTGTAGACTATGTGCTGAGTTCAGTGCCCGAGGGGATTAGAGTGTTCACAGAAGCGTATAAGGGCTATGTTGAGATGCAAATATTGAAGAGAGCATTAGCACTCAAAAATGTTGGAGAGGAGGAAGCAATTGAAAAACTCCCAATAATAGGTGGTGTAGACAAAAGTCTTCTTCGCGATATTGCTGAAGCGCACGACCTTGATGGTGCCCTTGCTGTTATAAGGGAAAAGTACGGGTTTGAGGAATGCTCGGACATCGTTGGATGCATGCTAGAAATGGATAAGTGCGCTCTGGGAAACATGAGGCGCTCCTTGGCGGGAATTGACTCATCTCTAGGTGCGTCAATAAGGGAGTTCGTGGGTGTTTTGATCGATTCTATAAACATCAAGATTGCATTGCGAGGTATTAAACTTGGTATTGCAGATATTAAAAAGCATATGATGGGAGGGGGCTGGCACCTTGCAGACTGGATGCTGGAGCAGTTATGCGATTCGAGGGATGTTGGAGATATAGCACGTGCACTCGAAGGCACACCGTATGCGAGCATAAAAGAGGCAAGGGATGTTGAGGACGCCGAGAGGTTACTGGATAAAATTATACTCCTAAAAGCACGTGAAATCTCGGGCAAGGACCCATTGCTCACGGGCCAACTTGTTTACTTTCTTGCAGCCAAGGAAGTTGAAATAAGAAATATAAGGGCAGTTCTCTTGGCTCTCTACCATGGAAAAAGTATAAGAGAGTTCGCAGACAGCCTGGTGGTGATTTCGTGATTGTGTTCATAGGAAGGAGAGACGAAATCGCAGGGTTTGCCCTGTGCGGTGTTAGGGTGTACGATGTTGAGGACGCCATAGGTGCTGCTAAGGTGCTCAGGGAGTGTGTCAGTCATGCGAAAATGATTATAATAAGTGGAGAGTATGCGGATGCGCTATCCCAAGATATTGAGGAAATAGAAAAGATGAAAAATGCTCCCATCATTGTGCCCATCCCAGGTAGGTACAGGGATGTTGGCAGAGACAGGATTAAGGATGTGATAAGAAGGGCTATAGGGATTGAAATTGAGAGGTGATAGAGTAATGGCAGGAGAGGGCGTTATTGTGAGAGTGGCGGGTCCCGTTGTTCAGGCAAAGAATATGCGCGGGGCTAAGATGTACGATGTGGTGCATGTTGGGAATGAGGGGCTCATTGGAGAAATTATAGAGATTGTTGAAGATAAGGCAACGATACAGGTTTATGAGGACACTACTGGTTTAAAGCCTGGTGAGCCTGTAAAGGCTACAGGCATACCTTTGTCGGTTGAACTAGGTCCAGGTCTCATAGGAAATATATATGATGGAATACAACGTCCACTGGAGGCAATAAAGGCGCAGGTGGGTGATTTTATAACGAGGGGCGTGGTTGCTGAGGCGATTGATAGGAAAAAGAAGTGGGAATTCAAGCCATTAGTAAAGAAGGGTGATAAAGTAAGCAGTGGTGATTTTATTGGTGAAGTTCAGGAATCAAAACTCGTTGTTCACAAAATAATGGTTCCTCATGGAATAGAGGGGGTTGTTGAGGAAATCGCACCTGAGGGGTTGTACACTGTAGAGGAAACCATTGCGGTTGTGTCAACAGCACAGGGAAAGAAAAAGGTAAATATGCTTCAGAAATGGCCTGTTAGAACACCAAGACCTTTAGCACAGAAGTTTGACCCAAGAGAACCTCTAATCACAGGGCAGAGGGTAATAGATACGCTCTTCCCCATAACAAAGGGGGGAACTGCTGCAATACCCGGAGGATTTGGGACGGGAAAGACTGTAACACAGCATCAATTGGCAAAGTGGTGTGATGCAGACATAATCGTATATGTGGGATGCGGGGAAAGAGGGAACGAGATGGCTGATGTGCTTAAGGAATTTCCTAAGTTAAAGGATCCAAAATCCGGTGAGCCACTTATGATGAGAACAGTACTCATAGCAAACACAAGCAACATGCCCGTAGCGGCAAGGGAGGCAAGCGTTTACACAGGCATTACAATAGCAGAGTATTACAGGGATATGGGATATAGCGTGGCCCTCATGGCAGACTCCACATCAAGGTGGGCGGAGGCCATGAGAGAGATTTCAGGCAGGCTTGAAGAAATGCCAGGTGAAGAAGGATACCCAGCGTACTTGGCATCGCGTCTTGCAGCCTTTTATGAGAGGGCTGGATATGGGCGAATAATATGCAATGAAGAGAGGTACGGGGCACTATCTGTTATAGGTGCAGTATCGCCTCCGGGTGGTGATTTCTCAGAGCCAGTTGCACAGAACACGCTCAGAATAGTAAAGGTCTTCTGGGCGCTTGATAGTGAACTTGCAGATAGAAGGCACTTTCCAGCAATACACTGGCTAAGATCGTATTCACTGTACCTTGAGCACGTGAAGCCCTGGTGGGAGAAGGAGATAGCAAAAGATTGGTATGAACTTAGGAGGGAAGCTATGAGCATACTGCAGAAGGAAGATGAACTGCGTGAAATTGTCCGACTTGTTGGTCCTGATGCCTTGCCCCCGTCGGACCAGGCTGTGCTCGAGGGTGCAAGGGTTATAAGGGAAGACTTTTTGCGCCAAAACGCGTTCCACGAAGTAGATACATATTGTCCTCCAAAGAAGCAATATGAGATGCTTAAAATAATGCTTGAGTACTATCATGAGATTAAAAAGGCGATGGCTAAGGGTGTGAGTATTGATAAGATTAGAGCGCTTAAGTGTAGGGAAAGGATTGCAAGGATGGCAACAGTGCCCAATGACAGATATGAGGAGGAGTTTGCTAGGATTAGGGAAGAGATGGAAAAAGAGATCTCAGTGCTGATGAAGGAGGTGGCAGCATGATGTCCAGCGCTCCGAGGGTCAAAGATGTTGAATATTTGACCGTAGGCGAAATATCAGGGCCTTTGCTTTTCATCAAGAACATAAGCGATGTGGCATATGGCGAGATTGTAAAAATAAGGTCACCAACTGGTGAGATAAGAACGGGCCAGGTCTTGGAGGCTGGAATAGATTTTGCAGTGGTTCAGGTTTTTGAAGGAACAAAAGGATTGGATACAAAGGGCACAGCGGTACGTTTTACAGGCGAGACGATGAAGTTTGGTTTATCACCCCAAATATTGGGACGAATATTTGATGGATCAGGAAAACCAATAGATGGTGGGCCTGATGTAATACCGGAGGAAAGAAGAGATATAAATGGCTCACCGATAAATCCCTCAAGCAGAGAGTATCCACGAGAATTCATACAGACTGGCATATCTGCAATAGATGGAATGAATACATTGGTCAGAGGACAAAAATTGCCCATATTCTCTGGCTCTGGTTTGCCACATAACGAACTTGCCGCACAGATTGCAAGGCAGGCAAAGGTTAGAGGCGAAGGTGAGGAATTCGCAGTTGTTTTTTGCGCAATGGGAATAACAAATGAGGAGGCGAACTTTTTCATAAGAGATTTTGAGCGCACGGGAGCACTGGAAAGGGCTGTGCTTTTTTTGAACCTCGCCGATGACCCTACAATTGAGCGTTTAATTTTGCCGAGGCTTGCCCTAACAACAGCAGAGTACTTGGCATTTAACATGGACATGCACGTCTTGGTGATACTCACAGATATGACAAATTATTGCGAAGCATTGCGTGAGATTGCTGCGGCGCGTGAGGAAGTTCCTGGGCGTAGAGGATATCCAGGATACATGTATACGGATCTTGCGACAATATACGAAAGAGCTGGAAGAATAAAGGGTAAAAAGGGATCGATAACACAGATTCCAATACTCACCATGCCTGACGACGATATAACGCATCCGATTCCCGACTTAACAGGATACATTACCGAGGGTCAGATTGTGCTATCGCGCAGGCTACACCGCCAGGGAATATACCCGCCCATTGATGTCTTACCATCCCTATCAAGGCTTATGAAGCAGGGAATTGGCGAAGGAAGGACAAGAGAAGACCATGATGATGTGTCGAACCAATTGTACGCCGCATACGCTGAGGGAAAAGACTTAGAAGACTTAACAAAGGTTGTCGGTGAGGAAGCATTGAGCGATAGGGATAGAAAGTATCTGGATTTCGTTGTTGAATTCGAGAATAGGTTTGTAAATCAGGGAAAGGATGAAGATAGAAGCATTGAGGAAACACTAAGCATAGCGTGGGATATATTATCAATACTGCCAAAGGAGGAACTAAAGAGAATAGACGTGAAATACATTGAAAAATACTATCCCAAAAAGTAGAAGAATATAAAATGTTGTAATAAAAAATTAGACAGACAACGCAAAACTCATAGTAACTTACCATCGTATGATATGTACCTCACATTGCTATTATTACGCCTTTTATGCACTGTAATATAGGGTTGTATGTGCGTTGTCGTATAAATTGGTGGTGAGCAGCACCCCTCTTAGCTCTTAGCCGCTTGTATTCTATACTGTATCATGTTTTTAATTAGGCGGTGTGTCACGCCTTGCTAGAGACACGCCCCCTTATGCCCTGCCCGATATGGAAATCATAGCACCTATATGCCGCTCAAATATATTAATAATGTGTGAAGGATAATTATCGTAGAATTATGCGACAAGGCAACTGCAGCGAAAGGTTTATAAACCCTATGCCCAAATTTATAAATATGGCGGAGGTTGAGTTTATAATTGAGGATATACCGAGGACTAGAGTTCCTTTGAGGGTTTTAAATCCAGCAACAGGTTTCAATATTGACGCATTGTGGAAAGAGGATAGAGAAATATATAGTGTTTTAAGAAGGGCGGAAAGTGTTGAGGAGGCAAGAAAGGGCATTTACGATTATTTGTGCAGAAAAGAATGGGAATATAGAAGGGGGAAGAAAATTATACACCCACTTGTCGAGAGCATAGCACAGGAGGCAATACGTGTTCTTAAAAATATAATATCTGTGAGAAACGAGGAGGCTACAGGCTACAGTGCCCTCACATATTTATGGAGAATTGCACGCGGAGAAAGCGGCGCTCTTGCAGAGGTTGATGAGGGCTTTATACTGGAGTTCATACACCTATTCAAGGCAATAAACGGAAGGGCGGAGATATACCCGACAAAGTACATAGAGGGGGTAGAGCAGGTGGACTTCAAAAAAATAAAGGGCGAGGATGCAGGCAAAAAGAGGTCAAACTATCTGGATAAAATGGCGGACAGGGTTTGGAAAAGAATAATGGAGTATAAGAGCGGGCTTGATGCTGATGTTATTGAGAAGAGGAGGGAAAATAAGGCTAAGATACTGGACTATCTGGGCGGAAGCGAGGATGACTGGGAAAACTATATGTGGCATTTCAGGAACGTTTTTAAGGGCAAGGAGGCGGTGGACAAGTTAAAGGATTTGATAAAGATGGATGAGGATGATATTGAGGCACTTTTAAAGGCTGCCGAGGGAAAAATACCCTTTGGAATAACGCCTTACTATCTCCACCTGTTTGACTTTGAAAATCCATACAACTATGACTATCAGGTGAGGGCGCAGGTGCTGCCACCAATGCACACTGTCATTGAGATGATGGAGCACAGGGAGGAGAGAAGCTATTACTTTGATTTCATGGGGGAGCATGACACCACACCCCATAATCTGATAACGAGAAGGTATCCTCTCATCGCCATATTAAAGGCTTCCAATACATGCCCCCAGGTCTGTGTTTACTGCCAGCGCAACTGGGAAATAACCGATGTTTTGTACAAAGGAGGCATACCAACAAGGGAGGCAATAGATAGTGCGCTGGACTGGTTTTCTGAGCACCCAGGCATAAAAGAGGTACTGATAACAGGAGGGGATCCGCTCATACTTCCTGACAGCGTTGTTGAGCACATGGTGAGAAGGCTTAGCGAGATGGAGCATATAATAAGCATAAGGATCGGCACAAGAATACCAGTGACCGTACCCTTCCGCATAACGGATGAACTTGCATCAATGCTATCCTCATACATCGAGCCGGGAAAACGAAATATATGCCTTGTAACGCATGTGGAATCCGCATATGAGGTTACCCCGGAAATGGCTATCGCTGTTGATAAACTGAGGAAGAACAGGATATACGTGTACAATCAGCAGGTCTTCACGTTCTGGGTAAGCAGAAGGTTTGAAACCGCAGCCCTGCGTGTTGCACTCAAGAAAGTGGGAATTGACCCGTATTACTCTTTCTATCCTAAGGGCAAATGGGAGCACATGGAGTATGTGGTTCCCGTCGCTAGAATATTGCAGGAAAGGAAAGAAGAGGCACGGCTTCTCCCAGGAGTTTTCAGGACGGACGAGCCTGTGTTTAATGTTCCTAGGCTTGGTAAGAACCATCTAAGGGCATGGCAGGACCACGAATTGATAATGATAAGACCGGATGGGCGAAGGATGTATCTATGGCATCCATGGGAGAAAAACATACAACTCATTGACCCTTACATATACACAGATATAGTATCCATAAAGATGTACCTTGATAACCTTAAAAAATACTTTAACGAGGACATTGAGGAGTATAAGAGCATCTGGTATTATTACTGATGTACGCTTGGAAAATAACATGCCGGCGAATAGCGCAAAAAAATAACCATAAATGCATGATACGTTACTTCATAAATGCTAAATATATGAATGTGAGCACAGTAACGACCAATATATATAATTGAACGGCAAAAACGAGGTCTTTCTTGTAAATTTTTGGCAAAGAGAATGACAACATTGTCAGTGCAATCACGAACTCCACAGTGGCTTCTAAGTATTTCTCTATTTTAATGAGCAATACTGCGACTATTAGGAGAAAAACTCCAATAACTATGGCAAGAAGGTAATTCCACCTTTTCCAACTGCCTGGGCTGAGAAACCGTGATATGAGCATGGAAATGGCAACGATTGTCCAGAGTATGCAAAGTGCTAGTTCTGCGTATGTGCTGGTAATTGCAATGGTTGTTGAGGCAACCAAAAATATGAATATTGCCGTGGCAGTCAACAATTCTCCCCTTATTTTTGTGTGTAGAATCTCATGTCTGAGCCATAACAACGTGATACCGTTGATAACTAGACATGGAGCAGCATAGGGGTTCACAATTTTTGGTAAAAATATTGATATTATGCTCATGGAAATAAAGAGTGCGCCGAAGGAAGAGGCAATCTCGGAACGTACGGGAACGGGCACGAACTTTGCTTTAGCAATAAACACAACCAAAGTTAAAAATGTTAAATATATGGAGTATGTGGACATTACAATATTTTCAAATGACGCTACATCAAATAGGATGTATATTGAGAGCACCAAAAGAGTTACCGCAATATACCCAAAGAGCCCTATCAATCGCCTATACAGATGGGGAGCTTTTCGATAACTGTATATCCCAAACACTGTTGGAAGCATGCCAAACGGCAGAAATATGAGAAACTCCATCGCTACCAGTGACAACGAAACAATGATAAACATTATGAAAATACCCACGAAAAAGAGTACAAATCCACCAGTCCTTACAGGCTCCTTTTCCTCGGTAGTTCTCTTCATAATATTAAGCAAATCCTTACCTTTTTTTATTTCCTGATGCCTCACATCATGCACAAGCATGTGCATCATTTTATCCTTCACAATATTGGCTTCCCTCACGCCCTCATGTGTTAGGAAATACGCATACCTCTTTCTTTCAAGGTTTCTTATATGGCATTTCTTCTTTTTCACAATCCCCTCTTCCTCCAGCGATATGAGTGTCATTGCCACATGAGACCTTGCAAGCCCCGTGGCTTCAGCAATCCCTTGCTGTGTTATTGCGATGGGCGCCTCTACAACATCGTCATCGCCCAATCTCCAATAATCCAGTAAATGCAAAAGAATGCGCTCTTTTGCCCTCACTTTATCGTGTTGCGGCATTATGCCAACCCCATTGCTAAATCAGGTGGATGATATCTCAACAGGCATCGTTTCCGCATCAAGCCCGGGGTTGTACATGTCGTATGCGTGTATTCCCTGTATTGTAGCCCTTATTGGCTTTAGTGCAACTATATTATACGTTATGTGAATGGAATCACCAGCACCTATATCCTTGATGTAAAGCATTGCCTCACGGCCGTTAACTTCGTAATTGGATATGATTTTTTTCCTTACAAGGTCGTCAAAATCTGGAACCACAAATTCAAAGCCAACAGGAGCCCTAACCTCAACAAGAAGCATTCTTATGTATGTGCTGCCCGAATAGTTCACATATAGGTCAACGCGTATCGTGTTGCTAACGCGAACCTCTGTTGTGTTATAGTGCACGTATAGTATAAGGTCCCCCTGTGTCGAGATGTTAGTGGAACTCCAAGGTATATATTGCTCATAGTACACCTGCACATCTGCCACACCTTCGCCCTCGCTTACTACCTTTATATACTGGGCAGAGCCCAGATATTTTGAAATATCAAGCCAGTAAGTAACGTCCGCCGTGGATTCATCAATGTTAAACAGCCCAATGGTCTCATTGTTCGCAAGCACTTTTACGGTCATATGTTTAATCTGTGTTTGAGAGCACATTTTAATCGCTTGGAAGGCCACAATGGTATCCTGTGTTGAGTAAAAACCTCTCGGTGTTCTATGCATTAGCAAGTAGTTCAACCCCATGCTAACCAGATTATCATGCGAGCCGTGCTTGTAAAGTGCCATGACTGCGTAGGCTGTTGTCTCTATAATTCGTGGATTACTGTAGCCGTAATATCCTGCGTAATTGCCCGTTATCATGTTGGTACTGGATGACCAGTAAGCATAATCATTCTCAACATTTGCCATGCTTGCTAACCTGCTGGCTATATCATCCACCAC
>Ga0180302_10000455_pt1 | contig 17830 bp, 14 predicted proteins | sample GuaBasSediGuay17_FD_121794 | JGI IMG/M metagenome (GOLD analysis project Ga0180302, IMG submission 121794) | Subseafloor sediment microbial communities from Guaymas Basin, Gulf of California, Mexico - Guay17, Core 4571-4, 12-15 cm | ecosystem: Environmental > Aquatic > Marine > Hydrothermal... | reverse complement strand
TGACTTAGCGAAAACTAGAGCTTGCCCTCCCTCGTCGATCGTCTGCAGCACCAGTGCTGAAATGGGATCCCTACGTCCATCGAACTTCAGGGCGTTTCCGTCTTCGTCGTATAAGGATCCGTTGAAGTAAACGTACTGCCTCAGCGGGACCGGCCTCCAATCAGTGGTCAGGTACTTCGCGTTCAACCACTTCGCAACTTCTTCGGCATTTTTGACCGTAGCGCTGAGCGCCAGCACTTGTGCCTCCGGCCTAAGCTCCATGAGGCGCGTGAGCGTTACCTCGAGAGTTGGCCCCCTCTCCGGATCGCCGAGGAGGTGCACTTCGTCCGCTACCACAACGTTGATGTCACTGATCCAAGAGGTCCTGTGCCTCATTATGGAGTCCGCCTTTTCGTTCGTAGCGATTATTATGTCGTAGCCAGCGTAGCCTTCCACTGGAGCGTCCAAGTCTCCCGTCAGCACAGCTGCTCTGAGGCCCAGCTTCCCGAATACCCTGAATTCCTCGTACTTCTCAGAGGCTAGCGCCTTGAGGGGCACTAAATACAGCACCTTTCCTCCTTCTTCCAGTAGCCTCTTCAAGAAAACAAGCTCGGCAACGAGGGTCTTTCCAGAAGCTGTAGGAAAAGCGAGGACGAAGTTCTCCTTGTTGAGGACGCCAGCTCTTATGGCTTGCTCTTGAGGAGGATATAGCTCCCTTATCCCTAAGTCGTTTTTAACGACGTCCTTAACCTTCTCAGGAACATCTAAGTCGTCCACTAGCATTTCAGGACGTCTTCCTAACTCTGTCTGGGGACGGGAAGTATATTATGCCCTCTTTGCCCATCTTATCTAGCTCCTTCTCGATGTCGTCTGGCGTGGCTCTGAGCTCTAGAGCTGCTCTGGTTACGACGTCGTCCTTTGGCACGCCATCCGGCGGGTAGTTCAGCTCCTGCTCCAGCTGGTCTATTATCCTTAGTATGATCGACATCCTCTTCTGCTCGGACCTAGGCCTTCCAGTGTACAGGACGTCTATGTCTATGCGTCCCTCGTGCAGCGCCACCTGCTTCAAGCTGTACTCCAGCAGCTTTATAGCAACGTCGACGTCTTCTGGCGTAACGCGGTTGCTGAGCCTCATCCTCGCGTGGGCTTGGGAAAGCCTCACCAAAGCGTCGAGGTGCCTGTAGGTTATCGGAATTGGCGCTCTTTCCCCTTGGGCTTGGGACCTCATGCTTATGAAGTAGTTGTGTATCTTTTCGGCTGCTTCTGGCGTCAACTTAGGCTTGCACGTCCTCTTGGCGTAAACTATGTACTTCCTCAGCAGGTCCCTGGGTATCGGAGGCTTGAGGCCGTACTTGGCCAGCTTTGCTTTGTCGTCGGCGTACATCCTAGCAATTGTTATCATCTCGGAGCAGAAGCTGTCCCTCTCCCTATCGGGGATGTCCCTCAGCACGAATATCAAATCGAACCTCGAGAGTATCGTAACCGAGAGGTTCACGTTGTCCTTCACGGGGAAGTCTGGGTCGTATCTTCCGAGCTTCGGGTTAGCAGCAGCTAATATGCTTGCCCTAGCGTTTAGCGTTGCCACGATGCCGGCTTTGGCTATGCTGATTGTCTGCTGCTCCATAGCTTCGTGCATGGCCACTCTATCTTCGCCCCGCATTTTATCTATCTCGTCTATGCAAGCTATGCCCTTGTCGGCCAGAACAAGCGCTCCAGCTTCTAAGTAGAAGTCCCCGGTTGCTTTGCTCCTCAGAACGGTGGCCGTAAGGCCAGCGGCCGTGCTTCCCTTTCCGCTGGTGTAAACTCCCCTAGGAGCTAGCTGAGCTACGTACTTGAGTAGCGTGCTCTTGGCAGTTCCGGGATCGCCCACCAGCAAGATGTGTATGTCGCCGCGCATCCTAGTTCCGTCGGGCGTTTCTATGGTTTCTCCTCCGAACAGCTGGAGGGCTATAGCCAGCTTTATCTCCTCTAGGCCGATTATCGAAGGAGCTATCGAGGAGACCACGAGCTTGTCTATGTCGGGCCTTTTAGCAAGCTCTTTTATCTGCTTCTCGTCCTCGGGGGTTATCTCCATGAGTTCCTCGAGTTCCTTGGCCATAGTTTCCACGTACAGGCACTCGATGTACGTCTCGAAGACTGAGGACCTAGCTAACGTAGCAGTGCCTTCCACCCTCGTTTGCTTCGCCCTAACAATGCCCACCACTATGACCCTGTCTCCGGGCCTAGCTACGTCTACGATATCGCCCTCTATTTCCACTTCCACAGCTCTGGGCAGCTGTCCAGGAGGAAGCTCCTCAGGCTTTTCTTGCAGCACTGCCTTTTGGTAGTCTACGAACAAGGAGCGTTTCACATCCAGCTCGAGGGCATCGGACTTGCGGCAATTTGGACACCTAATCGACTTAGGTATAAGGGACGACTTTACGATGGTAGTTACTTCTTGATCCATGCACCTTCTGCAAACGTAGGTTGCTTGGTAAAGCTTTGACTTCACGGGAGTTATCCTAACAATTATCCCCTCTACAGCAACCAAGCGTCCTATGTGCTGCGCTCGTATCTCCCTGATTTTGGTTTTCGAAAAGAGGCCCTTGATCCTGACCTTTATCAGGTAGCTGTACTTTTGCGCGAACTCCCTGTCCTCGGTTTCCAGCTCGCTTAGCAAGGCCTCCTTGGCGCACTTCAAAACGTTGTCTGGGTTGACTATCAGGTGGTGAGCTAGATCCGGGTCGTACTCGAGCAGGTCTTCGAAGTCCACGACCAGCGAGAACCTGTTCTCGAGGGGCATTCTGGAAATCATGTTCTTGTACTTGTAGGTTCCCGATGTCGTCTTGAATGTGTTGTAAAAATCCCTAAAGGCTTCCGTAAAGTCTATCTCTTCTTCGAACCCTCTCATCAAGTTGTAATCGTCCACATCAAACACCCCTAAATGTCGAACAGGTCTCTAATCCACTCTTTGAGTGTGCTCCTCAACTGGTCGACGAGGTATGCCTCCTCTTCGGTCATTCTTTCCCGTATCTCCCTGGGTATTTCGTCCAGCAAGAGGAGCTCAGAAACAAGTTTCTTCAACCTAATCTTAACCATTCTGTTCAACTTTTCTAGAACAGATTCATACTCCCTAAGCAAAGAGGGGTCCTTAGTCCTCTCGGCTCGGGACTTCAGCAGCCTCAAGTACTCCCTTACGTAGGGATAGAAGTTCGGATCCAGCTTTGCGGGAACCTTGGAGGCGCGCTCGCTTAGGTAAATCTTGTATATGTAGCTCTTGTCCTTAACGGGGGGTTCTATTATCTCAGCAATTCCTTCCTCGGCTAGCTTTACGGCAACCCATCGCTTCAGGCTGACTTCGTCGCTCTCCTCAACAGCTTTTGGTATTATTTCTCTGTCCTTCACAACTAATGGGGAGAGCTTCCTTTTGAGCTTTACTAGCGTTTCCGTTTCTCTGAAAAGAGCGTCTCTTGCTTGAAAAATGCTCATTCAAACACCAAGCTAAATAGTAGGAGGAGCGGGATTAAAGGGTTATCAGTAATGTTTATATTGACCTCCGCTCCCCTCTTTCGCTTCGCCCTTCTCGCGCTGCTTTCTTTGCTTCCCTCGGAACGACCTTCTTCAGGGCGCTCAAATCCGCGCTCAGCCCGAACCTCTTCAGAAGGAGTTCCATCCTCTCCTTTTCGCTTTCCGTTGCCTCGACCATAGAGGCGTAGAAGCCTAAGCTCCTGCAGATGCCAGCTACAAATATCGCTCCTCCAGACATCCAGTGTCCGGTGTTTAAACCGGTGTTACCAAGCACCAAGAATACTCCTTTTCTCAAGCACGCTCCCAAGAAGTTTCCAGCGTTTCCTCCTACGATCATCAAACCTCCTTTGGCCGACATGCCAGCGTAGTTCCCAACCGAGCCCCTCACTACGATGGTTCCACCCTTCATGTAAGAGCCGCAGAAGTCGTCGGCACTCCCCTCTACAAGGAGCACCCCTCTTTCCATGTAGCTTCCGAGCCCGGCTCCAGCAGACCCCCTAACCGTTATCTTAGCTCCCTTGTTCAACAAAGCTACGAAGTCTCCAACATTGCCTTGCACCAGAAGCTCGCCTTTCTTCAGCCCAAATAAGGCGTTGTTTAATCGTCTAGGGTTTAATATCTCGAGCTTCTTCGCCCTTCCGAGCAAGCGAAGAACCATATCATTAACTTGGTACGAGGACAGGTTCAACGCGTCTATCCTAGCCGCCTTCAAAAGCCGACCCTCCGTAATTCGCGCGCAACCAAATATAAACCGCACATGTTATATTAAAGTAAGGTATTAGGAGGGCGGTAGTGAAAGCATGTCGACGGAGATAATATGGGCCGAAAAGTACCGTCCCAAGCGGCTAAGCGAAATGATAAACCAAAAGGAAATAGTAGATCGCTTAGCTAGGTTCGTCCAAGAGAAAAACCTTCCCCACTGCTTGTTTGCGGGACCTCCTGGTACTGGGAAAACTACGGCGGCTCTTTGCGTAGCTAGAGAACTTTATGGAGAGGGTTATCAAAAGTACTTCATGGAGCTCAACGCTAGCGACGAAAGGAAGCTGGAAGTAGTTAGAACGAAAATCAAAGAGTTCGCGAGAACCGCCCCGGTGGGCGACGTGCCCTTTAAGATCATCGTGCTAGACGAAGCCGACAACATAACTAGCGACTCCCAGCAAGCGCTCAGGAGAATCATGGAGAAGTACACCGTAACTTGTAGGTTCATACTGACGTGCAACTACTCCAGCAAGATAATAGAGCCCATACAATCAAGATGCACTGTGTTTAGGTTTAGGCCATTCTCTGATAACGATGTAAGGACGTACCTCATGAGAATCATCGAAGGAGAGAGGCTAGACATAACGGAAGAAGCAATAAACGCCATAGTCTACTTGAGCGAGGGAGACCTCAGGAGAGCAGCCAACATCTTGCAGACCGTCGCTACCGTCGAGGGCAAGATAACGGAAGACGACGTGTACAAGATAACCGGTAGAGTGAAACCCAAGGAGATCCACGAGATGATACTCCTAGCGTTGAAAGGGGACTTCCTATCCGCCAGAGAGAAGCTCAGGGAGCTGATGTTCAAGTACGGCTTGTCGGGCGTCGACATAATAAGGCAGATACACAGAGAGATTTACAACATAAGGGAGCTTCCAGAGGAAAAGAAGATACAGCTAATCGACAAAATTGGCGAGTTCGACTTTAGGCTGGTGGAAGGAGCTAATGAGGACATACAGCTTAGCGCTCTTCTGGCCTACATTACCCTCTTCGGAAGAGGAGGAGGCTAGTGGTTAGCAGGCTTCTGTGGACAGAGAAGTACAAGCCGAGGCGCCTGAGTGATATCGTAGATCAGAAAAAAGCCATAGAAGAGTTTAGAAAGTGGCTCGTGCTTAGGCTCCAAGGGAGAGCGGAGAAGAAAGCTGCTCTGCTCGCCGGACCTCCCGGCACTGGGAAAACGCTCACAGCAGAAGTTGCAGCTATGGAATTCAGATTAGAGCTCATAGAAATGAACGCAAGCTCCCTCAGGACGGGAAGCCAGCTGGAAAAAGTAGCTGGAAGAGCTTCTTTACAAGGATCTTTATTCGGCTATAGGGGAAAGCTCATACTAATCGACGAGGTAGACGGCATAAGCACGAAGGCAGATGTGGGGGCGATACCCGAGCTTATCAAGATTATACAGAAGTCCGCCTATCCTGTCGTTTTAACGGCAAACAACCCTTGGGATCCTAGGTTCAGGCCCCTCAGAGAAGTTTGCTTGATGATAAACTACAACAGAATTGGGAAGAGGGATATAGTGCGTCGCTTAAGGGAGATCTGCATAGCAGAGGGCATAAAGTTCGACGACGAAGCCCTTGGGATAATAGCGGATTATTCGCAAGGCGACCTTAGAAGCGCCATACTTGATTTGCAAGCTCTGACGGCTGGGAAGAAGACGCTAACCGTTCAAGATACCAGGATACTAGCCTACAGGGATAGGGAGTTCAACATATTCCAGATCTTAGGGAGGCTTTTCGCCTCCAGAAGCGTAGGTGCTGCGAGAGCTGTCGTTTCGAGCGCAGACGTAGACCCGAACATGCTATTCAGGTGGATAGAGGAAAACCTGCCGCTTAGGTACAAGGATCCTAAGGCTTTAGCTGCTGCCTACTACATGCTCGCTCAAGCCGACATATTCTTCACGAGAGCTGCGCTAACCCAGCAATGGGGCCTCATGAGCTACGCTCTAAGCTTGATGACGGCTGGCGTAGCCTTCGCTGGCGGAGGAAAGGCAGGATTCATTCGATTCAAGTTTCCAGAGGTCATAAAGATGAGAAGCCAGGCAGCTAGGGACAAAACCGCTGAGGAGGTTATAGCAAAGCTTGCCGGAGAACTGCACCTTTCCAGAAGAAAGTTCAAGTCGGAGTTCTTGCCTTACTTAAGGATAATGGCGTCGCAAAACGAGGAGTTCTTAAAGAAGATCGGAAAGGCAATAAAAGTTGAGAAAAGTAAGGTTAAAAAAGCGCTTGAGCTGGCCTGATGCCTCTAGCTTAGGAGTATCTCGAAGATATCTGCTTCGCACTCCTCGATCAGCGGTATTCCGGTGACCTTGGCAGCTCTCTCGGTTAGCGCCACTAAGTCAGTTCTGTCCAGCAGATCCAGCCTGAACTTCCTGCATCCAGCCATTAGCTGCTTGAGACCCGTGCCTATCCTGTCTACTAGGTAGGTGTACAGACCCATCGCCTCCCAGCCAGCTTGCCTGACCTTCTCCTCTCCTAGCTCGGCCTTCAGCACTGGGTACATCGTGAAGAACTTCTCGGGCTCGGTACCGTACTTGTCAGCAAAGGCCTTCGGCAGCTTCCCCTTCTGAGCTAGCTCGACGAAGTAGTTGGCCTTCATTACGGCGGTTAGCGGAGACCTGCCCATGGTTATGGTCTTGACGATCGGACCGTCGCCGAAGTTGCTCATAGCTATGGCCTTAAATATCTGCGACTCGTTGATGAAGCCTCCAGCCATGCTTATGTCAGGCACGTACCTGCCCTTCTTCTTCAGCATCTGAACGCCCTTCAGCACCAGAGCCTCCAAGTACACCGTTGGAACGCTCATCTCGTTCATGTGCGGTACAGGGCTCATTCCAGTTCCGCCGCCGGCGCCGTCGAAGGTCACGTAGTCTACTTCAGCTTCGCTAGCTACCTTAAGCGTCCAAGCTATGTCCTCAGGCCTGTAGGCACCGGTCTTGAGCGTTACGTACTTAGCGCCTTGCTCCCTCAGCCACTCAACATCCTCTACGAAGCTCCTCATGGTGGGCATGCCAACCCTGCTGTGCCTCTCGAAGCTCTTGATAGCGCCCAGCCTGAAAGCTTCTTGTACTGCTGGATCCTCTGGATCTGGTTGGACTATGTAGCCCCTTCTCTTCAGCTCGATGGCCCTTTGCAAGTCGCGAACTCTGATCTCGCCTCCGATGGTCTTAGCGCCTTGGCCCCACTTCCTCTCGATGATGTTCACTTCTAGCTTGCTGATGACGTAAACGTCGACGCCCAGCCTCTGGTCTTCCACGTTGGTTTGAACGGCTATGTCGCCGTGCTTTCCATCCCAGAAGTCCCTGAATATCTTGATCCTCCTCTCCATCTCTGGAGACTTGGTTACCTTGCCGTTGGTGAACTGGGACTCAGGGTCTACCCCGCAGACGTTCTCTCCAACTATGACGATTATTCCGGAGAGAGCGCCGCCAGCAGCTAGTCCTTGCCAGTACTTCTGAGCAACCCTGGTAGAACCGTAAGCACCGATGGCTATGGGCAGCTTGAGCTTTATGCCGGCTATAGTGGTGCTTATGTCCACGTTGGGGAATATTACCTTGTCGGGATCCTCCTCGATTCCTATGGCGCCCTTGCCTCTTCCGAGTATGTTGAAGTGCGACCAGTCTAGCCCGTAGTCCTTGAGCGAAGCGGCGGTGCTGTCTCCGAAGTACTCCGGTATCGGATAGAGAACCTCTCTTCCCCTGAAGGTCGACAAGCTAATTTCGCACAGGAAGGGACAGTCTCTGATACATATTGGACACATGCCGCTCGTGGGAGAAACATCGCGCACTCTGGTCATGGTGCCAGTAGTGGACATGGCGTTGAGGTAGGAGGAGTTCCTAAAGACCCTCTCGGTCATTCTACCACCCTGAGCTACCAGCCGTGAGTTGCTGTTATAAACTTTACGAAACCCCGTCTAGAAGCTCCTTTAGCTTAAATGGCGGGGTATTCTGCTCGGACTTAGATGCTCAGGAGAGACCTCGCAAGAACTGTGAGGTTTGTTAATCTGCCCGTTTTGAAAAACGAGCCGTTTTAAATGCTAAGCTTCCTCTACGAGAATTTCAACGCTCTCCATGCGCTCTGGAACGTATTTTAAGTTCTTCACAAGTGCCAGCAGCGCTGAGGAGAGTAGCGCTTGCACGAAGTTGTTTATAGGAACCTCCTTGCCGTTTACCAAAAGCTTCACCTTCTTTCTGCTCCTTAGCCTCGGACAACTTTCTTCCTTCGATTTGCCGTAGAGTAAGCTTCTAGCGAAATCTTGGCAGCTGCTAAAGCCGCAGAAGCTGCAGTTTGCACCTTCGGTTATTCGAGTTACGTGGGCCACGAACATGTCTTCCAGCAGCTCTAGCACTTGGTCCGCGCTTGTGAGAACTCTTGCCATCGGGACTATGTCGCCAATAGTGCTAGCTTTTTCTGGAGCTACGTACACTGCCACAACGTTCAGCTGCTCTATTACTTCGCGCGATAGTTCGTCGGCCTGGGGATTCACGAGCACCTTCGGATGTCTTCCCTCCTTCAAGCCCTCAACCAGCACCAAATGGCGGCCCCGTGCCATCTGCTTTAGCGAGGCTATGGGATCCTTGATAGGCGATGCAATGATCGAGAACACGCCATCGTTCGAAAGCAAAACTACTCGATCGGCACCAGCTTTTACGAACCTCCAACTATCCTTCTGAGGGACGTCCACCTTGCCGTGGCAGTGCTTTGCAACTAGAGGGTGGCATCCCTTCTCCAGAAGCTTCTTCAGCACCTCCTCTAGCAGGGTGGTCTTCCCGGAGCTCCTCTTGAAGCTGATGAAGGATACCACTAACGGTTCCATACTACCAATCCACGCAGATTTCTATTTCCTCTCCCTCTTCCAAGTAGCTTCCAGGCCTTCGAACAACGGCGTAGCCGTCGGAGCCAGCAAATGTAAGCACCTTTTCAGATCCAGTAGCGTGCAAGCTAGCCCAGAACTTCCCTCCCTCTGCTCTCAACTTCAAATACACCACGTTGGTCTTATTGGGCTCTATATACACCCTTTCCGAAATGGTCGCTCGCACCCTCAGCACTCGCCGCTGCGCTCCGAGTACGTGGAATACGAAGGGTTCTACTAGGATCTTGAAGGCGGTATACGCAGACGTAGGGTTTCCGGGAAGGCCGAAGAGCACGGTATCCTCGTACGCTGCAATTATGGTGGGTTTTCCTGGCTTCATGGCCAGCCCGTGGATAAAGACCTTGGGACCAAATCGCTTTACCACTCTCGGCAGAACATCGTTTTCTCCCTTCGAGGTAGCTCCGGTAACTAAAACGAGATGGCTGGATCTTAAAGCCTCTCTCAGCGCCCTTTCGATGTCGCTTTCTGAGTCACCGCAGTGCTCCACGTATACCACGTCGAAGAAGTTCCAGCGGTTTAGCAGTGAAAGGAGGAGGTACTTGTTGGTGTTGTATATCTTGCCCGGAGGAAGCTCCTCCCCCACGTCAATGATTTCGTCTCCCGTGGTAACCACGGAAACCTTTAGCCTTTCGTATACCTTCACGCTGCTCACGCCTAGCGTGGCTAGCAGAGATGCACATTTCTCATCGAGCAGCATTCCTTTCGCGAGGATTTTATCCCCCTTCCTTATGTCCTCTCCTTTTCTCACCACATTAGCGAACTTGGGGTACGGCTTGTACACAAAGAGCTTGTCTCCTGCAAGCTCGCACTCCTCGACTGGAACTACGGCGTCAGCTCCCTCTGGAATGGGTGCCCCGGTTTGAACGTAGGCGCATTCTCCGCTCACTAGCTTGAACTCAGGATAATGCCCCATGCGAACTTCGTACTTTTTGGCTAGCACGACGGGGCTGTCTTCCCCTGCAGCTAGGGTATCCTCCGAGCGCAGAGCGAATCCGTCTCTGGTGGCCTTCGAGAAGGGCGGGTAATCCATGCTAGAAGTCACGTCTTGGGCAAGAACTCTTCCCAGCGAATTATGCAAGGGGAGCTCCTCAACGCTCAGGCGTAGCTTAAAGTTCTTCAGCATCGAGAGCGCTTCTTCAACTTTCATCAGAGCTAGCTTCATCATCAAATGCACCTAGCACCCTAACGACTACCTTGCTATTTTTAGGTATCGACTCCACCTCTTCGGGAACTTCTAAGATACCGTTAACCTTCGAGAATGTCACTATTCGACTGGCTCCTTCGTGAACTATCGGATCCACCAAGTATGTACCGTTTTGCTTCCGCACCACCGCTCTAACGAAGTCCCTTCTTCCGTAAGCGGAGCTCACAGTTCTAGTTAGAAACCCTTCGACGTAAGTTCCCTTTAACTCGAACTGCTTGTGGGACAGCCAAGCCAGAACCGGGCAAACTAGGTACTCACAAGCTATCAGGGCCGATACCGGGAACCCTGGCAGCGCGAACACGATTTTCCCCTCCAGCTCGAAAGCACCGGTAGGCTTGGCCGGCTTGGTGCGCAGGCCGTGGAACAGCACCTTCGCGCCCATTTCTTGCAAAGTCTCCGGAAGGATGTCGCTCTTCCCCACGGCGGTGCTTCCCGTAAAGAGAATGGTGTCGTAGTGCCTTAGGTTCTGCTGTACGACTTCAACTATTCGGTTTTTCTCGGGAGCTACTATAGGATGCAGCGTTGGCTTTCCGCCGTAGCTCTCTACAAGGGCGAAAAGAGCGTAACTGTTGCAGTCGTATATCTTACCTTCAACGTAAGGGCTTCCAGGTTCTAGAAGCTCCTCGCCTAGGGGGACGATCAAAACATTGGGCTCCCTATAAACAACCACGCTCCTTATGCCGGCATGGGCCAACGAAGCGATGCGCCTGTGATCCAGTAAGGTTTCCTTGCGGTGAATTATGGCTCCCTTCCTGATCTCCTCTCCCTTTTTGCAGACATTCTCTCCGGCGGCGACGGGTTTGTAGACTTTTACGATGGCGTTCTCAACAACGGTGTATTCCTTCATCACGACAGCGTTCGCACCGGGAGGAATCTCTGAACCAGTTTGTACCTCTACCGCCTCGCCAGGCTTCAGCGAGATAGAAGGCTTCTCGCCAGGATCTACTGCTCCTACGAACTTCAGCAGTGCTGGAGAAGTATTAGACGCACCCACCACATCTTCAGCCCTTAAAGCGAACCCGTCCACTGCGCTTCTATCGCAGGGAGGTATATCTATTCGAGAAATAGCGTCCTCCGCTAGAACTCTTCCATAGGCGTGCTCCACGTGGATTACTTCGACTTCCTCGATGGGTCGCACTGCCTTCTCCAAGGCCTCTAGAGCTTCAGATAAGCTAACTACTTTTCCGTACTTCGTGGAAAGACCTCCTTTGGCTAGGTTCTTTGGAAGCTCAAGCTCTCAAACGTGAATATGAAGTCCTTCAAAAGCTTAACGTAGGGGTTGTCATTCTCCAAACAGTAAATCCTAATCTTTCCGTACCGCTTCTCCCTTATCAGGCCGTGTCTTTTCAGGAAGTTCAGGTGCGAAATTGTAGCGGTGTGGTTAAGCTGAGCTCTTCTAGCGATTTCGGATACATTAAGCTCCTCGCTTAGCAGCAGAACTTTCAGAACTCTAAACCGGCCGCGGGAAGAAAAAAGCTCCTCCAAGCTAAGCTTAGCGCTATCTGCCATCATCTCTCCTTCACCAGCCCGAGCAGTTCCAGTATATCCCTTTCCAGGGAGGCTAGAGGGACATCAGGTAACCCTATCAGCGTAGTTCTCCCTCTCCTTCCCTTGGTAGACAGCTTAGCGGTCAGCAAACCCAGCATCTCGAGCCTTTTCATGTACTCCCAAACTTGCGTGTGCCTCCTGGGAGCTTCGCTAAACCTCTCGCAGAGACTTCTGTAAGATTTTTCAGCATCGCCCATGGGAACGTAAGGAGTTTCGGATCCCTTTAACGCGTGCACTACGGCGAGCAAGAACATCAGCTCGTGAAGCGATAAGTACAGCAAGGACTCCTTAGAGTACGTGGGAGAAACTTCAGACTTTGCTCTTCTAACGTGTTCAGGCGTTATGTACTGGGATGACTCGATGTCGGCGTGTTTTGCAGCTCTCCATAAGATTTCTATGGCGTACCTAGCGTCTCCTTTTTCTTCGGCAATGTCGGCGATCATCTCTATTATGTCGGAGCTGTAGGTTCCGTCATGGAGCGCTAACCGAGCTCTGTGCATAAGAATATCGTAAAGCTGCTTGGCGTCGTACCTGTTGAACTTTACCACCTTGCGCTGCAGAATTGTCGAGACATCGTCCTCGAGCAGCTCTAGGAAGTTCAGCGTCCTGCTGATCAAGATTATGCTAATGCAAGCTCTGTTGTAGAGCTCGTCGTCAGCAACTCTGAACAGCTGGTACAGCGAGTCCCTGCCGGAGTTGACTATCAAAAAATCCACTTCATCTAGTGTTGCCACTAGGTGGGCGTTTTCGCCTTGCACGTGGGCCAACACAGCGTTTAAGTAATCGGGGGCTGAAAAGCCTCTGCTAGGAAGGGAGGGTATTACCGAGCAAGCTATTCTCCTAGCGACGTTAAATATCGTTCTCTCCTTGTGGCAGTTTACGTGCACGTAGTAAAAGCGAGATCCTTTGGTCTTCGAAATCCTTTCTACGAGAGCTCTTCCGAAAAGCTTAGATGTGGCAGTTTTGCCTGTACCTATCGGCCCCACTATTACGACTCTCTGCGAAATGGAGGTGGGGTTCTCCACCACCGGCCTAAAGTACGAGACTAGCTTCCTGAGCTCTTCCTCTCTGTGGGGGAGAACCTCTGGTACGTAGTCTATGGATAGCTTTCCCTCGTCTTTAAATATGGTATGACGGGAGAGCTCCCTCTCCACAATCTCTATCGACATGCTCTCGGAGATTTTTACTTTCGATCGTATTTATCCTTAGCGACTTTCTAGCATACATTAAAGTAGAGACCTCCGAAAATGATATAAAAGCTCTGGCTTGGGAAAGAGAGCGTTAGCACTGGCAATGCTTTTATTAGTCCAAAAGACCTATGCCTAAGCCGGCAGCCGTTCCAGGCTTTGCGGTGCGCAGGAATGGAGCTTGTCTGCCTACTGTTCCTAGGACTGATCGTAGGATTTGTTGGCGCGTTTCTGGGCGTTGGAGGAGGGTTCATAGTAGTCCCCGCGCTAGTGTTGCTGTATGGTCTCGACGCGCATCATGCAGTTGGAACGAGCTTGGCCACCGTGTTTTTCACGGGCTTGTTCTCGGCTATCGCGTACTTTAGGCAAAAAAGGGTTGACTGGAAGGTAGGTCTTCTTCTGGAAATTTTCACAGTGCCAGGAGCAATTTTAGGAGCTTATACTACAACGTTAGCTTCCTCAGAACAGCTAGTAGCCTTGTTTGCCACGTTTCTGTTCTTCGTATCGTATAAGATGTGGACCAAAAAGGAAGGTGCCGTAGTAGCTTCCAAAGTACCCCGAAACAACGCTTTGAGAAGAACTATCGTGGATTCCTCTGGAAGAAGATGGACATACGAAGTAAACGTGCTTTTAGCATGTTCTCTCGCCTTCTTAGCCGGATTCTGCTCCGGATTTTTCGGCATAGGGGGAGGAGTGCTGAAGGTTCCCGTGCTGATATACAGCGGTATACCCACGCACATAGCCATCGCGACCTCCGCGTTCATGATATCCATAACGGCCTCTTCTGGAGCTACCAGCCACATGCTCTTGGGAAACGTGGAGCTGGGGTATCTGCCGTGGCTTGTACCGGGGATCCTAGCAGGTACGCAAATTGGAGCTAGGGTCGCAAAAAAGACGAAACCTAGAGCGCTAAGGAAAGCTTTTTCGGTAGCGTTAGTCCTAATAGCAGCCATGATGATAGCAAAAAGCCTAGGCTTCCTTTAGGAGCACCGGGCTATGCCTATAGAAAGGCTTGATGCCAGAGAGGTTTCGAGGTTTCTCGCAAAGAAGCTAGCCAGCGCTGGCTACTACAGCTTAGCTACTGCCCTCAAAAGAATTAGTAGGACCAAGACGTTCAAGAGTATCAAGAAAACTGCAAACGGAGTTGCTTGCTTTGAAGGAGGCAGCGGAGACGTAGCGGCTCTGGTATGGGGAGTTGGAGATCCCAACGAGCCCTCGGGAGCTGCCTCCGTAGTAAGGCTGGCGACGATGTTGGAGCGAAACTTGAGGCGCGTTCTTGGTGAGATAACTTGGTACCTCGTTCCCGTGCTGGATCCCGAGGGTTTGAGCTTGAACTATTGGGTCGAAATGGCATACACCCCTGAGAACTATGCTATCTGGAGCTATAGGCGTCCTTTAACTGCTGCTAGGGAGTACTGCTTCACACTAAAGGAAGGCGCTAAGTTCGAGGAAGCGAAGCTTCTAGAGGACATCATGCGAGAAATTAGGCCAGACCTCGTGATAAGCCTCCACAACCAGCCATTTCCCGGCTCGTACTGCATAGAGGTTGGAAAGCACATAATGCTAGATGCTTTCCCAGCAATTGTGCGGGTTCTTAACAGCTCGGTGTGGGATGTGGATTTACTGTTCGACGAGTACATCAGAGCAAGCGCGGGAGTGTACACTGTTGATTTGCTTAGAATTCTTCCTAGCGAAAGTATGTGTGGCGTCTTTTACGCCGTTGCTAAGGGCTATGCCAAGTACGGTGCAATATTCGACATGGCTTTGTACGAAGATAGCAAGGCGAGCTCGAGGAAGCCCACAAAAATGGAGCTAGCTAGCCTGGTGAAAGAAAGCGAGCGGGCTTGCGAGAAGCTTAACGGTACTGCAAAGCTGATTCTGCGAAGCATAGGTAGGTTCATCGATAAGCGACATCCCGTTTATGAGTACTACGCTGACGCGTGGACGAGTGAAGGTTGTGAGGAGCCAAGAGAGCTTGCAAGAAGGAGTGCTTTTGAGTCGGAGCTGGCGTACTACCATCTCTATAAAGTACTGTGGAGGCGGCTCTACTTTTGGGGGCAAACCATAAGGCTCCTGAAAGAGGCTGCTTTAGATACAAGCATCGTAAGAAGCTGGCGTAGGCTAGCCGAAGCCAAGTTTGAAGTGTCGTATAGGGAGCTTCGAAAGAGAAGCCGCATAAAACCCGTTCCTAAGTGGAAGCAAATAACGCTCCAAGTTGCTTCAACGTTGTTCGCAGCGGTCTCACTTGCTCAACAAGAGTTTTAGCAGTTAAAGGCTTTCTCACGTTTTTCCGTTCTCCAAAGGCCGCCATCCTATAAAAGTTTAGTTTTACAAAACATATTTTGTTATATGTTGGCATTATTATCACACTAATGTCCGATGAGTTGTTCGTTTTTTCACCAGGTTTTAGAACAATCGAAGCAAACCTACATAGTTGTAGGCACATTGTTTTACACGGTGGCCGTAGTGAGGAAGGTAGCGGTTCACCTGTTTCTAGTAGTACTATTAGTTCTGCCGTTGTTCTCGGCGTGGAGCGCCATTACAGTAAAGGCACAACCACCGGTAGGCGTAGATGCGATGGCCGTCTGGATGCACTGGAACGAGACCAAGAACGAGTTTGATCCTTGGTACTCGCTCTACGACGAAAAGTACGGAGAGTGGTGGACGCCTGCAGGGCCTCAAGCTGCGCCAATAACGGAAATGCTTGGAAACGATACCGATCCAAACGTGGCGTTCGACCCAGCAACTTATCGCGCGCTGGTGGTGTGGGCGCACCAGAGCCAGGCAGGCTACGACATATGGTTTGCATTGTTCGATCCCTACGAGGTTTGGTGGGTTAACATAGGAGCTGTAGCGGAGATCGAAGGAGAAGACCTAGATCCAGATGTGGCCTTCGATACCAACGGCTACGCGATATGTACGTGGGTCCACAAGTTTGCAAACGGAACCCAGGTGATTTACTACTCAGTGTGGAATGGCACTACGTGGATAGGGCCCAATGTAGCGCTGGTTCCCTTACCTGACAACTGGCCAGGCTACGCTGGCTTACCAGAAATTTGCTTTACGAACATTCAGTCTGGCGATCCCAACGCCATCACGCCTCACGAAGCCGTCACTGTGTGGAGCGATATAAACTACACGGTAGGAAACTACACGGTGTTCTACTCCATCTGGCGTGGGAGCAGATGGACGAACCAAAACTTTGCCACCACTGTAGAGAGCATTCCAGGGCAAACCATCGATGTGGAGCGGGAAAGCTACCCTGACTTCTACGCCCATGGCAGAATGGGGATATCTGCCGATAGACTTGGACATGCTAAGGTGGTGTACAGTGAGCCGTTTCCGATAGGGTGGGGTGTATTCTCTTCTGAGTGGTTCGGAGCCTCCAGCAAGTGGGCTTTCGTAGACACTAGGTACGGGTGGGGCTGGTGGCCAGCTGTAGCATTCAACTGGAGCAACCACGCGGTCTCAACGTACTTCGACGTAGGCACGCTAACGTATGACATAATGTACAGGGTCGAGTTTAATTACGACTGGATCGCAATGCAAGCTATTGCCAGTGATAGCGGGTGGGACGATTACAGACCTGCCATTGCAGCTAAGCCAGGCGCTTTCGTCAATGTTTGGTACGCTAATGACGAAAACGTAGGAGACTTCGAAATATACTGGTCGGAGTTTAACGGCACTGCATGGATGCCCCCAGCAATGTTATTCCCAGCAGGCCTTCCTGGAGACGACTTGAACCCCGAGATAGCCACGCCGATATTCAGCCCGACCACGCCGGTGGTGCCAGAGTTCTCTACGTTAGTGCTCCTCCTCTCCACGCTAATTGTGGTCGTCGTTGGCGTGGTTAAAGTAAGGAGGGGCTAGAGCCTCCTCTTTTTTGACGTTCCTTAGGGTATGGGCGGAGCTGCATTCTGGAGCTGAAAGATTCCCCTAAGAACCAACCTGATTCCTATGTAGAAGTATAGGATCGCCATCAGGACTTTATACCTCGAGGGGGGAGTTCTATGCGCTAGCTTTGGCCCCAGCTGGGCAAAAAGCACGCTAGCTAAACCTATGGTGGAAAACGCTACTAGGTTGAACCAGCCAAAGCTGAAAGGTGGATAAGCTTCCGGGTTTCGGGCCTGGTCTATGCTTCCGAGGATAGCAAAGGAAAAAGCGCCGACGCTAGAGCCTATAACCATCGTAGCTATGGAAATTGCGACTGCAAAGTGCACGGGAACTTCTAGCACGGCGTTGAGCAGCGGCATGTAGACTATTCCTCCTCCGATCCCTATGAAGTGAGCAAAAGCTCCTCCTAAAAATCCCAATGATGAATATTTCAGCTTGTCTGGCTTTTTTAGCTCAGATATCGGAATGGGTTTAGCTTTTAGGAACCTGTAAGCTCCGAACAGACAAACGGCTCCGAATAGTGTCTTCAATACTATTCCAGCGGTTTGCCTGAAGTGCAAGAAGAAAATAAAGGCAAGTAAAGCTCCTAGGGCTGAACCTAAGCCAACAAAGGGAGCGAACCATAGGAAGTTCCTTAAGGGGAATCTTAAGCCTCGCTTCTTCAGCTCTCTCCGGTGCCTTACGAGGGCACTCACGGCCGTGGGAACTACTATCGCCATGTTAGTTCCAAAAGCCATTAACGACGCTAAGGAAGGCTGAACGCCGAAGTAAGTCTCGAAGAAGTATATCATAGCTGGAACCATTATGAAGCATGCTCCTACGCCAAAGTAACTACTAACTAGTCCCACCAGCGCGCCGACGAGCAAAAGCATAGCTAGCGTAG